>Ga0131853_10005296_pt1 | contig 23258 bp, 14 predicted proteins | sample TergutLab28metaG_FD_92764 | JGI IMG/M metagenome (GOLD analysis project Ga0131853, IMG submission 92764) | Labiotermes labralis P1 segment gut microbial communities from Petit-Saut dam, French Guiana - Lab288 P1 (version 2) (version 2) | ecosystem: Host-associated > Arthropoda: Insects >...
GAAGTCTGCGCAGAAGTCCTGCTCGATGCACACAACGCCGGCCAGCTCCCCGCCGATACGTATGGGCGCGTCAAGCATGGCGCATATATTGGGGCCATAACCTTCCAATATGCTGGAGAGAGGGTTTGGAGTGTGGGCATTGTTAACTATTATCAACCGCTCGGACTTCAGCAGGCGCATATACTCTTCGCACCCGCTTATGTCCACATCTGCCTGGATGCAGTGCTGGCGCGTCAGCGAATCGTAGTAGGTTATGCTGCTCAGGTGCTTGAGCCTGATGTTGGTGCTCCAGATGCCCACGCGGTGAGTGTTCAGGGAATGACAGCCCACCTCGGCGATCACCTTCGCCGCGTCCTCAAGAATGCCGGCCGACAACGCAGGTAACTTTGTGATCTTTGCAAGTGCCTCATTTAGTTTGCTGGAACTCCCATACATATTCATTACTCCATTTATGGCAGTTCCACTTGACACTTGCTGAATCGGAGCCGGAGCCGCAATGCTTCACTGCGGTTTCCGGCGAACGATGAAGCTTAGTGTCAAGCGGAACTGCTTAGCTTAGTGTGTCGGCGGCTTGTCTGGCGATAACGGCGGCCTCTTCGAAGTCGCTTACGATGATGTGGCTGTCGATCTCTTCGAGGCAGGACGCGGCTTGCGGCGGCAGGGGCAGTTCGTGCAGAAAACTCAGCGCGGACTTAACGGCGGCCTTGTCATAGACATCGCAGGCGGCGGCTATGGCCAGAAACTGCTCCCTAAGGGCGGCGGGATCCGCCGCGGCCGCTGTCTCCGTTGCCGGCGGTGCGGCGGAGGGTGCGGATGAAAGCTCCTCCACCACGGCGCGGATGTTTGCGATAAAGAGCGGCGTCTGCGCCGTGATAACCGCGGTGTTGTTGTCGCGCCCGGCTTGCTCGAGAGTTGCGGCATCCCGGGACAGCTTCGTGCGGCCGATGTTGTGCAGCGCGCTCTTCATGGCGTGGGTCTGGATGGTGTAGGCCTTGAGGTACGCGCCGTGCATCTCGCCGGCGTCCGGCATAGGTTCAAGAACCTCCAAGGCCCGCGCCGCATCGGCGAAGAAGGACTTCACCAGCCTGGCGGACAGGCCGGGCGAAGCCTCGCCCTCCGGCTGTGAGTGGCGGTGCGCGGCTCTTGCGGCCATCAGAGTTTCCGGAAGCTGTTTGTCGCGGATGAAGCGCAGGAGGCAGGCCTCGAGCTTCGCGGGGTCTATCGGCTTGGAGATAAAGTCGGCGAAACCTTTCGGCAGGAACATCTCCGCGGCATTAACCGTGGCGTTGGCGGTGAGAGCAATTACGGGGTGGCAGTATCCGTGTTCAATAAGCTTGCGCGTGGCCTCTATGCCGTCCATCTCGGGCATCATATAGTCCATGAAGATTATGTCGTACACATGGCCGGCGTTTACCTTGTCGATAGCCTTAAAGCCGCTGTCCACGGTCTCCACGTGCAGTTTGTACGGGCGCAGCAAACCCTTCGCCACATACAGGTTGGACTCCACATCGTCCACAATAAGCACGCGGCCATAGGGCATCGGCTCGCAGACTTGCCGGGAGGGGTTGCGCATGTGCGACTGCACGGCCTCGAGACGCCGGAGGCTTTCGGCGGCTTCCCTGCCCAAGACCTCGCCGCCCTTGCGTTTCTGCGGAATGCCTATGCAAAATGTGCTGCCGTGGCCGGGCCGGCTGGTTACGCTGACGGTGCCGCCCATCAGCTTTAGGAGGGAGTAGGAGATCGACAGGCTAAGGCCGCTGCCGTCGATACTCTCGCCGGCCTCCGGGTTGAAGAGGGTTGGGTCCTTGCCGAACAGGTTCTCGATCTGGCTGGGCGTCATGCCCCGGCCGGTGTCGGAGACGGTCACAAGAAGGACGACGCTTTCGGGTTCGGCGGCGGGTTCGGCCTTGAAGCTGAGGGTTATGTCGCCGTAGTCGGTATACTTGAAGGCGTTGGACAGGATGTTGTTCAGAACCTGTTTTATGCGCAGCTCGTCGCCGATCATTGTCATGGGCAGATGTTCGTCAACTTGTACGTTGAAGTTGATGTTCTTGCCGCCTATGTACATCAGGTTGAGCTGGGTGGTGTCGGTTATCATGCTGGATGTTTCGTAAACCGCGGGGGTGATGTCCAGCCTGCCCGCTTCCACCTTGGACAGATCCAGAATGTCGTTAATTATGCCAAGCAGCAGTTTGGACGACGTAAAGATACGCAGGAAGGCCTCGCGGGTATCGTCCGGGTGGCCGTTTTTTTGAAGCTCGATCTGCGTTATGCCCATTACGGAGTTCATGGGTGTGCGGATCTCGTGGCTCATGCGTGTGAGGAAGCGGGTTTTCGCCCTGCTCTCTTCCTCCGCAAGCTCCATGCGCTTCCTTTCGCGCAAGTCTTGGATATACGCGGCATAACCCTGGCTCTGCTTATACATCACAGACACGATGGTTACTTCGCAGGGGATCTCTTCGCGGTACAGCGTCGTCAGCGTATACTCGAAGCGCTTTGTGCCGTGCTTGCTGGCTTCGAGGCAGCACTCGGTTATGAAGGCCTTGATCTCCTCCGCCCGCTCGGCATAACCCGGGAAGATGTAGAAGAAGTTCTCGATCAAACACCGGCGGATGTAGCAGTCGTCCCTGTCGCAGGAGTTGCGGGGGTCGGAGAGGTTGCAGCCTTCTTCGAGGGTGCAGGTGGTCAGATCCTTGTCGTCCGGATAGGTCTCGCCGACAGACTCGCCCGGCCGCTTGATGAAGAGGTTGAGAGCGGCCTGATTACAGTCTACCGGTATGTAGCTCTCGTCATGCAGGAAACAGGCAATTTGGGAGGAATTAACTAAGATCTTCGCGCGCTCGTCGGCCTCGCGGCTGCGCAGTACGTCCCTTGCTTCGTGGATGGTGCGGGCAAGGTCGCCTATTTCGTCGTCGCGATCCAGGCCGTAGATGTCCTCCGAGTTGGGGGAATCTAATGAGGCCGCCGCGCTGTCCGTCAGCTTTAAAAGCGGCATAAGCACCATGCCGGGAAGCAGGGCGTTGCCCAGCAGGATCGACAACACCAGCACAGCAAGACCCGCAAGCATCAGCGGCAAGTAGCGCGTATCGTCGAAAACGGTGTAGCCGGACAGCACCGCAACGGACCAGTTTGTGCCGATTATCGGCGCGAAACTTGCGTAGCGGAAGCTGCCGCGCAGGGGTATCGCGCTTAGGGCGTAGTATTCCGGTTGGAATATGCCGGAGTACAGCTTGCCCAGATGCACGTGCAGATAGCTGTACATGTCCGGGTTGTCGTAGAGTTCGGGCATCGAGGGGAAGGTGGGCAGGCCGGTGTCGAAGATCTCGAGAAGCTGGAGGCTGTCCGCGCGCACGTTTCCCATATTGTCGAGTATGTAGCCGCGCCTGTTGGCCGCGTCAAAGTCGCCAAAGACGGCGTGGAACACTCTGTCGAACGGAGAGCCGACAGTGACCACACCTACGAACACGCCGCCGTAGTACATCCTGTGGTTGGACCATACGTAGTGGTAGAAGTGGCCGTCGTCGGGTCTGGTGCGCTGTATGTTCAGTATGAACGGAACGTCCGCGTCGCGGGTGTCGTAGAACCATTGGCTTACATCCCCGCCGGCCAGCTGCCCCCACGGCAGGAACTGCTCCGCCGTGAGGTCTGTCGTGAAGTCATAACCGTTCAGAGATTCGTACACCGTAAACATCAGGTAGATCTCGGGGGCAAACACGGCGTAGCCCATGATCTCGTTGAAGGCGATAGTCCTGATGAAGGGGTCGTTCTCGTTTGCCAGCCAGCGGGAGATGGTTGTGGAGCGCGCCAGCTGCTGCATCAGGATAAAGTGGGGGCCGGTGGCTGTCTGGAAGTTCGACGCGGCCTCGATGGAATATTGGCGCGACGACTGCTGCGCGTTATCCGCCGCGACTTGGCTGTAGATCATAATGCTTATTGCCAGCATGATGGCTATGGCCACGAGGGGGATACCGAAGTACAGCACACGCACGCGGAAGGCCAGCCGGCTCGTTTTGAAAGATTTTAACGCTATCTGCACGGTGTACTATCGCCGCCTTTCAGGTCAAAGCCCGCTTGATGTGGAGGATGTCCCTCAGCGCGATCAGAGTCTTGAGCGCGGCTGAAAAGTTGAAGGTTTCTATCTGGTGGACAAGCACGGCGGTTTCGGGTATGCCGCGCAGATCGTCCAGCATGTCTTGGCAGCCGGAGCTGCGGGATTCCAACAGGGGAAGCAGCTTGTCGAACAGCTGCGTAGGGTCGGCCGTGCTTGAGGGCGCGGCTCTGTTCAGATCATGCCTAAGCTGCCGGGAGGCGATTTTTTCCAGGACTATTGTAAGCTCGTGATGCAGAGCGGAAAGGCTTTCGGCGGAGGGTGATACGCCGTCGTCGAAGGATTGTTCGACACCTTGGGCGGCCTGCGAGAGCCGATCCTCGTGGATGAGTGCGGCAAGACCCTTTAGGCTGTGGGCAAGGCGGTGGGCCGTCTCGGTGTCGCCGGCTTCGGCGGCCTTGCGGATATCCGCCACGGCATCCTTCTGGCTGCGTACAAAGTCGGACTGCAGCTTTTGCTGAAGCTCCGCGTCGTGCCGGAAGCTGTTGATGTTTTGCGTCCGCCGCGTAGCCCGGCTTACGGCGGCTTGTGCGGCTTCGATCGGGTGTTTGTCCTTGATATAGCGCACAAGCAAGGTGTTCAGGTGAACTGTCTGTATCGGCTTGGAGATAAAACCGTCGAAGCCGCTGCGGATGAACTCCTCCGCCTGGCCGATGAGCGCGTTGGCCGTTAGCGCGACAATGGGCGCGGTGTAGCCACGTTCGCGCATCAAGTGCATTGTTTCCGTACCGTTTAGGCCGGGCATCATATAGTCCATGAACACTATGTCGTACACATTGCCGGAATCTATCTTTTCCAGCGCGGCATAACCGCTGTCGCACGTGTCCACATGCAGATCGTAGAAGCCGAGCAGACCCTGCGCGACATACAGGTTCGCGCTGATATCGTCAACCACCAGCACGCGGCCGTAGGGCATAGGCTCCGGCACAAACTTGAAGCGTTTCTTCGCGCTCTGGGCGTTTAGCTCAAACCTCTGGAGGGACTTGGCCATTTCCTTGCCCAGAATCTGCGGGTTGCCGATCTTCTGCGGAATGCTCACCGTCACGTGGGTGCCCTTGCCGGGCTTGCTCGAAACATTGATGGACGCGTCCATCATCGACACCAGGTTGCACACGATGGCCATGCCAAGGCCGGTTCCCGTTACAAAGCGCGGTTCGCTTTCGTGGAAGCGGGTGTACTCGTTGTAGAGTGTGGCTATCTGCTCATCCGTCATGCCCAGGCCGGTGTCGCGGATGGATATTTCCAGCATAATGTCGTGTTCGGCGGGGGAGCCTGTGACGCAGTTCCGGCGCAGCAGTGACAGATCCACCGAGCCGCGCTCCGTGTACTTGAAGGCGTTGGAGGCGATGTTGTTGATGATCTGCTTTATGCGCAGGGCGTCGCCCAAAAGGGTCTGCGGAAGCTGTTCGTCGATATAGAGGTGGAACTCGATGTCCTTCTCGCCCACAGAGACGATGTGCGGCTGCACCGCGTCGCCCACCAAGCTGGCTATCTCATATTCTTCGCAGAGAAGCTCCATCTTGTTGGCCTCTATCTTCGAGAGATCCAGAATGTCGTTCACGATGCCCAGCAGAATCTGCGAAGAGTCGTAGATCTTGGCGAAGGCCTCTTCCACCACGGGGGAGAGGTCCGGGCTTTGCAGCTGTATCTCCGAAATGCCGAGAACCGCCGCGATGGGCGTGCGCACCTCGTGGCTCATCCTGGCCAGGAAGCGGCTCTTGGCGTTGTTGCTTTCCTCTGCGATTTCTATGCGGCGGCGTTCCTGCTGCATCTGTTTCAGCACGGTTACGTCCTTGGTATAGGTAACGGCGATTATCGCGCCGTGGTACATCATGCGGATCCCGTCAACTTCCTGGAAGGACAGGCTGCCGTTTAATATCTCCGAGAACTCGAACTTGCATTGGCCGGTTTCGAAGATCTCCTCCAAGTGTGAGTTCCAGCGGGCGCGTGAGGACGAACCGTCGGCCTGTACGCTGACGGACAGCGAAAACAGCTTGCGGCGGTATTCGTCCTTGTCGGCGAAGCCGTAGTGCGTCAGGGCGGTTTTGTTGCAGTCCATGGGGTTGAAGTCGCGGTCCCAATATTCGATGACCAGCGGGGTGGAGTCGAACATCAGCCTTGCGCGCTCGTTTATTTCGGCCTCGAGAAGCTGTGCCTCCAGCTCGCGCTCAAGCTTTGCGGTTTCTTTCAGCGGGCGCAGGTCGTGCAGATATTTTACGATGATGTACCTGCCGTCGCGCTCCACGCGTGTGCAGATCATCTCCAGCGGGAGAAGCTCGCCGCTTGGCAGGACGCTCATCCATTCGTGGCGGTCGAAGCCGGTTTCCATCACGTATTGCAGCAGGCGCGTGTGCTTTTCGATAGAAGAGGCTCCGCAGGGCTGGAAGGGCGGGGAAAACTCGTTAAAGCGCGCCACAAACTCTTCCTTGTTGCGAAGGCCGAACATGTCCAGAATTTGGCGGTTGCAGTCGATGATGTTGAATTGGTCGTCCCATATTGCTATCAGCATGGGGGAGGTGTCCAGCAGGATGGCGGCGAGTTCGTTGGCCTCCATCTCTTTTCGGCGGGAGCGGCTTAGCTGTGCCGTGCGCTCCTGCAAGATCTCGTACATCTGAATGTGCAGCCGTATGCGGTTCAGCAGCACAGGCTCCGAGAATGGTTTCGTCATAAAGTCGGCCACGCCCATCTCGAGAGCCTTGATCTCCGTCCGGGCATCGTGCATTGCTGTGAGGAATATCACGGGGATATCCGCGAACCTGCCGTCGCTCTTCAAATATTCCAAGACTTGGAAGCCGTCCATCTCCGGCATTTCGATGTCCAGCAGGATAAGGTCCGGCTTGACCTTTTCCAGCAGCGAAATAGCCTTCTTGCCTGTGGGAATGGTCATTACGGTGTGATGCTTGCCCAGTGCGGCTTCGGTCGCAACTAAGTTTGTTACGCTGTCGTCCACAACAAAGATAACCTTTTCCATACGTTGCTGACCCTTCCTTTGCGGCAGATTACTACTCAACAAGAGTATTCTAGCATAGTGTGCGCGCAAATACAACGTTTAATTAGCCGAAACACCACAAAACCGTATTGAAAACAACAGCCGGTTGTGCTACACTGTACACAGAAATCGAAGAGGACACTTCGCTTGCCGGAAGAGACGCATTGATAGCAGAACTTAGGGAGAAGTTGAACAACAACCAGTGTAAGTAACGGAGGATGAGCATGAGGCAGATTGGAACAGACGATAAGAACCCGCCCAAGCCTGACGTTGTGGTGCAGTTTGGAGAGGGAAACTTCCTGCGGGCTTTCGCGGACTATATGATAGACGTTGCGAATGAGAAGGGCGTGTTTTGCGGCGGGGTGGCGGTGGTCAAGCCGATAAGCAGCGGCGGGCTGGAGAAGTATGAGCGGCAGGGCGCGGCGTATACAGTGATACTGCGGGGCAAGGAGGGCGGGCGGAACACGGCGGAACACCGCATCATAAGCTGTATCAACCGCGTTGTCGACCCTTTCGCGGACTATGCGGCATACCTTGACATTGCGCGGGGCGAAGATCTGCGTTTTGCGGTGTCGAACACAACGGAGGCGGGCATAGTGTTTGACGCGGACGACAGCTTCGAGGCGAAGCCGGCCGCGTCCTTCCCCGGCAAGCTGGTGCAGCTGCTGTTCGAAAGGTATGGGCATTTCGCGGGGGATGTCTCCAAGGGGCTGATAATGCTTCCCGCGGAGCTGATAGAGAGCAACGGCGCGAAGCTTCGCGAGTGTGTGATGAAGCTTGTGAAGCTGTGGGGTCTGCCGGAGGGTTTTGCGGCGTGGATTGATGAATCCTGCATATTTGCGGACTGCCTGGTGGATCGTATTGTTTCGGGATACCCCGCGGAGGAGGCCGAGAGCATCGAACGCGACATGCTGGGCTACCGCGACGAGCTGATGGTCGTGGGCGAACCCTTCGGCCTGTGGGTGGTGGCGAGCGATCGGCACGCCGAGATCGCCGCGTTGTTTCCGCTGGACAAGGCGGGGATGCAGGTGGTTTTCACGGACGATCTGCGGCCGTACCGCGAGCGCAAGGTGCGGCTGTTAAACGGGGCGCATACCGCGTCGGTGTTGGCGGCGTACATAATGGGGCTTGACACCGTGGGGGACGCCATGGCGAACCCCACGGTACGCGCCTTTGTGGAAAAGGTGGTGTACGACGAAATTTCGCCGACGGTGCCTCTTCCCGCGCGGGAGGTGCGGGCCTTCGCCGATTCTGTTCTGGAACGCTTCGAGAACCCGTATCTGAGGCACAACCTGCTTAGCATATCGCTTAATTCGGTGTCGAAGTGGAAGGCGCGGATCCTGCCGTCCTTGAAGGACAGCCTTGCGGCAACGGGTGTGCTGCCGCCCTGCATATGTTTCAGTATGGCCGCCCTTGCGGCGTTTTACAGAAGCGGGGAGCGCGGCGAGTTTTGCCTTGTGGGGCGCAGGGCGGGGGAGGCCTACAGCGTCAAGGACGACGCGTTTGTGCTGGACTTCTTCGCGACGAACTACGCCTTGCCAAACGCGGAGTATGTGCGGAGCCTGCTTGCCAACACGGCGTTCTGGGGGGAGGACTTGACGCAGATCGCCGGGTTTGCCGACGCGGTAACGTTTGGGCTGGACGACATTGCGGAACACGGCATGGCCGACGCTGTGCGCCGTGTCGTATCAAAATTAGGACTAGCGGAGGGGTATCATGAGCGCGGAAAAGACATTTGCGATAAAGGGGCATTTGATACGTAACACGGACCCCGGCAGCCTTGAAGTTCTGCGGGACAGCTGGGCGATCTGCGAAGGCGGGGTCGTGGCGGGGGTGTATCCCGTGCTTCCGGAGAAGTATGCCGGCATCGACGTGACGGACTACGGCGACAGGCTGATTATCCCCGGCCTGACAGATATCCACCTGCACGCGCCGCAGTATGCGTTTCGCGGGCTTGGCATGGATCTGGAGCTGCTGGAGTGGCTCGAGACATATGCCTTTCCGGAGGAAAGCAAGTATGCCGACTTGGACTACGCCGAGAAGGCCTATGAAATCTTTGCGGACGACCTTGTGGCCAGCGTGAGTACGCGGTTTTGCGTATACGGCACGGTGCATGTGGAGGCCACGGTAAGGCTCATGCAGATGATGGAGGATCGCGGGCTTCACGCGCTTGTGGGAAAGGTCAACATGGACAGGAACAGCCCCGGCGTCCTGCGTGAGAGCAGTGCGGAGCAGTCCTTGGCGGATACGCGCGCGTGGGCGGAAGAGTGCGGCAAGTTCAGGAATGTGCGCCCGATACTTACGCCGCGCTTTATCCCGACATGCAGTGACGAGCTGATGCACGGCCTTGGCCGGATCCGGAAGGAAACGGGAATGGCCTTGCAGTCGCACCTTTCGGAGAATCCGGCGGAGGTGGCGTGGGTCATCCGCCTTTGCCCCGAAAGCAAGGGTTATGTGGACGCATACGACAGCTTCGGCGTGCTTGACGGCGGGCGCGTGGTTATGGCGCACTGCGTCTACAACGACTTCCAGGAGCTTGAGACGCTCAAGACCAAGGGGGTCTACCTTGCCCATTGCCCAACGTCCAACAGCAACCTAAGCTCCGGCATCGCGCCCGTGCGCATGTGGCTGGATCTTGGGTTAAACTGCGGCATAGGGAGCGATATCGCCGGCGGGCACAGCCTGTCCCTCTTCCACACAATGGCGCACGCGATCCAGACATCCAAGCTGCGCCGGAGGATCTTGGACGGATCGCTTGCGCCCCTTACGGTGCCCGAAGTGTTCTACATGGCCACAAGGGGCGGCGGGTCGCTCTTCGGAAAAGTGGGGGATTTGTCGGAGGGTTACGCCTTTGACGCGGTGGTGCTGGACGATTCGCGGATGCTGTCGCCGTTTCCGCTAAGCCAGATGCAGAGGCTGGAACGCATGATATACCAAGTCGGCCCGGACGGGAACTATGTACACGCGAAGTATATCGGCGGCAAGCTAGTTTATTCCGCGGACAAGATCCGCTAGTTCCATGACCTTGAGCATTATGTCGATCTTTGTGCGCGAAGCGGGGTCGGCAGTGTTGGACTTTATGGCGGAGAGCATCAAACGCGTGCGGGTGTCTGCGCTTGGGGATGCGGCGTTTGACGATGCGGCGTACACGCCGGGCTGTGTGTTGTACATGGCCATCAGCCGCTGCATCTCCACCATCTTCACGAGCAGGCCCAGAGGCCGGCGGTATCGCGCGTCCATGTGCGGTATGGCCGACTTTATGGCGACAAGCTCCGGCGTGAGAATGGCCGCGTCGTAGAATTCGGCGTGCGGCGGGGTCGGTTCGTCCGCGGCGAAGCTTTCGGGCGCGGCCTCCTGTGCTTGGCCGGCCTGGCTGAAGGCTTGGAACATATGCGCCATCTCCATTGCTTGGCGCAGGCTGTCCTGCTGTTCGGGCGTGCCGTCTCCAAACATCTGCGACATCATCGCCAGCATGTCGGTCATGTTGCTGTCGTTGTTCATGGGTCATCACCTCTAAAGCATGATACGCCGGCTTTTAGGCCGGCGTATCGAAGTTGTGACGCTGTTCTAAGCGTCCATCGAACACATGCCCATGCCGCCGCGCGGCTGCATCATGGACATCAACATCATCAGCATCATCATGTCGCCGCCGAAGCCGCCTTGGCCGTGGCCGCCGCCCTGCCCGCCCTGCATCATCATCATTAACATAAACAGCATAAAGAAATTGTTACCACCCATAGGTCCCATGGTGTACCTCCCATTTTTTACTCTTCACCACATACTATGCACACCGCTGAAAAGTTGACAACAAAATTCTTGACATACGGAACGGGATGGGTTACAATATCCTGGAACCTGCGTTCAATAATTCAATGCCACCTTGGCACAGCTTGACGCCGTTGTGGCCTTGTAGCGGCTCCTAGCGGATCGCACGGATACGCGTCGTCGCCGCTACAAGGCCACAACAACGCCGATCTGCACCAAGCAGGTGTTTTCTACGAAAACACCAACAATGCGGCATTGAATTATTGAACACAGGTTCTAAGCACAGCCAAAGGGGTATGATGTAATGGTAACATGCCGGTCTCCAAAACCGTTCTTGAGGGTTCAAGTCCTTCTACCCCTGTAAGCAGTCAAAAGAAACGGACACCTTTCGGGGTGTCCGTTTTTGTTGTTGGAATTATTGTTATGGAAAGGTGGAGCCTATGGACAGGAAGGTTATGTTTGCGATATTCCTGTGTGTTCCGGTTGTGGTGGTTGTGGCCGTGGTTATGCGTATGTCGGCGGCGGTTGAATCGTTGGAGCTGTACCCCGAAGGTTCCGCATACGAACAGGCCGGGGACTACGATATTCCTTAGAGCGTTCGTTAGAGCCTGTTTAGTATCTTTTTACCGTTGGATTGGCGAGCCAGTTTTTCGCCATTCTAGGAACCGCCGACGACGCGTACCCAACGGGTACGCTAGGAGAAGGTGACGACGAAGGGCGGAAAACTGGACGCCAAGACAATGGTGAAAAGATACTAAACAGGCTCTTAGGGCTTGGTGATGGCGAAACTTAGTTCGCCGCCGGCCTGCTTGCCGATGTTGATGGTGTCGCCGTGTTGCAGGCGACCTTCCAGCACCTCTTCGGCCAGCCTGTCCTCGATAATGGTCTGGACTGCGCGGCGCAGGGGGCGCGCTTCGTAGTTCTGGTCGAAGCCGTCTTCGGCGATCTTGAGCAGAACATCGTCGGAAACGTGCAGGTCGATGCGCATGTTCTCCTTGACCCGCGTGGAAACCTCCTTGATCATCATGCCGACGATCCGCGTTACGTCCTCGCGCGAAAGCGTGTGGAACACGATGATCTCATCGATACGGTTGAGGAATTCCGGGCGGAACACGTTCTTTACCTCGTCCATGACGTTCTTCTTCATGGCTTGGTAGCTCTTCTCGCTGTCCTCGCCGGAGGTGAAACCCAGCTTCTTGGGGGAGATTATGCTGCGCGCGCCGGCGTTGCTCGTCATGATGATGACGGTGTTCTTGAAGTCGACCTTGCGGCCTTGCGCGTCAGTGATGTGGCCGTCGTCCAGCACTTGCAGGAGGATGTTGAACACGTCCGGGTGCGCCTTTTCTATTTCGTCGAGAAGCACGACGGCATAGGGCTTGCGGCGAACCTTCTCGCTAAAGTGGCCGCCTTCGTCAAAGCCGACATAACCGGGCGGCGAACCGATCAGCTTCGACACGCTGTGCTTCTCCATGTACTCCGACATGTCCAGCCGCAGTATGGAATCCTCGGAGCCGAACAAGGCCTCGGACAGAGCCTTCGACAGCTCAGTCTTGCCCACGCCCGTGGGGCCCAGGAAGAGGAAGGAGCCGACGGGGCGGCGCGGGTTTTTAAGCCCCACCCGGCTGCGGCGTATGGCACGCGCGATGGACGCCACGGCTTCCTTCTGCGCGATAACGCGCTCGTGCAGGGTGTCCTCAAGGCGGCGGAGCCTCTCTGTTTCCTCTTCGCGCAGGCTCTTGATGGGTATGCCCGTCCAGCCCGACAGCACGTCGGCGATCCCGTCCTCGTCCACGATATGCTTGCCGCGTGTGCTTTCGTTGCGCCATTCTTCCTTCATCTGCGCAAGCTTGGCGGCGATGTCCTTCTGCTGGTGCTTGATGCGCCCGGCCTTCTCGAATTCCTCGGTCTTGATGGCCTCTTCCTTCTCCTTGTCCAGCTCGGTCAGGCGTTCTTCCAGCTTCTTTACATCAGGCGGCGCGGTGAATGTTTTCAGGCGGATCTTGGACGCGGCTTCGTCCACAAGGTCTATGGCCTTGTCCGGCAGGAAGCGGTCTGTGATATAACGGTTCGAGAGGCGCACGGCCGCGTCTATTGCGGAATCGGTGATGGTGACGCTGTGGTGAGCCTCGTACTTGTCGCGCAGGCCGCGCAGCATGGCGATGGCCGCGTCCTCGTCAGGCTCGTCCACGCGCACGGGCTGGAAGCGGCGTTCCAGCGCGGCATCCTTCTCGATGTGCTTGCGGTATTCGTCCATGGTGGTCGCGCCGATAACCTGCATCTCGCCGCGCGCAAGGCTTGGCTTGAGGATGTTTGACGCGTCGATTGCACCCTCCGCCGCGCCCGCGCCGATTATGGTGTGCAGTTCGTCAATAAACAGGATGACGTTGCCGCTGTCGATAACTTCCTTCATAACCTTCTTGATGCGGTCCTCGAACTCGCCGCGGTACTTGCTGCCCGCAACCATGCCCGAAAGGTCGAGATTGACGACACGCTTGTCCTTCAGCGGCTCCGGCACGTCGCCCGCGGCAATGTTTTGCGCCAGCCCTTCGGCAATGGCCGTCTTGCCCGTGCCGGGGTCGCCCACCAGCACGGGGTTGTTCTTCGTGCGGCGCGAAAGGATCTGGATCACGCGCTCGATCTCGCGGTCGCGCCCGACGATGGGGTCGAACTTGTCCTCCAGCGCCATCTGCGTGAAGTCCCGGCTGAACTTGTCGAGGGTGGGCGTGGTATTCTTGCCCTTCGCGCTGACGGGCTTCTTGTGTATCGGCGGCAGACCTGCGCCAGACTTGTCGCCTTCGCCCAGCATGTTCATGATCTCGTCGTAAAGCCGCTGTGTGTCCACGCCCAGGCTCACCAAGAGCTGTACGCCCACGCAGTCCGGCTCGCGCATCAGGGCGATCAGCATGTGTTCCGTGCCGATATAACCCGTGCCCATGCGCACCGCCTCCTGCATACTAAGCTCCAGAACTCTCTTGGTGCGCGGCGTAAAGTCTGTCGGGGCCATCAACATGTCCATATTAGCGTTCTGCGACACTTCGCGGATGCGATCTTCCAGCATCTTGGTGGTCACGCCCTGGCCTTCGATGGCTCTGGCGGACACGGACTCGCTCACCATGCTAAGCCCCAGCACAAGATGCTCCGTGCCGACATAACTCTGGCCGAATGTCGCGGCCGCTGTCTGTGCCGCCTCGATGGCGGCCTTTGCTTTCTCCGTAAATTTACCTTGCATAGGGTCTCCTTTATTGTATAGTTGATTGAGTTGAAAATGGTCTTGCATTTGCGAGGATTTTTGACGCAAGGCCAGGAGAGACGAGCGCCGCGTACCCGCAGTGGTACGCAAGTGAGGAACGACGACGCATTGCGGCAAAAATACCGCAAAGGCAAGGTCGTTTTCAACTCAATCAACTATATGCTGCCGAATACGCTTCGTAAGTAGTTTGCGCGGCAAACGTCCTTTGGTTCCGTTGAGTTGCAGCTGCACATTATCTGTATGTTTGCGTCGCGAATGTTCATCATGATGCTGAGCAGGCTCTTGTTGGGGCGCGGCATGTCGAGGATGTCCGCGGCGAAACCCAGCCGCACGTTGGAGAGCAGTGACATCGCCTCCTTCGCGCCGATGCGGCGGCAGCTTCCCAGCAGGGCGTGGGAACGGTATACGTTGTCCAGAATGTCGTGGCGTTCGCGCTCCAGAGCCTTGTGCAGCAGGCTGTGTTCCTTCTCGCAGATCTGCGCCGTGATGTTCTTCAAGCTCTCGATGATCTCCTGTTCCGACTTGCCAAGGGTCACCTGGTTCGAGATCTGGTAGCACGAGCCAAGGCTCTCGCTGCCTTCGCCGAACACCCCGCGGATGGTCATGCCGAACTTGGTCAGCGCGGACAGGATGTTGCGGATCTGGTTGTTGCGCTCCAGCAAGGGAAGGTGCAGCATGAAGGACGCGCGAAGCCCCGTGCCTGTGTTGGACGGGCAGGAGGTGAGGTAGCCCAGTTCCTTGCTGAACGCGTAGTCCAGAACTTGCTCCAGCGCGTTGTCGGTGCGCTCCGCGGTTTCAAAGGCCGCGTCGATGCCGTCACCCGTGCCGAAGGACTGTATGCGGATGTGATCCTCTTCGTTGATCATGATGGCCAGCGAGCCGTCTCCGGTGGCAAGGAGCCCGCATACGCTCCGGTGCAGCATCTCCGCGCTGATGATGTGGCGTTCCAGCATGGCCACCTTCATGATATCCGGCAGGGCGGCGACGTCGGTGTAGTCCAGCCGGCCTGTTTGGCCGCTTGCGGCGTGCGCGGCCTCCTGCGCCTGCGCCACAAGCTCCCGCGCTTGCTCCCGCGTGATCTTGCGCGGGAAGTGATAGTCCTGCAGGTTACGCGCCAGCCGCACGCGGGACGACACAATCTGCCCCGTGTCCGCGCGGATGTCCTCATACCACGTTGTGTACATCGTCGTCACCTCCTTGCGGCTGCTCCGGCTCCAGGGGCCGCTGCGGCTTTAGGCTGTTTTGCAGGCCGCGCAGCTCGTCGCGCAGGGCGGCGGCCTTCTCGAACTCCTCCATCTCCACGAGTATTTTCAGCTCCTTGGCAAGCTTGGCGATCTCGCGCTCGACATTAAGCTTTGCGCCGGAACGCAGGGGTATCTTGCCCTTGTGTTCGCTGTTGGTCTGTATCGAATTGAGGATGGAGGACAGCTGGCGGCGAAACGTGGTGTAGCACACGCCGCAGCCCAGCCGCCCCCGCTCCTTGAACTCGCTGTAGGTCATCGTACACAGCGGGCATTCCGGCTCGTTTATAGCACTGCCGGGCTTGCCGATCGGCACGAACTGCGTGTCCTTCACGCTGTTGGCCAGCAAGGACCCCATCAGCCCCTGGAAGAAGTTGTCGAGGCTCACGGTTTCGTCGCTGTAGGCGCATTCGTGGCAGATGTTCATCTCCGTTTTCTTGCCGTTTAAGTATTGCTGCATCCTCACGGACGCCTGATTTGTCTTGCACTTATCGCACAGCATGGCCATTCCTCCATCCCTAGCTTTTCCATATTATGTCATGATTAAACCGTATTATGATCTGAGTTCGACGAAGGCGAACCAGCCGCGTAAGCGGCTGAAAATGCGAAGCATTTTTCAGGTTATCCGCACAATTTGCGGTGTTCTTTCCGCAAATTGTGCGGATGTAATCAAAGTTCGATGAATGGTTTTTGTTCATCGAACTCACGTTTTTAAGTATACTACATTGCATGGTCTTAGTCAACGGCAAAGAGGCCGGCGCATATAGTGGAACACATGATTAATGAGGGGTAGGATATGCAGATACACGTGGTGCAACAAGGCGACAGCCTGTATTCCATCGGCAAGGAGTACGGCACGGACTATGCAACGCTGGCGCGGCAAAACGGCATCGACCCGCGGCAGACTTTGGTGATCGGCCAAACTATAGTGATCCCCGGCGAGAGCGATCGGCTGGGCATTGTGGAGGTGAACGGCTATGCCTTCGCCAATATCGCGGAGGACGTCTTGGCCAAGACCCTGCCGCGGCTGACCTTCCTAAGCCTGTTCAGCTACGAAGTGCGCCCGGGCGGCGACCTTGTGCCGATAGCCGTGCCGGCGGCGGAGGACAGGGCGATCTCCGCGGCAATCGCCGCGCGGGTCATGCCGGCTCTTGTCCTCACAAACATAGGAACAAGCGGCAACTTCGAGGCCGACCTGGCGCACGCCATCATCAACGACGCGGCCGCGGTGGGCAAGCTGCTGGACAGCCTGACGGCCATCATGCACAGCAAGGGTTACGCCGGGCTTGACGTGGACTTCGAATATGTTCTGCCGGCGGACCGGGAGGCGTACACAAGCTTCCTCGAAACCTGCGCGGCGCGGATGGAGTCGCACGGCTTCTTCCTGTCCTGCGCGATCCCCGCCAAGGACGCCGACAACCCCGCCGACAGCCTCACCGGCGCCTATGACTACGCCGCAATCGGCCAAATCGCCGACTATGTTACGCTCATGACCTATGAATGGGGCTATGCCGCCGGCCAGCCCATGGCCGTCGCGCCGATCAACAAGGTGGAGGACGTGCTGCGCTTCGCAACCGGCCTTATGCCCTCCGTCAAGATCCTGATGGGCATACCGAACTACGGCTACGACTGGCCAACCCCCGTGACCCCCGCCACGCCCGGCAAGGCCATCGGCAACACCCGGGCCGTGGATCTGGCGCGTAAGTACAATCAGGCGATCAGCTTCGACGAGACCGCACAGACCCCATTCTTCGAATACTGGCCAAACGCGCATACGCGCCACGAAGTATGGTTCGAGGACGCACGGAGCGCGCACGCCAAGCTCCTTATGGCGCACAAGTACAATCTGGCCGGTTTCAGCTATTGGACGATCAACCGCTACTGGCCGCAGAACTGGCTCCTGCTGGACGAAATGTACGATGTTGGCAAAGCATAGAGCATGTTCCATTAAAAACGGCGACCCACAGACGTGAGCCGCCGTTTCTACGTCAATTTACGGCAATTATATGAATATTTATTTGATTTAGTGCCAAGGATGTGGTATGATTGAGAGAAGTACAGTTGGCGAGGTGCCGTATGCAAAAGACAATTTTCGTAGTGGACGATAGCGAGACAAACCTTTCCAGCGCCAAGGAGGCTCTCAAGGAGCATCACAGGGTCATGACCATGCCCTCGGCGGAGAAGATGTTCGCGCTTATTGATAAACGCACGCCGGATCTGATACTGCTCGATATCGAGATGCCCGTGATGGACGGCTTCCAGGCTCTTACGCAACTGAAATCACAGCGTAAGTACGCCGACATCCCCGTGATCTTCCTAACGAGCATGACAAACGCTGATATCGAAGCGCGCGGCTTCCAGCTGGGCGTGATCGACTTCATCAACAAGCCGTTTTCCGCGCCCGTGCTGCTGAACCGCCTAAAGACCCACCTGGAGACAGACGAAACAATACGCGCACGAACCGCGGAGCTGGAACACAAGACCAGGCAGCTGCAAACTCTGCAAAACGGCATACTCTCCGTGCTGGCCGGCATGGTGGAGGACCGCGACAAGACCACGGGCAACCACATCCTGCGCACGTCGGAGTATCTCGAGATCCTCATCGAAGGCATGAAGGTGCGCGGCGTGTATTCCGAAGAGCTTGACAACCTTGACACCGGCCTGATTGTGTCGTCCGCGCGGTTGCACGATATCGGCAAGATCTCCATCCCCGACGCAATACTCAACAAGCCGAACAGGCTCACCGACGCGGAGTTCGAGATCATGAAGACACACTGCACCTTCGGCGAACACGTGATCGACAAAATAGCAGAGCTGACAGACGACCAAGAGTTCCTGCACTATGCCAAGATCTTTGTAAAGTCGCACCACGAACACTGGGACGGCAACGGTTATCCCAACGGCCTGGAAGGCCACGGCATCCCCCTGCTGGGGCGCATAATGTCCGTGGTGGACGTGTACGACGCGCTTACGTCGGAACGCCCGTACAAGAAGGCCATGGACCAGGATCAATCCATGAACATTATCATGGAAAACGCCGGCACAAAGTTCGACCCGCTTATAACCGAGGTTTTCTGGGCAGTACGCGCAAGCATCAAGGAAGTTCGCGCATAATTTTTGAGAAGGTGACTATATGAGTTTTGGCAAGGCATACTCTGCCGTAAACGCCGGCCGGCCCGTATTTGCGCCGGAAGAGCTGCTGGAGCGGCTGCCCGTGGCCTGCGGATGTTTTGACACCGACGGGCTTCTTGTCGCGGCAAACGCGAGGTGGCTGGCGATGTTCGGCTTCGAGAATGTGGAGGACTTTAACGTCTGTCTGCCGCCGACCCAGTCCTGCGGCAAGCCCACGCGCGACTATCTGCGCCGCCACATAAGCCTTGCGCAGAGCAGGGACGGCCACACGTTCTTCTTGCAGACACCTATTCTGGAGCGTGTCGAGATCAGCCTGCAGAGCGAGGCGCACGGGCTTGTGGTGGCCTGCGCCTATGACGTAAGCATCCACATTGCCGAGCTTGAGACGGTGCTTGACGAAGTTCACGAAGCCGCCGAGACCACTGAAGTATTCCTGAATACGTCGCCCCTGGCGATCATCATGCGCGACCGGAACTTCAAGCCCGTAGACTGCAACCCCGCGGCGTTGGAGCTTTTCGAAGTGCGCGACAAGCAAAAGTTCCTGCGCGGTTTTGGCGGTTACGCGCCCAAGCTCCAGCCCTGCGGCACTCCTTCGCCGGAGCTTGCGGCCGCCCACGCGCAAGCCGCCATAAAGCACGACAACTACCACTTCGAGTTCACCCACACGACCGCGTATGGCAAGAGTGTGCCGACGGATACCATTGTCACGCGCTGTACGTACAACGGCGGCCAAATGTTTGCGACATATGTGCTGGATATGCGCCTTGCGATGAAGAGCCTGGAGATAGAGAACGACGCGGACAAGCGCGCCATGATTATGATGGACGCTACGCCGCTGTCCTGCTTCATGGTGCGCCCCGTTGTTCCGGAACACGGTATGCCGGCCGTCGAAGCCATCGACTGCAACAACGCCGCCCTGGCACTGTTCGGCTTTGAAAGCAAGCAGGAGGCCGTAGACGGCTTCTTCAACCTCTTCCCCGGGCTGTATGCCGGCGACACCGCCGATTGCTACAACATCCTGCTGTCGTCCACCGCCGCGCTGGAAATGGGCTTCCACCGCTTTGAATACACTCACCGGAGTATGCGCGGCGAGATTATCCCCTGCGAAATCACGCTGGTGCGCGTAGACTACAAGGGTTCGTCCGTGCTGGCGTGTTACCAGAACGATCTGCGCGCCATCAAGGCATCTATGGAGCGCGAGCGGGAGACCAACGAGGTCTACGAGATCCTCATCAACTCCGCGCCGTTTATCATCAATGTGTGGGACGAAGCCCACAACCTTGTCAGCACCAGCGACGCGTCCATCTCGATATTCGGGCTGGACAGCCGTGCCGAGTACATGGAGCGTTTCCACAAGCTTATGCCGGAGTTTCAGCCGTGCGGCGGCCGGTCGGACGAACTTATCGTCACGCGGCTGAACGAAGCTCTGGAACACGGTTATGCCAATTTTGAGTGGATGCACACGACCATTTACAACGAACCGCTGCCGGCGGAAGTCACGCTGGTGCGCTTTCGCCGCCACAACGCCAACTTCCTTGTATCATACATGAACGACCAGCGCGGCATAAAGGCGGCTCTGGCAAAGGTTCACGAATCCTATGAAATGGCGCAGAGATTCATAGACGCGGCGCCGTTCTTTGTCGAGATCTGGGACGACAACATCCGGCTTGTGGAGTGCAACCGCACAACGGCGGAGATGTTCGGCCTGTCCTCCACCGAGGAATATATGCGCATCTTCAAGGATCTTTCGCCGGAATACCAGCCCTGCGGCACCCTGTCGTCGGAGAAGATCGTGGAAGTGATCGGCACGGCATTTCGCGAAGGCCGCAACGAGATCGAATGGATGCACATAGACCGCCACGGCAACCCATTCCCAACCAAGGTGATCTATGTGCGCCTGTGGCGCGGAGACAAGGATATCGTCGTGGGCTACAACATGGATCTCCGGCCGATAATGGCGGCCATGGACAAGGTCCAGGCATCCCTGGAGATGGCGCAGATGTTTATTGACGCCGCGCCGTTCTTTGTGGAGATCTGGGACGAAAGCCTGAACTTGGTGGAGTGCAACCGCACCGCGGCGGATCTCTTCGGCCTGAACGACACAGCGGAGTACATGCGCATCTTCGACGAACTTTCGCCGGAGTACCAGCCCTGCGGCACGCCGTCCTCCGAGAAGATCGTCACCCTTATCGCCGAGGCGTTCCGCAAGGGGCGGCTTCGCACAGAGTGGACGCACCTCCTGCCGGACGGCCAGATCCTGCCCTGCGACGTAACCTATGTGCGGCTAAGGCGCGGAGACTCCAACATCATCGTCGGCTACAACATGGACATGCGCGAGACACGCCGCCGCGAGATCGCCGAACACGCCAACAAGGCCAAGAGCAACTTCCTAAGCACCATGAGCCACGAGATCCGCACGCCGATGAACGCCATCCTGGGCGTCACCGACATCCAGCTTATGAACCCCTACCTTGACGATGAAGTGAGGGACGCTTTCGACAAAATCTACGCTTCGGGAGACCTTCTGCTGAGCATCATCAACGATATCCTGGATCTTTCAAAAATAGAAGCCGGCAAGATGGACCTGATCATCAACAAGTATGAGGTGGCCAGCTTTGTCAGCGACATCGTACAGCTTAACATGATGCGCATAGGCAGCAAGCACATAGACTTCAACCTCGTGGTGGACGCGGATCTGCCGGCATACATCATGGGCGACGAGCTGCGCGTCAAGCAGATACTGAACAACCTGTTGTCCAATGCCTTCAAGTATACCGACCAGGGCAGCGTAACCCTGCACATATCCCACTGCGACAGCAATACCAACGACAGTGAGGTTATCCTCGTATTTTCAATCATTGATACCGGCAAGGGTATGACACAGGAGCAGCTTGACAAGCTTTTTGACGAATATGCCCGCTTCACCGAAGGCACGGCGCGCGCCATAGAAGGCACCGGCCTTGGCATGAGCATCTGCCGCAACCTCATCAACATGATGAACGGTGAGATCTTCGTGGAGAGCGAGATTGACGTGGGTTCGTCCTTCACCGTACATCTGCCGCAGGGCAAGACCGACGGCGGCGTAATGGGCGAGGAAACCGCCGAGAATCTGCGCCGCTTCCGCGCGGACAATCGTTCGCAGATGAAGCGCGTGCAGATGACGCGGGAGGCCATGCCCTACGGCAGTGTGCTTATCGTGGACGATGTAGAGACGAACATCTATGTGGCCAAGGGTCTGCTGGTGCCCTACGAGCTGAAGATCGACTGGGCATACAGCGGCGCGGCGGCCATCGAGAAGGTGCAGGAGGGGAATGTCTACGACATCATCTTCATGGATCACATGATGCCCGTGATGGACGGTATTGAGGCCACCAAGATCCTGCGCCGCATGGGCTACCACCACCCGATTGTCGCGCTGACGGCCAACGCGGTTGTCGGCCAGGCCGACGTGTTCCTGCTCAACGGCTTCGACGACTTTATCTCCAAGCCTATCGACGTGCGGCACCTTAACTCTGTGCTGAACAAGCTGGTGCGCGGCAGACACCCGCAGGAACTCTACGAAACACGCCGGCGCGAACCGGTACTGAGGGTCGCCGCGGATCCATCCCGGGCCGTGCCGATATTCTCCGACGCATTTGTGCGCGACGCTAAGAAGTCCATATCCGCGCTGGACGATATCATGCACTGCGAGGAACAACTCACGCCGGAGGAACTGCGCACCTACATCGTATACGTTCACGGTATGCGCAGTGCGCTGCTAAACGTCAAGAACCCGGATCTTTCCGAGGTAGCCGCAAGGCTTGAGGATCTTGGGCGGCAGAAGGACTTCACGGCGATTTTCTCCGAAACGCCGCCGTTTCTCACCGCGCTTCGCGCCTTCACCCAGCATCTGGAGTGGGAGAACCGGTCGCGCCAGCAGTTTAACAGCGTCAGCGAGGACGACATCCCCTTCCTGCACGAAAAGCTGCAAAGCATCAAGTTCGGCGCGGAAAACTACGACGAAAGCATCATCGACAAGGCTCTCGAAAAGCTGGACAGCAAGACATGGACGCCCGAGACCAGCGCGCTTATCAACACAATTTCCAAGTGCCTCCTGCACAGCGACTTCGAGGATATCGCCGAAGCAATAGACAAATTCTTAGCCAAGGGGGAGGCCGAAAATTAGGAGCGTACTGCAACGGGTCTCCGAGGCCTGTGTTATTATCGACGGCAACACCGTGGCGAGCATCGGGCGCGGCTTCCTTGTATTGCTTGGCGTAACCGCGTCCGACACGGAGCGCGACGCCGCCGCCATGGTCTGCAAGATCGCCAAGCTGCGCGTCTTTCCGGACGAACAGGGCAAGTCCAACCTTTCCGTCACTGATATCGGCGGCGAACTCTTGGTTGTGTCGCAGTTTACTCTCTACGCCGACACACGCGGCGGCAACCGCCCAAGCTTCACCAATGCCGCGCCGCCCGAACACGCCAACGCGATCTACGAACACTTCGTGACCCACGCGCGCGCCAAGTTCCGCAAGGTGGAGACAGGCCGCTTCGGCGCGAAGATGGACGTGCGCCTGGCCAACGACGGCCCCTTCACCATCATCCTCGAAATGCCGCAAGAGGCTGTTTAATATCTTTTTGCCGTTGGATTGACGAGTCAGTTTTTCGCCATTCCAGGAACCGCCGACGACGCGTACCCAACGGGTACGCTAGAATGCTGTGTGCCGGTGGCACACGTTTAGCATCCGGAGCGTCAGCGCAGGAAAGAGGTGACGACGAAGGGCGGAAAAC
>Ga0131853_10005297_pt1 | contig 23258 bp, 14 predicted proteins | sample TergutLab28metaG_FD_92764 | JGI IMG/M metagenome (GOLD analysis project Ga0131853, IMG submission 92764) | Labiotermes labralis P1 segment gut microbial communities from Petit-Saut dam, French Guiana - Lab288 P1 (version 2) (version 2) | ecosystem: Host-associated > Arthropoda: Insects >...
GAGAAGTGTGTGGAGTCCCAAGGGAACTACTTTGAGGGTGATTAGGTGTCCAACGCTCCAAGTAAGCCAGTTTCTTTTTCCCGGCCAAAGGTCGGATACTTTTCTAACAGACCTCGTATCTATGATTTGTGTATATAATCCAGAGTTGGACGGTAGGCCTAATTGTCCTCAATCTTACAACTTAAGTTTTTCCATACACGTGGAGACCGGCTCACAGCTCATTTTGGCGAAGCAGAATAAAATAATTATTACGAATGGGGGGAAGGCATGCTGGAAAGGGAGGGGGGGGGGGCTCACAAAAATATCTTAACCTAAGCTGATGAGGAATGTCACAAGAGACTAGGGGCAACTGCTTCTTGACCAGGTTTATAATTTGTACTCCTCACAAAATTTTATTAGTTACAAAGCAGAATGATGAGACAGACAGGTGTGGTGTTTCACAAATGGAGAAAAAATGAAATGCACAAAAGGCTTTTGGGAGAAACCCCTAAATGAAAGATGTCACTTGGAACATATGGACAAGGAGAGTAGGATAATATTGAACTGAATCTTAAAGACACAGGGCAGGAAGAAAAACTGATCTTCTTCAAGTTTTGAGTCATCATAAAATGCAACAGATTTAACTGAGACACTACTAGCTTCTCAACAATATATAAATTTCTGGGTAAAAACATAATGACTGTGGTGCGATACTCTCTGTGCACAACAGATTCAGGTTTGTATCTCTGTTGAAAAAAACACGATGATGGCATCAAAGGGAAAAGTATACGTCATCACCACAGTTCAACCAAAATCACAGGACAAACCCACCAACTTTAAACAATACATTGCACAACATGCTACAGATGAGAGAGTAACTGACGGGCTCCCCACAAAACTCAAAAAGACACTACCTTCAAGAGAACATTTATTTGGTGATGTTGTTATGGACAAAAACAAAAAATATTTAGTCTGGACACTATATCTTCAGGCTGGAAAATACAAAACAGAAATACAAGTGAAATAAATGGAAAAACAAAATATTGAAATAAAAACTGAAATGTGGCTGCAAAAGAGGAATGAGAACATTAGACATTACGCCACAACATGTTGAAAGATAAATTATACAATGTTAAGCCAACAGTTCATGAAATGAGGAAAAACGTGACTAATGGAGGACAAATGAAACACTACATGCTTTTAAGGACAGGTGAGTGATATTACATGGGAGGAACAGCTGGACGAAGGAAACCAGACATCAAAATGAAGGGTATGAAATTAGGAATAAAAGAATAAGGGAAAGAAGCAGTGACAAAGCAGATATGCAGACCATGAAAAATGTATTAATAAAAGAAAGGGGCTTAGAAGGCAAGCATTAAAGAATGAATAAATGGATTAGAAATGAAAGAAAATCAACATACCTCGTTTTACACACATTGTTATTAACCTAACTAGTTCTACGGGATATCAAACTCAATGACGATATTTCACGAAAAGCTGTCAATAAAGAGTTGTCGAGTTATATTTTTGGAACTATTTATTCTTACTTCCAACACAAATCAATACATATGCAATTTTATACCAGTAGCCACTTTAATTTTCAAAGAAACAGCCTGCACAACTGAGGTACCTTGTCATATCATGGAGCATGCTTTCAATTACCTGTTGATACAACTCTGTATCCTGCAATTGCAACCACCATATCACACCCATTTCACCTCATCATCACTCTGAAATGTGGGCCACCATGTTGATCCTTTAGAGAAGAAAAGAGATGGTACTGGTTCAGTGCCAGAGCAGTGCTGTTACAACACATGATTTCCCAGCAGAAGCACAGCAGTTGCTTTTGACCAGTTTCCGCACTGTCATGCTGAAGCAAAACACATTTTCTTTGTATCGGACATCCCACTGTGACATAAAGCAATCACAGAGAAATTGGCAGAGAATAAGACTATGGGTGGAAAACACACAGTGAATACATCCTAATTATGTTCAGCATGATTTGCTGCAGGGTCTTATAACTCATGACACAGGTAGCCTGAATGGATCTGTTTCACTTATTTCAATTCCATCCTGTCACACAGAATAATTTTCTGGTTAAGTTAAACAAACAACAGACAGTATTTCTATGCACCAGAAAATCATCAGAATTATGGCATGCACTAAAACTAAGTCTTCTGTAAGGAATTATGTAGGTGTTCAATCTAATGCAACTTACCAGTAAAAACTCTCACTACTACCATCTGTTGTGGAAAGCACGGAGAAAATGGAAAAAAAAATTCATTAAGTTCACATATACTCAATATACATCAGCAGTACAGACATGACCTTTATGTGCTCAACCCAAACCTCATAGATAACTGTGTGTTTTGTACAGTAACTTCCACACAGCAGAATTTACAATAGGAATACTTTTTGCTACAAAAACACCACTCACTTTTCCCTTGTACAAAAATTTGCCTCAATACAGAATACAAATACTATATAATTTAAATACCTGCCTGATGTCAGTGCATCATGTGTCCTGAGTTGCACAACTGATATGTCACCAAAAACACAAACTGATGAAGCAACAAAACACCAAAATGTTAACCTCAGCTGACACTGGACATTACTCATTTCATATTACAATGACCAGAATAATTAATCGATGATGATGTTACCAAAATTAAGCAGTATTAAGTGAATATGGTAACAACAGCCTCTCTACATTAAATTTCAGGTCTGGTTGGCTAACACAAAATGCCATTTCTGGCCGGAAATGTTCTCACAGCACTTAAATAACACAATGCTCCCCAAAAGACACTTGGAACAAAAAATTTATGTCCACCATTCTGGCAAATGAGCAAATGCCATTCATAATCCTTGTGTACAAATAATAAAACCTGCTAACCTGGAGAATATGGTGAACTCCTAATAATGCCAACAGATGGCAGATAGGATTTTACTTGGTGTTTAAAGAGTTAAATGACCACTTTCCATGCCACACCTTCAGATGGCTTCAAACTGACTTCTCCATGTCTCTGAAAATCTACAACAAATTATGATTGTTCCCAGAACTTTGTAGAATAACTTTAGTGTGTTTTCTTTTTATGACCCTGTACACTACACACAAAACACGGCAGCATTCTTTATTGCAGTATTACAACCAAATATTCAATTGTAATATAGGCTACAGTACCTTATTCTCCTGGTCTTTCACCTGCCAGTCAGTTTTCACTTCTCTCACCATCCTTAGTAGTGCAAATTAAAACCGACAGTCGAGTGTATAATAAAAATAAATGACACAACCACACAAGAACTTGTGAAATGACTTAACAGCTATGCATGACAGATTTATAAAGACATGAAAGAAATCAGGCACACATACACACATTTCCTTACTGCAGTCAATGCCGCAGATGTATCCCGTACAGTGGAGATTCCAGTCTCCTGGGACTTTTTGCTGTGACAATTGGACAGCAGCTCCTGACAGTTCAGCCCTCAAACATCAGGAACTACTCTCCCAATGAAAGTGCCACATCCCAGAAAATTTGTATCTTCAGCAGTGGCATTATGCGAACCTCAAACGTAAGGTACATCCACTTACAGTTATTACAGATACTCCAGTCATGTTGCACATCTCCATGATATGTCTGTGTGCCCACCATATCTGTTACATACACCACTACTGCAATATGTCACAGCACAATAAACTCAATATATTGTGTGTGTGTGTGTGTACGCACATATATATATAAATTAATACTGGCAGGAATGGTTTTTTTACGTGATGTTTTGGGTTCTCAGAGGGGGTTACCGACTACTGAAGTCTTCCTGGATATAACAATGTGTCAGTTGCTAAGGTTACTGGTTTTCTGAAAGCAACTGCTGCCTCCATCTTCAGAAACTAACAACCCCTGAGTAACAGCTGTGTTATTTTCCCAACAGTGCCACTCTCCTTGGACTATGACACCCTGAAGATGGATGCAACAAGCTTCTCTAAACATGGTAAATATTAATCCACAATGCATCATATCCCAGGAGAAATTAATTTTGCAGCTTTCTTGATATACCTACAGGATGTTAATTTTGCAAAAGCAACACCATTTTCTCACAATAAAATACAAAGATCTATGTGAATAATCCTTCAGCAGCGCACACAAACTCTGCAAATGAAACTTCTCTTCCATGATCTTCAATCAGTTGTGTATTATAAGCCAAAATAACAAATAAATTATTAGTTACCATTAACTATATCCCTGTAGTCATGATGTGTGGATTATTCATGCACCTGTCAGAAATAAACAAGAATTACACATTAACAGATTAAAACAGACATGTTTCTTACCTGAGTAATGTCCATGGTTGGAGTGGGAGAGCTAGCCAAGGTTATGGATGTGCCAACTGAAACACAGTAATAAATGAAGTACCATTATAACTGCTGCTGCTTTCCATCTGATATATGAATACGTTTATACTATTTACAGTTCTCATAAATTTCATGTGCAACAACTAATTTTTCAAATTTAAATGATTCATGTCCATATACTGATGATTCATTATGAGAAATACAACCAATAAGTGCATATACAAATATGTAAATTTAACATATAAATAGCCTAATTTTTCATTTGCATCATACTTTAAAATGTTGAATACTATGTATCAAATAAGGTATTTTTGTTTTGTTCCACTATATGGTTTCTGCATATTTTACTTAGTATAGTGACAAGACCATGTGCTAAATGATGTGGGGGTTTCATTTCCAGCAGGACCAAGAATGACCTCTCCTCCTAAAAAAAAAAAGATTGGCTTCATGGCCCAATGAGCTCCCTCACTTCTAGGGTACTTGGGGGTTCTTTCCCCAGACACCAAGTGGCTGAGGCATGAGGCTAACCTTTCACCTCTGTCAGTGCCACTATGTCTCAACTCCAATAACATGTCTTTGCTGCATGCTCAGCTCTGGCATTGGATCACCCTAACTGCCCATGGTGATAGACAGAGTGGCAATCAAACAGGGTTTTTCTCCCAGCACTTTGGTTTCCTCCCATCATTCATCATTCCATGAATGCTCACCTGCTCCACATTCATTCACGTATCATCTGCAGCTGGTGCAAAATGTCTGTTAGCAGCTGCAGTGCTCAGTGTCATCTCATCCCAAGAATAATCAAACAAAAGGATGTCCACATGGAGCAACCTAGTTTAAACGATTTCACAATTAATCCTAAAAAAGTGTCCCCCACTCTAAGTATACAGTATGTGACAATATGCCTAATAAGCTCAAAACCAAATACGCCACAAACCAAGTGGTCAATACATGTAACAAGTGTATAGTCTGGCAGGTGGATACCAGCATTTCAGAACACATTGCCTTTGTCACTCATAGCCTGAACAGAGGGGCAGTATTACTATAAACTTCCCAGAGTACACTGTGTCATACCTTTCTTCACCATGAAACCTCTATCTTAGATATCTTAGAAGATCTGAATCTTTGTGTGAATTTCACAATCGACACTGGTCTCTTTCATTTCCTGGCTTTCAGAAAAAGATACAGGTAATGGTGCCCCTACAAATGACATGAGGGCACACAGGCGGAGGCAAAGTACAACTTCACTCAATCCTGACATGAACACTACCTGGTGGTGGCCAGATGCTCTCATGCCCTGGCAGCTTTACTTCAAATACCCACTGATAAGAGGCTAAGTGGGACCCAGTGAGTGTGGACATTTTGCACATGACACAAATATCTTGCCCCTGCCAGCATTTGAACCCCACATCTTCCAACCCACAGCCTAGTCACTATATTGATTGTACTATTCAGGCTGCACATTGTACAGTTCACAAGTTTATTTCCTTGCCACTGTTAATGAAATATTGTATAACAGCTCAAAGTTTCAAAGAACTTACTCTACTTGTTACAAACTCAAAATATTAGTGATTTTTCCCTCTCTAACATTTCAAGTGCCTTTGTCTATCTTATATATAGTTTTCCTTCTTGACAAGAGGTGGTTTACAGGTGTGTTACAGCTTCTGCTCTGACACTATGATGCTGTCATGTGACCTGAAAACAAATCACACCACAACACAAACTTATGTCCAAGTTACTGATCCACTCAAGACATGCACAAGAACACACTCAGGTGTCTGCTAGCCCCAGTCAGGATATTGTTTTGTCACTAATAATGTATATTGAACACAATACAAATGTGCAATCTGTTTGAAACATGCAATACCATATCAGGTATGGCTGAAGGTACACAACATATTTAACATAAATAACATACCAGGACTGCAGCCTGCCTGCAAGTTAGAAAATCACGACATTCACCAAGATGTTGACAGTGGAGAAGGAATGTACATACATGTGCACAGAGAACTGTAACATATGTGGCTGTCATCCAGACTGGGTGCAACATAAATCATAACGGTACAACACCCAGCCATGAAATGCACATACAGTAAAATCTATATGTATGGCAAATGTCCTGAAAGGGATAAGTATCAATCAAATGTGACACATAAACACTACTTGGAGTTCAACAATAAACAATTAAAGAAGGACAGAAGTTCCTCAAATACAACTTCTACAGCAATATTACTATTGATATAATTAAAAAGACAATCTATGTCTAAAACCACTTACCATATCAACAATTCATAAACATCATTTGCAAAATTCATCTCACTGCTTAAGACATTAGTAAAATGTCAGAAACATTTATTTGTTACAGAGAAAATTGGATTCCATTCTATGAATACTCAGAACTCTTTTACACCTCTCAAAATTTAAGTTTGCCATATCGAAAAAGTGTGCAATACCCAATGTCCTTTCCCTTTTTACCGAAACATGTTCCTGTGAAGTGAATACATCTTACAGTTGTAAGGTGCGTTTCACTTCAGATTTAATGTCTACATTCTGCACGTCCAAACATTCCAGTCACAGCGCACAAAGCAGGGGTCTGCACATGACACTTAACTACTGCTACAAAGTGTGCAATGTAACTTCTGATACTACAGTATCATAACCACATAATGTCAAAGTAATACAGCATTATTAACATTTCAACTCTAATAAAAAGAGTCACTTGATACTTAAAATTACAGACAACATTACTTGTAAGACCTGAGGTTCTCACAGCTTTGTTACTGATGCTGCAACTATTGTGGGATGTTCTGCTTTTGTCACTGGGTCTGTGGTTCCAAATGTTTTTTAAGTATCCCTTTTGGAAACTGCTCATCCCATGACACAACATAACATCCCACAATACTTCAGTCTTCAAGAACATTCTTCACTTAGCATTACCACATTTTAAGGCATTTGACCATCATTCAGCATGTAACCTCTAAACAGCCAGGTTGGTATTAACATTTTTGGGCATGGTTGATGAAAAACATGCTTCAACAGTAAAATATAAAATTTTGTAAAGACATTTTGTGGAAAATGAAACAGATTATGCAGCACTTGTTAAAAATACAGCATTCTTGTTGCCTACACAAATAACATGAATTTATGGGGGTGTTTTTATGTACATCTGCATATGTGAACACAGGTCATTTCAAAGTTAAAAATACAAAAATTAAAGATCACACTGTGCAGATGGATTCTGTTTCCATCCTGAGCTAAAAGTTTGACAGGTTCACCTCCTGAGTTGGGCCCAATAGAAGAAACCATTCTCAAGTGTTGTGTTTAATTTTGTATTTCTAAACAAAGAATGATGGAGGAAGTTCACAAACTTAATGGCACTAAAAGTGACAGAGCACTATCGGAACCTTGTGGAACTGTAACATTACATACTACAATCATGAATCATTGTACAGTTGACAGCAGTGACCCCTTATATATAACTTGTACTACACACTGCATTGTTTTCTGTCATCAACAGTGTTGTGTTTACTTAAGTCACTGTACAAATGCACTAAACATGTACAAAACCGTGTGTTTTAGAAATGCTGGAATTAAAAAACAGCCATCAAAGAAAAGGATTGTTGACCTGAACACCTTCATAAGTTTAAAGGTTTGGTTGAGTGAACACACATTATCAGTTAAACAAGCACTCACAACTGGAAGGTTGTTCGTAGAATGAGACCAACTGGTCACCACACAAGTGCCTAGAGAGAAACCAGCCCCAGTGCTAGTCTGCCACATCCCACATTAACATGGCATCAAACCCAGGCCTCTGATGGAAGATGCTGATGACTAACTGCCTAAGCTATGGCTTAGCCTAAGTTAGCTGGAATTGAGTCTTTTGTTCAGAGACTACTGATGCCTATTCAAGAGGCAGCAGTAGAACTTCAGTGGAAAACCAGAATGAAACATGACCACTCAGTAGACCTAAGCAGAGATGAGAGGTTAACATTAAAATGGATCTGGGATTCACCTGGCTTGGGACAGGGAAATGTATTGGACTGCAAGATTTGAGTTTCTCTCAGATCCATTCTTACGGGATGTGACCGTCATCAGGTGTGCAGTATCTGATATTTTAAAGGTTAAGAGCACATTTCCTCCCAATCCAAGCAGTCCAGAACAAAAGGCTCTAAAAACCTTCAAAACACCAGGAACTGCACATCCAACAACAAAGTATCACATCCTCTATGAAATGAATCTTCACAAGTGCTGGACTCTTGTAAATCACTTTGATAACTGTCACCCCAGTGTGCTTTTAATTACCATTCAATACAAATTCAGGTTCAGTCTAAACCTCAGCCCACATACGTTAAGAACACACAAGGTGTAAAAAACAATGATGAAAACATAAAATACCCATTCAAGGAAGCCTTCAGTTAACATAATAACAACACAAAGAACCAGACACCTGCAAGATTTTACAGAATATAAAATAATGGAATAGTTACTGTAAAGTTATCTTAAACAAAACTTTGGAATATCAAAACTAAAAATTATGAGATCTCATAATCCTAATGTATAAAACTATATGCACGTCTTACCTTTTACACACTGTTCTTATACAAAACTTAACAATTATCCATGTACAGGATCGGAACACGCAGCTTTGCAATTTGAAATAAATTTAGAGGTGTGTAAAGTGACCCTGAGTTTGTACTGAATGATGTTGTAAATAACAAATTCCCAGTCCCACAATTTGCAAGGAATTTCTTGACTAGCTGATGAACAACCACCTTCTCAATTGGACTCTGCTCTACAGTGCTAGTAAGCTACTTCAGGTATCTGTGGGTTTCATTTTCAGTCTCTCTACTGTCCTCAGTAACTGAGACACCTACTGCAAACGCCACCTTCTTTACAATTGCATGTCAAAAACTTAAAAGGACCAGTAGATGAGATCTGCACTCTTCAGGGATATTATATGGTGCAGAGTGGGAATTACCACTCTACATTGTGTAATATCCCAGAAGAGCACATATCTCATCTACATCAAGGCGGAAGCCTGACATCACACTTAAAAGACCCGTACATCAAAGAAGATGGAGCCGCTGCACATTTAGCCTGTGAGCTTATTTTCACAAATACAAATATCCAGTTTTCATAAGAGCCAAGTTTTGATTACACAACACTGATGGATAGACATACACTTAAACAGGAAGTAACTATCTAAACCCAGTACCTGGAGTGACTGAATCTAGGCTATAACAGATGTACCCAGTACAAAGGTCTGTCCCATGAACATTTTCCTAGAGATACCTCAGTTCTTGTAAAGCGGACATGCATGCTTTTGGTAAGCTCCTCCTACGTTGCTTGTTCCATTTTGAAGTTCTGCATACACAATGGAAGAAGTGATTGAAGTGAGTAACAGCCTTGGTGGTGCACGTAATACTGAGATTACTGCAGAGGACAATGCACACAAGAAGCCAACAAATGTGAATCAGCTCTGACAGTAACCCACGATGGACATTCCATGTCTTCATTCAACCACAGAGCTTACAAACTGTGAGCAGTGTCAAAGACAAATTTCAGAGAGTGCAAATTCTGATGCTGAACATTTTGAAATAACAGTAACTTCACTTTGCTAGATCTCAGGTTCTCACAGTGGTTATCTTGGATGTGATGCTGTGTCACTGGACATGCAGTTCCTGACAGTGAGAGGGATCAAAGTGCCTGGAGTTCGGGGACAAGCAGTCCAAGAACAATGTCTCCTTTACCCTGAAGATGAATGCACTACACTCCTTCAAAATAGCCAGAACTACCTGTCCAGTGACACAGCACCAGACCCAAGAAGACTAAAATTTTAAAAATAGTTTTCCATTTGCCAGTTTCATAACTACAATAAATGACAGTACCTTGGATAAAATACCAATTTACTGTACCATTCACAGTGCTCAGTAGAGTGACAATCCTCCCAACACACAAGATCTGAAGGATCTTGTATTTAAGATGCAATATTATTAACAGAGGTCCTTACAGAAATGTTAAAATAAAGTCGCATCAAAACTTACAATTTCTCCAAGTAATGTTCACTGTGAACACTGCGAGGTGATACTGCTGTTTACACAAGTTCAGTCTTGTTAACTGTACCCAATACCTAACACCTGCAGCATATCAAAGACACACTCTTGTGTTTGTAAGAAACCCCATAGAGCTGAAATTAATTTGGATAAAGAAACTGGTATGTAAAAGTATGACTAGCATCAAAATATATAGTGCCAAATTCATGCAAATCACTTATGACTGTGCAATGTTCAATTACCATATTTTAACCTCTTAACTGGGCATGACGTAAATGTACGTAGTCACATTGCACTATTTCAATAGGTATGACGTAGCATCACATCTTCGATCTTGCACCACTAATATCTCGAGTACGAGATACTGTTACATAGTCTAATTTTTTTCCGCTGTAAGGTACCACCAACCACCTTCTTATTGGCAGCCACAGCCATCCAGACAAGTATTTGAAACACTGTACACTCTACGGTCTACAGCGATATAAATGGCAGCGTGTAGTAACAAGCAAAAGAAGGATCTGCTGACAGATGACGATATCTCCAAAGTTTTAGAAATTGAAGACGAAAGTGATGTATTCTCTGAGGAATCTGATGATTTTTGGTTTGATACAAGTGAGGAAGATTCAGACAGAGATTCGGATACAAGCAGCATTGTGCATAAAGTGAACCGTATGAAGAAGTGTCAGATTTTTTACAATGTTTTGTACCTCATGGCGTGACACGTCCAAGATTTGCATTTCTCGGGGTTAGTGGAGTGAATGTGGATTTTGATGATGAAATTAATGTTCTGGAATGTTTTCAGAAGTTTACTGATGAAGATATGTGGCAGTTGTTTGCTGAACAAACATATATATATGCCAACCAATTTTTGGTAGCAAATCCTAATTTGAAACCATGATCCCAAGCTAGAAGCTGGATGGTTACAAACTCGAATGAAATGAAAACCCTAATTGGGCTTCTCATTCATCAAGGTATTGTACAGAAACCTGAGAATGGAATGTATTTCTCCAAAAGGGAAAGTAGTGTGACACCATACTTCTCACAAATAATGACAGAGAACAGATTACATCTCCTCCTAAAGTTTCTTCACTTTGCCGAAAATTCCAAATTTGACCCTGATCAGCATCAGAAGAAACTCCATAAAATCCAACCAATCCTTGATCACCTAAAATCCAAGTTTTCCTCCGTATACACACCAGAACGAAGCATTTGTGTCAATGAGTCTCTCTCCTCCTTTGGAAAGGATGACTGGGTTGGATTCAGTACATACTATCAAAGCGAAGCAGGTTTGGAGTGAAAATCTACAAACTCTGCAAAAGCAGCACAGGCTGTGTTTGAAACTTCATAGTACAAGGATACCATTTATGGTCAGAGACATCCAGGGGAAAAGACTTCTTCGAGGACTGTGCTAGAGGTAGCACAAGACCTACTTGATAAGTGCTACTGTCTTTACCTGGACAAATGGTACAGGAGTCCAAATCTTGTTGAAACCATATGTACCAGAAAAACAGAATTTGTTGGGACCATGCGGACCAATAGAAAAGTTTCCAGATTTTGTGAAGAGGGCAAGACTAAAAAAGGGGGAAACAGTAGCAGCATTCCGCAAGAAACAGATGATCATGAAGTGGAAAGACAAAAGGGGATGCTGTACTCGTCAGCACATTTCATGATGATAGCATGGAGAATGTGACAACTAGACAAGGAGTAATCCAGAAACCATCTGTCATCCTTGACTACAACAAAAACATGGGGGGTAATAGGCAGAAATGATGGCCAGCTTCAAAGTTACAAGTTGGCTCCAGAACGTCTAAAGAAGTACTACCAGAAGATGTTCTGCTATCTCCTCGATGTGATCTGCCTGAATGCATTCATCATATACAAGAAGGGAGGAAGCATCTCTAGGTTGGATTTCCTGCTGACATTAGCAGAAAGCTTGTCTTCAATGGATGGAGTGGTGGAATCTGCAACTAGGGGTCATCAATCAAAATCATCCAAACCTTCTCAACTCCTTGAACGCTGCTTCCCAGACATGGTGCCAGGGACATCAAAGAAGAAGCCTACCAGGAGATGTGTAGTTTGCTGGGCCAATGGAAAGAGGAGTGTAATCATATTGGTGTTCTAACTGTGAGAAGGCCCTGTGTGTAGTACCGTGTTTTCAAGTTTACCACACAGACAAAAATTTAAAAATCTAAAAAAAAATCATAAAACTTACAAGAATTGTGAATAAAAGCTGCATTTCATCTTTACATCAGGTTTTCATTATATATTGAAAGAAAACTCCATTATGTTTGCACTGCTCCTATAGAAACAAGGAACAGCGGGCATTTTAATACCCCGGGCAGGTTACACCAGCAGCCCAGAAAAGATCCAGTTAAGAGGTTAGCAAACACATCACAGGTGTTTATCATAACAACAGAGTACTAGATTATTGTACCAATGCTACAAGACTGTCACTGGTCATGCGTATCAGAATGTGCTAGAATACTTCTTTATTTCACACATTTACCACAGTTTTTTCAACAAGGTGGGTGCATATCCTATTTTCCTATGTATGTGCAAGAGATTCTCAACAGCAGGTTGGTCGAAGTGGGTCCACCTTGCCCTACAGACTTAACCCCACCTGTGTCAACAAAACTGGACATCATACACAACATGGTCAGAGGCACAACAGCACGTCACACCTGACACCCTACATTGCATACAGGCAGATAACGATGCGACATGACGCAAGATGACACCACAACGTGAAAGCATGTAGTGGGTGGTACGAGAACTTGATATGTCTTGACCATATTATCACGGTACATTATGTGTGTATATGTCAGTACATTATTATATCCTTACAAATCTGTACAGCTCACCCTGCATTCTGTTCAATACACATTACTTGATTACAATTTTTAACACTTACTTTCACCAAACCATAATCTAGCTTAAAAATACTTTTTAGGGTGTCAGTTTATTATAACACAGTAATTTTTTTTAAAAGTGCCACTATACCAAGTACTATAAGTATCAACTTTTGTCCACAAGATTCTCGGCTAATGTGCAAACAGTAGCTCTAGTTTGTGGCTTCAGCTGTCTGCGTGTTTAAGCTGTCAAGTACGACACGAGGAAGTGGGTTCACTCCTCTCTAGGCTGGTGTATTGGGTGTAATAATCATTCTGTCACGACTGGCCAATATCTACAACTGCAATCCCTGCATGACCAGGGACAGTGCACACTCCCACAACGTGTTGAACTGCCAAGCCAAACACACGCAGCAAAGTGTGGCTGAACTCACGTATTCACTGTGCCACCCAGGAGCACAATCCACATGCTTACTCTCCACCACAAGACCACACATATGCCCACTTCCTCCTTCACACATCAAACTTCAACACCAAAATAGTGGATCCACTCCCAACACATGAGACCTGTTCAAAAAGTTCTTGGACTCATTAAATAAAACATAAAATGTAAAACATAAAAATTTTATTAAACATTATCACTTCCAAGAATGCCCACTTCTGCATTAATACAATTCCAATGGGGATTTCATTTTTCCCACAATTCCATACACTTTTAAAGAAGTCTTCATTTGTAACAGGAAAATGTCCAATCAGAGGGGCTGGAATGTAAGGTGCCTGAGGAACACCAGTTTTTTTTTTGCAAGAAACTCTGATCTGTAATGCACCGTGTGCACACATGTACCGTCATGCGGAATTCAACTGCGTTCCTGCCAAAGCTCTGGTTCTTGCTTTCACTAAGCTTCTCAACGACACAGTAAAGCATAGCAAAACAAATAGGCATTTCACACAAATGCACTGCTGTGTTAACATTTCTAAAAAATTACCAAAGCATATGTTCATGATAGAAAGTAAGTGGTTTTACTCAACGCCAAATTTGTTAGAACCAAGTGGAAAACTGCAAAGAGCCCATACAGTCTACCAAACCATGCACACACAAAATACATCCAGCACCCAAATTTAAAGGGAGGTTGTGAATGCAGTCCAAGAACCTTCTGAATGGACCTTGTATAAAGCACCTAACCTAACCTAACCCTAAAAGTTTTAACTTACACCACTGGTGTCACTGAAAATAATGTGTAAAAAATGTTGGCAATTTAACAGAATTCATACAGCTGTGACACTAAATCATCTTTGTTACATTCAATGAACCAGCATCAGTGTTTGATGGCAACACAACTGTGCACAGCACACAGCTTAATCCCAAGTATCAGCTACAAGAATGTTAGATGCTTTCATCTTTGCATCATTCTTTTGCCTGGAAGTTACTACTTCTTTACATCACTTTCTCACACATTGTTTAATACCGAGTTGTCTTAACTTAATCTTCATTAACCTTTTGACGCCTAATGTCAACTATAGTGATCGTACCACACCTCTAACCTCTAAAGTTGCATTTTATATATTTATTCAACAAATATAAGTACTGAATATTTTAAACATGGTATATACTCTCCGTATTTTCCTCTTCAAAATGCAGTTTGTTTCAAAATTCTAATGCATTTGGTTCCTGTATTATTCACATTTTATACACAGGGTGTGCTAAAATTAAAAAAATAATTCCAGCGCCAAAAGGTTAAGGGACAAAATCCACTTTTTCATCACGTACATCATTTTAACAGTTTTCACCTATTTGCCCTTCAGACCATGTCACTAAATTTCCTGCAGGATATTAAAGCTTTCTATTACCTCTCGTCTATAAGCTTCCACCTAGTAGTCACCAGTTCAGAAAACAGAAGGTAAAACTTCATCTGGCACTCTGTGCCCATTGTTGTAATTTGTCATCACGATACAGATCAATCAGCTATAAATTCAACGAGTGCTCAAAACTGTTTGTTGTGTGTTCCAAGGTTCCTTCATGCTTCTATTCCACCGTAACTACAGAATAATTATTGACAGTCATTCTATTTCGGACATAGAGCTGTCATTAAAAGCATTGGCCATTAAGTTGTATGTCATCTGCACTACTGTGTGCTTCTAGGAAGTAAAATTTTCTTAGAAGCAAATTAACTTCTAGTCCAGAATCACTGCTCTATAAATACTGAACGATAAATCACCATCACATACCCCAACCTCAATGTCAACCAGAACAAAACACCATAAGCTATTATACAAACAAGTGCCTATGGTATACACTTCATTATTCAATCCTCCATCAGTATAAAGAATAACATGCATAAGCTTCATATAACCCTTTGAGTGCTATCTGCTTCCAATAAATGTCAAATCTTCACTCACATGTGCTTGTATACCAGCACACATCTCTTCCTTTTACACAATTCCCCTCCCCTCCTCACACTGACTACAGTACTGCAGTAACATGGCCAGTCACCTGTGGGAGAGCTGTAGCAAGATGAGCATCAGTAGTTCCTGTGGGTTTAAAAAATCAGCCTTGTCAGCTAGCAAATCTCCAACTCTAAGGGTAAGGACATTTATACCATGGCACTGAAAGGGTTAACATGAAGGTTCAGGTACCCAGTCTTTTTAACACTTTGAAATTACTATTTTCACACATTATTCCATGTCCCATTTAACTGCACATACATTCATCCTCCAGACTTGGTCTTGTATGCAAAAAAGGTAGAGGAGGACATGTCTATTAACAAAGTTTAGTTCTTTCCTTTCTCAGGCCACAAAAGATACACATATGGGGTAATTCTAACAGAAAGCAACAATTTCCCATCCTTATACACAAGTAATCAGTGAGACTATGATGTGATACATACAAAATGTTAAAGCACAAACCACTTTTCCAGTGAAAGCTCACAGGATGCTTCACTATAAACATGCAAACGTACATCCTTTATGAATTACCATTACGTAGTTTGAGAAACCAAGAGTCATCAAAATAATGTGAATAGGATCCCCTGCTGTAGGCCATACATGCACTTGCCATGTTCACACTTGTCCCCAGTTCAATATCTCAAAGACTGCTACATAAAACTGCACACAGCCCTAAGAATTTCATCTACAATACACCAATATAAAAACAGTAGGCTTTTAAAATATCACAGGCCCAGCACAATGTGATAAGTCTCACTCATTTAGTTATTAGATAATTCAAAATACCAATTATGCTAAAAACAGTCTTTAGAGTTATTTCTTGTAATAATTACTGAGCAGCAACTGGGTTATGGACTGGATAGTTCAAGGTTCGAATCTAAGTACGAGCAAGAAATTTTTTACTTCTCCAAAAGCTGCCAAGACTTGATCTGGGGTTCCTTCCCAAGCATAAAGCAGCCAAGGTGAGAAGTTAACCACTCACCTGTATCTGGTGCTGACGTTAAGAATGGGTGAGGCTGTAACTCTACTCCCATATAAGCCTTCAGTGCATGGACAGAGAAAACCTTTACTGGGTAGTTTCACCTACATTTCATTGGGCATCACGGAGAAAATAATTGACATCTGAGCAAAATCACCTTCAATATCCCATCCAACTTCTTAGTAACATAATTTTTTTTTATGGCTAGCTATATATGTTTCCATAACAAACAGCAATGTTCAGGGTTGTATTTTACTTAAATATAAAGAAAATACGATTGTCCGTCAATAACAAAACTTATCATAAATTTCCAGTCTTCTGGCAAGTGGCACTGTGTTGATTGGCAATGAGTTCCTAACAGTTTAAACACTTCACTCCATGAGACATACCAGAATCACTTCATTCTGTGAGCTGTAAGACAGAAAGAGCTTCATTCTGTGAGACGTACAATAGAACGAGCTTCATTCTGTGAGTGGTATGACAGGAAGCGCTTCATTCTGTGAGTGGTATGATAGAAACAACTTCATTCTGTCAGCTGTATGACAGAAACAGTTTCATTCTGTGTGTGGCATGACAGAAAACAGCTTCATTCTGTGAAATGTACAAAAGGAACAGCTTCTTTCTGTGAGATGTATGGATAGAAAAAGCTGCATTCTGTGAGACACACAACAGAAACGGCTTCATCCTGTGAGACATATGGATAGAAAAGGCTTCATTCTGAGATGCATGACAGAAAAAGCTTCATTTTGTGAGCCATACGACAGAAATAGCTGTATTCTGTGAGCTTCACAACAGAAACAGATGCATCCTGTAAGAAGTAAAACAGAAACAGCTTCTTCCTGTGACAGGTAAACCAGAAACAGCACTATTCTGTGAGCTCTGTGACAGAAACAGCTTCATTCTGTGAGATGTGACAAAAACAGCTTCATTCTGTGAGATCTGTGACAGAAACAGCTTCATTCTGCAAGACGTACAACAGAAAGAGCCTCACTCTCTGAGCTGCACAGTAGAAACAGCTTCGCACTGCGAGCCATTCAATAGAAACAGCATCATTCTGTGACCTGCATTACAGAAACAGCTTCATTCCATGATACATACCACAGGAACAGCTTCACTGTGTGAATGTATGACAGAAACTGCTTCATTCTGTGAACTGCACAACAGAAAAAGCTTCATTCTGTGAGATCTATGACAGAAATAGCTTCATTCTGTAAGCTGTACAACAGAAAAACCTTCATTCCGTGATCTGAATTACAGAAAACAGCTTCATTCTGTGAGACGTATAACAGAATCACGGGTCAAATTCTGTTGATTTCCAACTGCCCCTCTTAGTTCTAAGCAAAGCAGATCAGAATAATGACCAAATGGACATGCAGTCCATCTTACATAATGGTAACTCAAAATGAGTAAGTAAAATCATATTTTGTTAAAGAATAATTACAAAAATAATAATGGCCTTAGTAGCATCACTACAGAAATGACAGCAGGTTATTTTATACTTTAGTAAGTGCAACAGTTGCCATACAAGCAAAGAAAATAGTGCTGATGCACTAAATTTATTGTGACATTCATCTTATTCAGACACTTATGCAGAAAGACATTCAAACTAAGGAATTCTAATTCATGTGGTCAGTTAATGGATTAACTTAAGTCGATACAATGTTTGCTTATCACCTACAACAAACTACAGCAGTAGTGTTGCGTATCTGACAATCAGTCACAAGCAACAGTAAACACAAATCCAATATGCAACCACAAACATATTACAATATTCATATTTTAATGTACGTCACAATTCAATTTGCCAGCATTATCACAAACAGGATAGTTGTGACAAAGCATGTCAATGCTGACCTTGAAAAAAAAAAACACAGTACATTCCTATGAATACAGTAACATTTCAGCTAAGAACAGGCAGCCAAGCTCTGTAATTAAACCTAGGCTATGTTAAACAGTAGGAAATGTCTATGCTCTAATGTACAGCAAAATTCCACTGATTCCATGGGTACAGGACCAGACAGGAGCCACATTATCGAAAATTCCAGATTATCAGACTCCACCTATACTGATCATCAGCGTATGCCAAACCCTTGTAAGACCTGCACTGATGTACGGAACTGAAAGGCATATCTTAAGTAATTATATGGTCCAGTACAGGAAAAAGAATGGAGAATAAGGTACAATCAAGAACTGTGCCAGCTTCACCAGATCTTATCAGAACAACTGCAGCAGCAAGGTTTCAATAGGAAGGGCACCTACGAAGAATGGGCAAAAATGAAATACCCAGAATTATAAATTCCAAACTTGAAGCAGGACAGTTGGGAGACCTAAATTTGGGGGATGGATGGTGTGGTGGAAGACTTGTGGATAACTAGGGATCCAAAGATGGCGGCTGGTCACCAGGGACAGCTAGTCTGGGATGTGGGTTATAGAGGGAGCTGTAGTATTACTGACGATGATGAAGACTCATACTAACCTAAATTTTTTACAGGTAATCATTTGTTACTGCTCCCACACTTGGGTTATACAATTAATCAGAGGAGTAATTCCACTGTGATATCTCTGTCATCTGTTGGTTCAGGGTCCTCTTCTGTGATTTCTGGAGTCTTCACAGCTGAAGAAGTTAATGGAGAAGGAGACTATGGCCAAGCGATACCACAACAGTTGATGTACAAACGCTCCTGGAGGCCTTGTGAACATGGCCTGAGACCTTTCTTCCTGGTAAAAAGCAAACTTCTGGGCTTGTGACTACTCTCAAGTGCTGGATTATCAGGATTTCAGAATTACCAGACACTGAATGACTGGAATTTTGTTGTAATACACATTCCAAGGGTACTTTTAAATTAAGTGGCGAGACATGGAAGTTAAACCACAGTGAAGGGTTAAGTACCTACACAACAGAGTGAGTTTATCTGGAACACGTGATATTGCAATTTTGAATATTCTCAGACCCAGCATGTTTCTTGTGAATATGAAATGTAATAAATAAGCCCAGAAGCATCAAAGATTGGACAAGTCTTAGATGCCATAGACAACAAACTGTTAAAGACAGTCAAATGAATGTGGAACCACTTTAAAAAAGATGATTTGCTACACTAATATGGCAGTATGTGCAAACAATTCTACAAAATATAAAAATTACTTTCATCAAATTTGACATCAGTCACTCTGTCCACTATCCTTATAATCAATCACATACACCAACAAAGGCACATAACATGATTAGAACTTATGTACTCCTATTATGTGCATCAGTTGCAATATATGACTCATTACTTTGAACAAATTCTGTTACATCAACATTACACGCACACACACACTCACACGCGCGCGCACAAGGATTTTATGGTGATGAGCATTCATGCTGCTGCCTTAAGATGACACCACATTTTCTGCCAGCTGCAGGCACCAAGCCAACATCCTACAGCAACTTCCAGCCTGCATCCTGTTGCTACTCACCTGTCAGCTACACAGTGAAAGACTAAAGACTTTTCTGATATCATACTGCATCAATTGTAGCTATTCACCTCATAACATGGCATAATTTTCACATAAATCTGTATCAACACCACCTGTATGGGAACCTCATACCTCAAACACCACAAGGTGTCACAATCCAGCACACAACATAAAAGTTCTGACCTCAGACTGTGCAGACTGTATTCAGAACTTCAACTACATTCACAAAAAACATGCACCACTGTGCATAACCCAGTGCAAAGGAGAAGTTAAATTACAAACCCCAAGCTAACTAAACATATTCTGGCTTTGGTCACAGGTAGTATCCACGTGAAGTTTTCACATGTAAAGGAGTAAGAATCTTTTACAGTGTTTCACAATGATGAATCACAGCACCATACAACTTTCAGATTTTGTCTCACATACAGTGTTTAAAACCACACAAATTAAACAGGTTTTGCAGACAGGCTCTGTCAGCTGTGATGACCACCCAACGAGAAGCAACAGGGGAACGTAACAATGCCAAACATGTCAACAGCCGAGAAAAATAAAACCGAATCACACAACAAAGATTGACCTGAACACCACATCACTAACTGAAAACTAAAATCATTCAAATCAACAAACTACTGTTGGCAGCACACATGGTAACAGCTGCCCCTATCATATCCAACTTTCTTATATGCCCTGAAACATTTTTTACCTCAGGATGCAGACAGCCACATTCACCATTTGCATTTTTCAACAATGGATTGTCACTCAAAAAATTGAGTGCTAAATACAGCTGAATTGTTATAACAACAATGGTTTATGCAACACCTCATCTATGGCATCCAATACTTTTCATACCAATCAATTGCTCAAAAGGCACGTGTTCTTCTGCCTTACTTAAAGCAACATACATACAAGCACCCATCTTGTACACACATTACAGCCAATCACTGGTTCAAACATAACTTCCCAAGAACCTATTTTAGAGCTCCACCTCCTCTTTCACAAGACAAACCCCCTCTGCCCATTCAGGTCAATACAGACACTCAAGGTCTGGTCTATGACAATACTAACAGTTCTGCACTCTGTGGTATGAAGTTCCCACCCCCTTCACAACCCCTGCAGTTAATACCAGACTGCTACAAAGACAACACGATTGCAACCATGAAAAAAGTAAGGTTCGGAGTGCTGCACAACTCAAACTGATATGAGAAACAAAATTTGATTGATATGTGTCAGGAATTTATCTCTACAATCGCTTCATTAAAAAAACCAGAAAAATTATTAGTGCATCTGAAGAGAATGGGGTGAGAATAAAGTAATTATGAAAGCTAAAATTAATGCAGGGGTGGATATTTTAAATTTAGCACATGGTTTATGACAAATATATTATTGGAACTGGAAATGGTAAAATTATGAAATAAATGGCATTTTGTGGAAAACACAACAAGATTATGTAAGCTTGCCTTAAACGTTCAGTAAATTTTCTTGTTGGTTAAATATATAAAATGAATTTCTGGGGTTGTTTTGCAGGTCTTTAGAAGGTTAGTAGACATTAATAATGCAATGCATAAGTGGTTTACAGAACAGAGATGTGACAGTGTGGCAGTCCTCTTGTCATTACAAAAACTGAGAGGGACTGGAAGGATTCATGTAAAATGCTGGCTTCACAACATTTCTGACGGAAGAGAGAAAAACAAAACTGTCGCAAATTATGGACACTGAAGATCATTTAGATCAGTGCACTGGGCATGCTAATGAAGACACATGAAAAACAAAACCATGGGCTACTTGCAATTAAAATATGACTGATGTATGAATGTGAGTGCCTACAGGATGTTACTGCATGTACCATATGTACGTACATCTAATAAACTTCCTAACTGAAAACCTCATGTAAATTGAGAATTACAGTACAGTAACTTTGTCCTTCCTAAATTTTCATCGTAAATTTAGAATTACAGCACAATAATTTTTGTAGTTCCTAAATTTTAAATACAATTTAAAGAATAATCTTTACCATCAACCTACATGTACATTTACAATTACAATACAGTAATTTTTGTTCTTCCTAAATTTAAGTAACATGGCTGCAGGCCAGCACTGTATTGCTGTATTTTTCCTTCAATGTTACCACACTTGTCTGTTAGAACAACATAAATTATTCAGCCCATTTCATGATGTGGTAACTGGGTGTGACTGCATGATTCTTGTGTACACAAGGCAACAAAAAATTCCATGGAATCACATCATAGCATGTCAGAGACTGACATGGCGTTCCCCCACTAGCATTGAACCACTTGAGGATAAAGTGACAGACTGTAACAGGTCAATCATATGTGTTATGCAAGAGATTGGCTACATGACATACTTCAGTTGGTGCTTCTTACCTTGGTAGTTCTACCATAACCGGCAGATGGTGGCTTAGTGATAAGACTGAAAAACCTGCAACAGTCCTTTATGGGCTCTCAATTCCTGATTTTTCAACTTCACAATGAATATCAAACTAGCAGACAAAACACCATAAATATTAAATGGGGGTTTCAAACTTTTCAGTCACATCCCTTTCCTTGACAAATGCATTATATAAATAAATACAAAGATGGAAAAGCAATCAAATGAAAAGTACAGAACTTAACAGCTACAAAGCAGTATAAATTGCAAGTATCCAATTGCTACAAAAACGTTGTGCAGCATACATCAGGGCTCTAAAAATCCATGGTGCCAGGTCAATTTTGTGCTTAAATTTACCAATATGGTGCCATATGTGAATATGAAGATAAGTTGATAAGAGGAATCACATGTAAATCTTAACAATTTCTTACCAGCTAAATGATTGCTGAAAGATTCAGTACAGCTTTGTCACTTTTCAAAACAGTCCCTGATCTAATGCACACAGGACACACTTCTCACTGAAGCTGACTTGCTGTGCCTGCAGATGCACAGAGCACAGTGTCTACATTTTTTAACTTACGGTTCTCGTATGACTCACCCTCATATATACAGGGTGTTTCATGACTTTAGGGCATAACTGCGCAGGAGGTGATTTCCTAGGTCTTTGTGATAAAAAAAGTTCATATAAACATGTGTCCGATTTTGGACGGTTACGGAGTTATGACCGTTTGAATCTCAGAATAGAAGGTAACGATTACTGACAA
>Ga0131853_10005298_pt1 | contig 23252 bp, 22 predicted proteins | sample TergutLab28metaG_FD_92764 | JGI IMG/M metagenome (GOLD analysis project Ga0131853, IMG submission 92764) | Labiotermes labralis P1 segment gut microbial communities from Petit-Saut dam, French Guiana - Lab288 P1 (version 2) (version 2) | ecosystem: Host-associated > Arthropoda: Insects >...
AGATGGACGTATTAACGTCTGAAACATGTTGAGCAATATATAATAAAGCAAGTGTCATCTAGTTGGTCAACCTTTATTCAAATATCAAGATGATGCACGGTCCAATACGCATAAGATCCATAAACGTACTTGGCTAGCTCCAGATCAAATGACACTAAATCAAATAGATCATATATTGATCAACAGTGCGAAGAAAGAACTTATCCAGGATGTCAGAACCATGAGAGGACCGAATATAGATTCAGATCACTATCTTCTCAAGATAACAGTAAACCCAAAACTTTCAAAAATATATCTTAAGAAAAATAGAGACTGTACTGGGATGTGAGGCAAATCAAACCTCAAGAATCTGATAAAGCTTTAGGAATACAGAAGAGCCCTTTACACAAAACTGTCGAAGCAACACAACATTAGGACGTGGAACAAGAATGGGAGCAAATTAAAATGGCAATAACTGAAGCAGCAAATGAAGTAATCCAAAAGCAAGGTAAGAAACAGAGGAGCGAATGATGGGATAAAGACTGCCAGTTAGCGATCAGGAGGAAGAATGAAGTGAGAAGTAAGTGGTTACAGCATAGAACTAGAGCAAGTAGCAAATGGTATCACAAGAAAAGAAACGAAGCAAACAGAATGTGTGCATCAAAGAAAAAAGAATGGATTAACGATACAATCAGACAAATCGAAGAAAATTAAAGAGGAATGAATCAAGGAAATTCTTTAGCGAGCTTAAAAAACTCAAACAGCAGAATAAAAGACTCCCATATATGTGTAAAGACGAAAACAACATTGTCATCACTCAAAAGAATCACATCCTAAACAGATGGAAAGACTACTTCTGTACAATCCTGAACTTAAACATAGATGATTCATTCAGTAACCATAGGATACAGCCAACAACTAGCGATAACCAGACTGATGTCGAAATATCACCCCCATCTTATAACGAGGTATGTTCAATAATTGATAAATTGAAACGTAACAAGGCAGGAGGCACCGATAATATAATTCCTGAGTTAATCAAACAAGGTGGAAGAACTTTGAAACAAAGGGTATACAAACTTATATTAATGATTTGGGAAAAAGAACAATGCCCAACCAATGGAAGGAAGGATGGAATCATTTGCCCGTTGTATAAGAAGGGAGACAGACTGGACTGCATGAATTATAGACCTATAACATTGTTAAATGTTGCGTATAAGATATTTGCAATAATTCTGAATCAGAAGCTGGTAGATATTATAGAAACCGAATTAGGTGACTATCAGTCTGGATTCAGACCAAATAGATCCACAATTGACAATATCTTCATGATAAGGCAAATTATTGAAAAGTGCTATGAATATAATATTGATATTCGTAATATATTTATAGACTATACACATGCTTTCAACTCAATTAAAAGGAACAAAATATTAGACTCTTTAAACCAGTATAAAATACCTCCCATATTAATGAGGTTAGTCTAGCTAACTCTTGAAAATACAACTGCAAAGGTAAAAGTAAACAATGCATACACATTGGAGTTTAGAGTGGAAAGTGGAGTAAAACAAGAGGACCCCACTTTCTCCTACGTTATTCAGTCTGGTCATCGACACAGTACTAAAGAAACTGGACCTGAGAGGCAACATTTCCACACGACTTAGACAACTTGTGGCTTATGCAGACGATGTATTGATAACAGCACATACCAAACAGTCACTAATTGACACAGTCCAACAACTAAAGCATAACTCATTGGAAGCTGGATTAACAATTAATGAGAAGGAAACTAAGTATCTAAAGTGCAAAAAAAAAAAAAAAAAGACATCAGGACTGAGAACTTAAATATTAACAGCTCATACAAAGAGCAGGTTCAACAATATAAATATCTAGGGTCCATTATAAATGATAGTAACTCTATTGAAGAAGAGGTTAAAGAGAGGATAGCTCTTGGTATAAAGGCATACTATGCAAACCAAAAGTTCTTCAAAAGCAGATTAGTCACTAAGAGCTTGAAATTAAAATTATACAGAACTGTTATAAAACCAATAGTGACATACGTCCCAGAAACATGGGTGCTGAAAGAAAACATAATTCAGAAATTGCTTGTCTTTGAGAGGAAAATTTTAAGAGAGAAAATCAAATATGGAGGATTAAAACTAATGAAGAATTGGACAAACTGATAAAACATAAAAATATAGTCAATCATATTAAAGCTCAAAGACTAAGCTGGTTTGGTCACGTACAGAGAATGCCAGATACCAGAACAGTTAAGAAGATATTTAAATGGAATCTCCTAACCAAAAGATCACAAGGAACACCCAAGTATAGATGGGAGGACAACATCAAGCAGGACATTTGCCAAATGAAGGTTAAAAATTGGATAACCTGTGTCCAGGATCAAGTGAAATGGAAAGATGTCATTGAGAAGGCCAAAACTTTCAACCACTAAAGGAAGTTCAGTGCCTGAAGAAGAATAAATAAATAAATAACAAAGAACAAAAACAAAAACAAAACAAAACAAAACCATATACCCAATAGGGATCTGCGCTCTAATGGGACCTTATGCAGTACAGATTGGTAACTGGTATACAGAATTACCAATCTATGCTACTTGAAGTCCTAGAAGAGTGCAAATCTTATGTGCATGGTGGCCAAAGCCTCAAATCACTCTTGTGCAATTCATCCATACCTCTTTCAGTTTATTTTGTGTCTCCTGTATTGAAATGTTCTTATCCAGTTCCACCGGTTGCATTGTACCCTCTGCACCGAATGCCATAACCGTCACATCGCGCTCTGCCTTCACTAGGCTAAGTGTCATCAGCACGGCTGCCTGTGCTGGCGAAACGTTAAAGCAATGCCAGCACTTCCCATGTACCATCTGGCTTCTCACATCAATTGCTACTAAGTAACGCATCCCTGTTGGTACTAGCAGCTGAAACACAAGTACAGTAACAAACACAAATACAGGCAGTCTTTGACTTTTGGACATTTTACCTTCGTACAACCTGTACTTTTGTACACTATAAATTCTCACCCCTACTCCGTCTTTTGTACGCTGAATTCGGACTTTCATACACAGCTGACAAACATTTTGAGCTAATGCACAGTGGCACTGTAAAGCTGAGCCCCCAACTGTATTTTGTGTCTACTAAATGCCAGAAGGGCCAATCCCAGTGGCCACACATTCTAAAGCATGGGCCTGAGGCTGCAGGTTCAAATTCCGCCAGGGGCATGGATGTCTGTCTCTTGTGAACGTTGTGTGTCGTCAGGCAGAGGTCTCTGTGATGGGTTGATCACTCATCCAGAGGAGTCCTACTGAGTGTGTTGTGTTTAAGGCTGGGATTACACAAGGCTACTTTACACACTACTCAGCAGTGGGTTCAACTGCCAGCTCATGAGTGAGCAGCGAGTAAACTAGCCATGCCTATTACACTTCGGAATGAAAAGGCTGGGCAGTAAGCCAGTAGTGCTTCAGTACTTTAGTGTTTTATCACAAGGTACTTACTGGTTGTATCAATTACACTGAGCAAGTTTCGTGCTGGATAGTACACTAGCCAGAGAGAAGTGAGTATAGTTGAACATCAGTGGCTCAGATTTGGTTACCATCGAGTTTAAAAGCTACTAGTGAACTCACTGGCCTCCTCATTTTCAAGGCTTCATATTCACACTCAGGCAAGGATTACATAGGGCCTAGGCCCACTATGACTGTCAAGCCATGGGGGGAGGGAGGTACGTGAGGTAAGTGTAATTTCTGGCGAGACATAATTCTGGAAAGTTTATTTGTACTGTTAATATTTTATAACCCAACTGACAACTTTTATGTTAGTTGAGTATTCGTGTTGGTTGATTTTGGTGAGGCTGCGTGTTCTTTAATGTTGACTATCCTGGCCATTTACTGTGGTAATGCAAGCCAGTGGAAGCTAACCTACATCATGATGGTAGCAATACACAATTTGCATGTATACTAAGGCCATTGTATTGTAAAGCAGATGTACAAAAATGTTTTAAACAACGTTGTTAAGGTTACTAATGGCTTGTAAGTTTCAATGGTTATCCCTTATATAGCCATCAGAATCATGCAGGATATTGGCTCATGTGATGACGGGAATGTTAATAATCACCCTTGGGTGAATTAATGCATGAATTTACCTTAACTGTTGTTACAACTGTTTTGTGTGTTGCCTACAAAAAGGGATCTTTACATACTTTTTAAGCAATGGGACCGAAATGCCCGTTACAGCATGCAAGTCTATTGCTCGCACATCAATACATTTTGACTTCTGTACACGTTTTCAAGAGCAAATTGTGTACGAAAGTCAGCGAATGCTTATTTTCTTCCAATCATACTTTAACCAAAATTTTACTGTAAATGCATAAAAGTTGTCCCTGCACTTCATTAAGTGGCATGGCATAAGGAACACGACAGAGTGTAGGTGCGGCTACACTCACGCTTAGCCTTAGAACTAGATGCAGGTGGGTGGTCAGCTTTATCCGTGCTAAAAAACACATGGGGATCTCTGTCCTGCCAAGAATCAAACATCAACCATCCAGCATGCAGTCAGTCACTATACTAACTGAGCTGCTAAAGCACCAGTGATCTCAAAATCCAATTATGCTCATTAAGAAAAGAAAACAGACTAAACAGCAAAACCTTCTTAGACATACCGTGAAAGTAGATGCCAAAAGTCGGTTCAAAGCCTCAACAACTCTTGGATGTGGCTGAGGTGTTGTTTTAGTTTTTGCGTCTGGTTGAGATGTTCGACGCACATATGGTGTTGGCCTGTTAACAAATTATGAAGCATTATTATTTCTAAGCTGCTGTGACATCTGGTATCAGAACATAAATAGGGAGGTGTATGTGAGCAATTTATTGTGGTAACACTATGTCTATGATTGGTAATGGCCTATACACATACTGGAGGGGACACCACCTGTAGCAGAGACCCTGCATTCCACCATAAAGCTCTATGGGGGAGTGACATGCAGCATGCATCTCTTCATCTCGACACCAAATCAAAGTCTATGGTTAGCTCCATGCCTCAGCCACTCCACCATGTGGAGAGACCTCCAGCACAAATTGTGTAAACGGCTAAGTGGGCCTCAAGAGCCTGTATGAATGTGGTGATGAGAAAAACCAACATCCCTGCCTGAAATCAAAGTCTGGTCTCTCAGTCGTTGACCCTGTAGCCTGCCAGAAGTACTGCAAACTGACAACACACCACTGATGTACACACCATCACAGCTAATGTTGACCCTGTAGCCTGCCAGAAGTACTGCAAACTGACAATACACCATCACAGTTAATGCCCTTACATCAAACAAATCAAATGCACAATCTGGTTATATGTACCAAAACATAATTTTCTACTAGCACACTTTAGACTCATTTACAGCACGCCAGGGTCTGTCAGGATTAAATTCACACTATAATGAACATACACTGTGAGCAATCTGCAACTTAGATACAGAAACTGCTCCATAAACAAAGCTGCAAATATTGCTGGTTCCTTCATCATAATCACCAAAAACTCGGGAGTTTGTAAGGAAATTAAAACACTCAAACCGCTATTCCCCATTCCCATCTTGAATGTCTCCCATGATTTTACGCACATCCTGTGAGATCCAAGCCTAATGTCCATAACAGCAATGTTAAACTTTAAGACGTTACATTTCCTAAACTGTACTTAATACCAGAATTCACACTTCATTTTCTTTGTTCAGATGATGAGAATTCCCCCGTTATGTTATGTTTCTCCACTTAATGTTCAGAATTTTTATGTGGGTCAACAGAAGCTGTTATATGTTGGTTAATGTAACAAACAGTAGCATGAACATGGTTCTTCCACTGCTGCACCATTCTGTCACAAGGCAACCCAGGGTTTTTTAGACTGTGTAATTAATTTCTCAGATATTACATTCAATCTGAGGTGGTCCCTATACAAGCATAAGCAGTGGCTTCACTACTGTTGTTCCACACTAAGCTATTAATGTCAACTACCATGTGTCCATCACAAGGTCAAATGAGTAATACCACCTTCTTCAGTGATTACTCTCCCTTCAAAGTCTTTAACACAAATGGGGAATCATCACTATCTGCAGGGAAATAACATAGCAGCCACGTGGTGCACGACCTGTGGCTGTATTTGGAACAAAACATACACATTTCCTTTTCCTTGTAAGGCCAAAGTCACAGTCTGATATTAACTTTATGATCTGCGTGCAGTCAGAACAGCGCAGACCATGCAGCAGATATGGCCTGGATAATGGAGGGTTCTGGAGCCCACCCAGCCCCTTATTTAATGGCACCAGAGGCTCTACCCCAGGGAGGTAATGGCTGGGTCATGCAGTCAACCACTCCCCATAAGGTTCAGAATAAGCAGACCTACACCGCTACTCCCCCACATGCCTTTTACAAGTTCTGTGATGTGACTTCCCATAACACAACAGGGCACTGTGTTTAAACAGCATATTTTCATGCCTACAGTGAAAACAGTCTTAGCAAACAATTATAAAATGGCTGAGCACGTCAAAAATTGTAAAATAATATGCACTTTGTAAAACAACAAATGCACATAATTCATCAGAATCACAATAATGTTTAAATATGTCAACTTCTACATGTTTCAGCCCTCACCGGCCCATTGTCAGGCAGTCCACAGTAGCGTAAAACAATTGTTTAACCTTTTTATCATCTCCAGTAAGTAGCAGATGTGTCTTAAATTCGTCAACGCGTGATTCATAGCAGATAGATTTGTACAGCCAATTGGTTTGAATGTGTTCACAGTACTGGAGATGAATAAAAGTTCAACAATTGTTTTATGCAACTGTGCACACCCTGAAGATGGGCCGGTGAGGCCTGAAACACGTAGGAGACGAAATATTATAATGTTATTGTAAATCTGATGAATTGTGTGCATTGGTTGCTCTATACTGTGGTAACTGAATCATAACGCATGGATTGGAATATGTAAAAAATGTGGAACATACTTCCCCAGACTCTCGTAGTTGCGAAGTGTCACAAATACATGGGCTGGATGCAGGTTTGATTCACCAATTGCTGACTGGTTGTTCAGAGCATCCAGTATTTTAGCCACAATCGGTTGGTTTCCTTTAATAAACCACAGTCGTCCCAGTCTTTTAAGGTTCTGCAGCAGCACTCGCAGCGGCAGGTGCGGTATCATTGCATTCCATACCTGATGGTGAACATGCGACAGTAGAAAGAAATGTACTGTCTTAAGAAGAGGAACAGTAATGTCACTAAAAGACAAAGTTATGCTGATTTGGGTTACAGCTGTTACTGTGGGGAAAGTGATAAAAGGTACTGCAGCTCCATCCAGTAAAGAGACCAATTGTGTGGTGTACATTATCTTATGATCTGGTACTTTATATGAACCATGGCAAAGTGGTACACAGCGGCAAGACATAGGAGTGACTGAAGGAAGAAAGCAGGAGAACAGGCCAAACAGCCATAGAAGGAGAAAGAATATGAACTGCAGCAATAACCAATCACTGACCAGATTGAGCAGTGCATACATCATGATTGGATGGCCAGCAAGGACTAAGAAAGTTCACACAACATAAAAATCAAGAAGAAATTCTGAAGCAGCTTCCCTCAGTACAGCCCTCTTTACTTTCCTGTCACGATGTTTCACATGTGGCAACTAACGCCACACGCACCCATCATGCAGTGTGAGGCTCAAAACACCAAACAATGGGCACAGCTAATGGCCAGTCACAGTACATATTAAGCAACCCCCCCCCCCCCCCATTTAAATTCTGGTCTGTTGAACATCACGCCGAGCATTAAGTTTAGGTACCAAATGGTTAATGCACAGACTCACACGTTACAAGACCAGCTGTGATACTACACCATCCACTAGAACAGTATTTGGTCTGTGCATTTCAGCATATGCTTCATCATTTAGCACTGGACCTCAGATGATGGTTTTGTACACTAGAATGTATGCACTGATTTATTACATCAACATTTCACAATGTACTTTGGTGTTTAACAGCGTCTGAACTATATGGCCAGTGTAAAAAGTGATAAAACTAAGCTGGATTTTAAAGAAAGAATGGAACAGATGATGATATAGACTGGATTCAAATGGCTCAAGTTGCAATCAAATGGTGGCCTTTTGCACACACAATAATGAACTTCAGGGCTGCATAAAATGCAAAGAAAATACTAACTAGTGGAGGGCTAAAACAGAATATTGTTTAGTGCTGGACTCGCCAGAGGAGTGTCCCCACTCCTGCAGAGTGACCAACAATGCAGTGTTCAGTCTAGTGATGGAGCAGTACTCCCTCTGATACAAGTGAAGAAAGACGTCGCTGCATGCAGATAACACAACGTGCTTCATAACTGTTGTTACTAGAGTCACTGTACATCCACGCAGTTTTAAACACAAAGAACTGCCATATACAAACAGGCCAGATGGACAACACCAATGGCTACGTCACTTACAGTCTTGCCTTCACAGGGTGCCAACAAATCAATATTTAAGAGTAATGTTTGTGCAACTGACCCTTTTGGGACAGATTGAAGTATGCACTAGGGCATTTGCTAGCCATTGTCTGGAAATACAAGGGTCATTTCAAAAGTTCTGCACACTGCGCTTGCGGGGCCAGTAGGAAGATGCAATCATTCTGATTTTCGCAACAGCTGTGAGCCAGACTTCAGTAACGAACAATATGCGCGTATTGGCAGGCTACGTGGTCCCTGATCAGCAAAAAGGAACCTTGAAATGGAAGAAGAAACTGACTGGAGTCAGATCTCATGCAGTGACCAGCTATCATACATTAACGTGCGGCCTCATGCCTCAGGTGCAGTATCGGAAATTTTGGAAAAGTATGGATGGCAAGTGCTTCCCCACCCGCTGTACAGTCCTGACATGAGCCCACCAGCCTTTGACTTGTTCCCAAAATTGAAGAAACCACTCTGTGGGAAACGCTTCAGAAGCATTGAAGAGGTGTCTAATGAGGTGACCCGTGTAATCAGATGCATGAACAATGAAGGTGTCCTGACAGGAATACAAGACTTGCCCAAACGTTGGACCGCTGTGATAAAGCAGAATGGAGATTACATTGAAGGCCTGTAAATGTATTTTGTAAAATAAACTCATTTTTAAAGAGAAAACATACAGTGTGCAGAACTTTTGAAATGACCCACGTATGAGTTTTGTTCTTAGTAATTTATACTCAAGGTGGTGGGAGAAGATGCAGTGTACTTTTTTTCAGTTATACCATTCTTTAAATTGTTCAGAATATTAAAAACCAAAATAAATGAGAAATATGTAATACTGAACCAGTATGGAATTTTATTATTATTTAAGACATACAACACTGATACCATAACAATATGGCACCCAGCCTGCAAGTTAGAACATCACAATGTACTAGTATGGCAATCATAACAGAAACACATAAAACAATCTGAAGATTAACAGCAGTCAGCAAGATCAGTTGCAACAGACATCAAACTAGTACAGTGTTCAGGTGTGAACAGTGTGTCTTCTTTACCTGCTTTGACTTCAGGAAGTGGGCAGGAATGTGCTCAAGGGACAGGCTGTGCATCTCTATAAGTCTTGCAGCATGATGTTCATCATCACAGCGCTTAAAATCCTCAATCGTCTGCAAGTATGTTAGCACTTGCTGAGCCTCTGGTTTATCCCCAAACTCCTTCTTTGCATCCTTCAAGTCACGCACAATATACTTCAATACTGCAGCTATTGCTGAAATCATAATTCATACAAAACAATACATTTTATTTCAGAATCCAAACAGTTTACAGCCTTCATGAACCAAACAGACTCGCATACTGACTAATTACATGTTTATAAAACCTCACTTTTTCACATTTTCAGAATATTAACCATGACAAAATATTTAAATTGGATACTTAAAATCACATGTGGTGATCAAAAGAAAAACGGCTGGCTATATTTCCTTTACAGTTCATTTAATAACACTGCCAGAAGCTTCCAATACATACATGGGAATGTCCAAAAATCTCAAAGACTGAGTCAATACTGAAATATATGCTCAAGTTTCTTATTGGTCACTGCTGTTCCCTTCAAAGTGGTCTACTTGATATCACTGCTGAACTGAATTTACGTACTGACTTGTTCCTCAATTTCAACAACATACTGAAAACACCTCCCTTGTAGCTGCGATTTTTTCTCACAAAAAAGAAGAAATCAAAGGGGGCCAAAGCAAACAAGTGAGGATGGTGGGGATACAGCCATATGTTTAGCAGCCACATAATCTTCTCCTCATCAGTGAGCAAACCAAGGCACAAAGTTTGCAGAAATCTGCGACATGTTCACATCCTCCCTTATAATTTGCTGGCATGTTCCTTACAAGAAATGTGGCCTGGAATCAATATCCAACTATGGTACCTTTCTGGGCTTCACTGACAATTCTGCAAATGATCTTCATACTTTCTCTGTGCAACCTGTGAGTCAATGACCTGCCAAAGGTTCCCCACATATACATCAAGAACTACAAGCACAAGTCTGTGCTCTCCCTTGTCCCCAGAATCTGTTTTCATCATTTCATGCACTCTTAATACACTTCCCCAAACTTGAAGCAAAACTTAATTAAAAGGTGTTGCTTCAAATCAGCCATATGATAATTATGAATCACACTGAACACACCACAATAAACACCCAGTGAGAAACAATGCAGAGGGTTATGGCTCCAAAACTCACTAGAACGACTCAAAAGACAGCGATCCTGCAGCATATGATGGACTGTAAAGGATGTGGAAAGAAGCAGCCAAGCACTGATTTAGGTACTGTCCTCACATTTAGGGGAGTGACTTAGAAAAACCACTTCAAAACCTCAGGACAGAGGATCTCAGAGACAACATTAAACTGTGGACCAAGCACAAACCACTCAGCTGCAACAGTCATGCAAAAGGTACCACAGGACATGGCAGTTACATATGCATAACACTGCAGAAACACTAACACTGATGGGAAAATTAAAATTGCAAACATAACTGACACTTTACGGCCTAGCCGTTACTTTATATACCACCAGTGTTAACAGCCAAAGATTCTATGTTCTGCCCACCAAGTTCATTCATGTCTTTTGTATGGGTTTCAGAATAAACAGTGACTTTTGTCCTGTACAGCAGTAACTGATTGGTCTGTATAACTGAGATGATGAGTGTTTACTGTGTGGTATGAACTGAGCCTTTAAATAAAACGAATGTTTCATTCTTAAAGGGTTAAGAAGAAAAACTTAATCCCTCTGAATACTCCATTGTCCCCAGATAAAGTTAACTGTGCATATTCTAAAGGCTAGTCAATTACCAACACTGCATGCTACTTAAAATTATTATAAACAAGATAGAAATGCTGTAATCTGTACTGCAGTGGACATAATTTCTACTGTTCTTTGCACCCTGGTGTTCTGAATTCACATGAATCAGTTCCAAAATACTTATTGATGAGATAATGTATTCTTTTCCTGCAAAGAGTTTGATGTCTGTTTGGTCCTAAATTACTTAAATAAATAAATATAAAAATTGGACAAGCAAAAGGCAGAAAACATGGATTTCTGTTAACACACACCAAGATGTGATGTTGTGTTGCTAAGTTATTAGTTCCTATGTTTCAAAGGTATGTAGTACCTTCATCTTCATGAGTCAAGGAGTCCAAGAAGACTCTTCCACCCTTGAATAAGAATGTGATACAATCCTTTGAAATGTCTAAAACCACTAACCCAGATGTCACAGCATCACATCCCCAAATATGAAACAGCAATGTGAGAATCTCAAATATATGCCATCATTACCAACATTTGCTGACTTCAGATGACACAGCCTAACAATATCCCGGTGCTTCCAACCGTATCGACCACGGAATTTTGTTACACATTCACTCATTTCCATTGGTTCCTTCTTCAAGTACCAGTCGGACACAACACGTCGCCAGCCACGACCCCAACCTGGAAAATGATGAAAAAGCAGTCTTAAAAACTGCACTATAGACCATTTCTTAGTGTATAGCCAGTGGAGGTTTTGAGTGGAAGGTTAGAGAGAGTACAGCTGCAGCAACAGTGGACAGACAGAGGACACACAAATATACCCTGCCCAAGGCACCTTGACAACAGGATAGGTCCATCCTCTAGCTCTATTAGGTTCTTCCCTGGCTACAACAAACAAATAACGACGAAGGTTATGGACTGCGGTAAGCTTCTGAGTTGACAGTGTTACAGACATGTGTCTGCATCGCTGGTATCATATGTCAAAGCTGACTGAATGCACCCAAGCTTGCTCTGTACACACTTCAGTCTGTGACACAAGCACAATTCAGTCAGATGTCTCTGTTGCATCTGCATGCTACCTGTGGAACTGAGACGCTCCTGCACCCAGCAATGGGGATATGTACGTTATACAGCACAAGGAAAGTTCAAATACAAGCATTAGTAATGTTATGATGCACATGATACTGACATACAGCCAGCACTGATTTCCCACATTTCTCATGATGAATGCTGAGCACAGGCCAAAACCCGTTGGAAAGAACAACATAAACAAGTAGCAGAACATTTTAATATAATCCTCTAATGTACATAGATTCTGTTTCATTAATTCTCATTCTAACCCACCTGAATTTGGCTGTGAGAGATCATAAGCAAATTTTATGAACAGGAAGAAATCCTCAGGGGCTTTGCACACTGTCTTGACGGCATTGTAAGCTGCTACACGTAGGTTTTCACTTGTCTGCTGATGCACACACAATGCAAGAGCATACACTAATGACTGTGGATGTGCAGAATAACCATCACTGAAGGCCTGCAAAAGGGGGAACACCCTCACATTTTTCTTAGTTTAACAACCATGTCAGTATATACATTTTGCAGTCAATTATTCATATTCTGTTGGGGGCTAACACTTCGCACAGCATTTGACAATTCACTGCACAACAGTTCTGGACATTACTGTAAATAATATGTACACAATCACATATGACAACCCACCTCCTTGATATGCCCTCAATACTGCTGAAACAAGTTATATCATGTAGATAACTGAAGTAAGAGGCCCTCATTTTATGACAACTACTGCTATGTCACTTCTTGCTGCTACTCTGCCATGTGTGTGGGCAGACAGCACAGTTGGTTATGTTAACACAATAAAGTTGCAACTCACTGCTGTCACATTAAATATTAACCCTATACAGTCCAAAATTATGTGTTTGGTTAAATAAGTATAAAAAAGTCACAAAAATTACACACCTGCACAAGGCCAGAGATATGGCCTCATGCAAGTGTATAAGCAGCATGGACTGATATCGAGTGATGTAAGAACCTTGAGGTTGTAGATCAGGCCTGTCATACAGATGGCCCTCAGAGTTTTATGATGCAGATCAGACCCATCACACACACAGGCCACAGAACTTTATGATGTAGATCAGGCCTGCAACACACGTGGCCCACAGACCCTTAGGATGTAGATCAGGCCTGTCATAAATGTCACCCACAGACCTTTATGATGTGACCCACTCAGGTCATGTCATGTCATTTTATTGCATAAGGCACCCAAACATAAGACAAGAAATTTTTCCTACCTCATCATATGAAAAAACTGGTTGCAGGAGGAGGGAGGATGGAGTTACCATACGATTGCGCACAAAATGTGTTCTGTACAGGTATTTTCCTGAACACTGATGACTGCGATCTTACAAGCAGGGTTATTTTATATTCAGCAAAATGTCATATTTGTGTTGCTAAGACTGTATATTGTATGGCTGTGGATCATGAGTAAAAAATCTGAGCAACGCTCTTCTAGGGGGCTGGCGCCTCTGTTCCAAATTACATCATATCACATTCCAAAATACACTAATTTTTGCAGACTGGTAGTTCCAGCTAATTCCTTTCTCCTCCCCATGGGAGAAGCCAAGCCACCAACCCATTAGCCTCAAAGGACACTGAAAGTAATAAAATAATAATCCAATATTATTTGACATAAATATCATAACATTACACCTTCACAATGTGGGCAACTGCATCAGTATCTTTCCCATCAGCTATCAGTGCCTCTATGGAAGTCACACTATCCGGTTCAAAATACTTGTTTATGTAACGGTCACCCGGTTGATATAAAGCTGTCTCACGTCCATAATGGAGGAACCTTTTCAGTTTTACTTCTGAAGATGCCGATGTCATCGTCAGGAATTAGACAACGTGACACCGACAACACAAATAACCTGAAAAAAGTTGAAAAAAAAAATTATCTGTATGTTTATGTAACACACAACTTAGCAAAATGTACATGAATTAAATAATTACCAATCCTTCTCAACATCAGCACCTTGTGAGATCTGACATTCTCACAGCATTATTTCTGGGGATTCAGGTCTTCTGGACTGTCAAATATTGTCAGGTGAGTAGTTCCCACCATTTCAAAGGCACTACCTTACCCAACCACAATGCACAGTTTGTCTCCCTTCAGCAGTCGCAACAAATGGCAGTCTGGCTGCTGACAGCTCTCTACAACTATGGGCCACACTACCATACAGAGGTCTGGATCATTCTGGGGGTACAGATGCCTCAACTAGGGTTCTTAAAGCTCAGAATTTCCAAACGTTCTGCAGTAAGCAGTGGGCTTCATTTGTACCAACCGTGAACAAAGTGGGGCAGGAGGAGACTCCTCTCAACAGCAAGTGTGGGACTTTCCTTCTTACAGCTAAATCTGCATCACAACAAAGCCTCAAACACACATAGTGAGAAAATTTAAAGGTAAAGTTACAGTTCTCCCTGTGTTCGTCATGAAGGCAAATGGGCACGCAGAGGTATGGCTCCACTCAATCTTACCCTCAGCAACAGGTGGATGTGAGTGGTCAGCTTCATGTCCCAGCTGATTTACTCCCACAGAAAGAGCCCCCAGTATGCAATGAATGAGGCCAGACAAGCCCCAGAGCCAATATGGCAAGAAAAATCCCTTGTCCTGTCAGAATATGAACCACAATTCCTTAGCTGTCCAACCTGAAGCCCAGTCACCACAATAATTACAGCACCCTCCTCAAGCAACACAGCACCAATACAGGAAGCCTGGGCCATTAATGACACGGTGAACACTTAGTGAGTGGTTAAGGTGCAGTATTTTATTGTACCTCACATGTGGACACAACAAGTACAGAAGCTACGCGCAGCACTGCTGTTCTGCGTAGCTGGTAACAGTAAAGGTTCTGATCAAATACAGAGCCTCTGGGGCCAGCAGACTAGTGACAATGGTTTGTATACTTCCCCTCAGAGCTTCTCATTTACAGAAACAACAGACATTATCAACTGCTGCAGGGGCAGTCAACTGACATTTCTCCTTGTGCATGATGCAGTGTGTGGCACAGAGTTCTGATGTCAACCCAAGAGGCAGCATCTTGCTATGGCACCTAGAGACAACCCTAGAGGTGACATCCTACAATTGTAGCTAGAGACAATCAACTTCCAGATTCTAAATGAAGAAGAACCCATGTTCCTGAGTGACAGAATGCAGAAGTAACATATCTTGCTCTCAATCAATCAATCAATCTCAAGACTGCCTATGAAACTCTGGTCTGGGTTTTCACAGGAAGGCTTAAACATTGTCTCACTTGTGATGTAAACATAAGGCTCCCCCTCACAAACCATAAATACAAATCCTGAAAAACATGTATTCTGGACATAAAATGGAAAATTTACAGAAACTGAGCATTTTATGCTTATCTACAGGTTTTTTAAAAATATTCATTACCTCATTCTTATTCCAAAATGGGGGATTATGTTCATTTGTATATACTGTGCATTTTGAAAACACATATAGTATGTGTAAATATTTCAGACTTCATATGCACTAGCATTAAGGCATGTAAAATATGCAGCCACATAAGATGCTGACAGTTCTACTGCCAAGTGTGCATGGCACATTTCACCGGGGTAAGCTCCCAGGGAATTTTAACTTTTTTAAAGTAAAAGATTTATTGAATACTCAGTCATAAAGGACATTATTTTTATTCACCTAAGAAATTAAAACTGAATTAAACTTCTTCTAAATTAACAACTAAACTATTTTTACAAATACAAATTTAAAAAAATTAGACATAAAATACCAAATTCTGAGACATTAGTGTGCCTGGGTACATACCTAAGTTTGTACTAAAAACACATTATTTGGAGAATTTGCCCAAAAAAATGTTTCATGTGGAGATGAATACTTTGCAAAAGCCACCAGTTGCACAGCCAGTCAAGACACTCACTGCCTTAAATGGAAGCCTAAGGTTCATGACCACATTCACAATCTCCTACCATTCGGCCTTATCCCTCACACCACATTTCTTGAAGAACCATTTCCATATTACAAAATTAGCCCATCCATGCCTACGGTTCGCAAGTGGTCTAGTCCCCTCAAAATTCCCAACTATATACATATGGCAATTTTATGGGTTGCAGCAAGTCCTGCCCATATCAACCTTCTTGATCTGGTCATCCCAGTGACATTCCACGAACAACAAAAATTATGACGCTTCTCAATGTGTCACTCTCCTCCCCCCTCTGGCAATTCCGTTACTTCACCTCTCTTAGACCCAAAATATGCTCCTCACCACCTTCCTCTCAAACACCATTAATTTATGGGGATTGGAGCAGAAGATTCACAACCATACAAAATAAAAATACAATTACAACCACCCATTTGAAAGTCGACACGGCATAACATCTCACAAGATGTAACTTTATCAACACTGCTGTGTGGACCTCAAATATCACACTAAAACTGCAGTTTTCATACGTGTCTTCTAGCTACTACACAGGGGACCAGTAAAATAATATATTACTACATGAATGGCAGTAAGCATGCCTTAACTTCAACCTGCTCCAAAGATCTGCCGATGATTCATTTTGATTTGTTACTGTTCAGAAGCACTTTTAATTTTGTTGTGATGAAGCATGGATACATAAACATGGTATAACACACGTTGTTTATTCTTCCTCGTGATAAACCGCGCAAGTTAACACATAATATGATCAGCACAAGGGAATTTGCAAACAATAATTCAATTCTCGTAGAAGTAATACTCCATTAATAAAACGACGGACACAAAACTTGCTGAAATATGTGCAACAAGTTCGTAATATTATTTGACTGAAGTATATTATGGGGCAATTACAGGTATAATTATTACAATTCGTAATATATTTTTTATAAAGAACATGTTACAAACCTTTATGTTTTTAATATTTCCTCTTCCGTTTGTCCGAGATGTCAACACAAGGCAATAAAGGCACGTTAATTGTAGGTCAGTGTTAATACTACAAAGTACACAAGAGGACGAAGAAAGCGTAACGAATGAAATTAATGTAGTCTTCAACTTTCAACATCAATTCATGCCTTCACTTATTTTCAAAACTTTTTATATTAATTTGGTAATTATTTTGATGTAGAATTGTTCGCGGAAATGCATAGCAATCGGCCGCACACATTCGCGAAGTTCAACCAATTAGACATACCCTGTCTGCTGTATTCCGTGTTGCATCCGTGATCATATTTCTTTGGCACGGTGGACGGAATAATAATAATAAAACTTACATTTGGGACGTCTAAACGGACGGATAAATGTACGCAATGGTCATTCACTTCGTAATCTGAGCGTTTGAACTTAATATATGAAAACTTTTTAAGGTCACGTATTATAAAATAATTATCCGTAATGCTTGCAAGACGGCAGTTACTTCGGTAGAGTAATACCGTCAACCAGCCACAAAACGTGGTTATAAAATTATGGATTGTGCACCATAAATGATTATTTATTAGCAACTCTGTAATGTACGTTCACATTGCGTTCTGTGACGAATTTCTGGCTCCGGAAATGTACCAGCCAAGTATATTGGTTCACCACCGTTATTCCGCAGCCCACAAAATCCTTGGCATTACATACGATCCATGACACTGCTAAGCAGTAGATGCAGCATTATGAAATAAACAACTGATATCACCTTTAAAATGCCGTTTCAGGTATATCATTTCACTTTTCCATTAAGCCCATCTATAAGCCTACATGCCTTCCTAATGAGGAAATTAGGTTTTGTCATTGTGCTGTCACATCATTGTAACTTCAAAACCAAATGACCGATTTTCACGAAATTTAGTCTGAGCAATGTCATTCAAGGACATTAGACTCCACACGATTTCTTACAATCTGTATGGTTGAACACATAGTTTGTGTGCTGAAATTGCTTGTAGGTGTGGGGAAATGTGTAGTTATTTTTAAGGTGAATTATTTAGAATGCAAGTAAGTCTTACGGTCAGTACTGGCGTGCTTCCTGAGGTTAAGTGACCACTCAACTCCATTTACGACACAGGTGAAGAGTGAACAGAGCTATACTCCACTCCCCATATATATGCCTTCATGGCTTGTACAAAGCAAAGGCTGTACCTTGAAAATACAAAAGTATTGGCCATACAAAATTATGTTCAGCATTTAGTTTCAAGGTGACAACTAATGAACAGTAGTTTCACAGCAATAACTAATTAACAATTCGTATAGGTTACATTAGAAACATGTCTGCATCCCCTATGTGTGAAATGTTGTCATGTCCACAATTACAGAAGTGCCAGTGGTGGAGACCTGTAATGCTACATATGGCAAATGTAATGTTGACTGAACCCATACTTAAGTCTGTGACAAAAATACTCCATTAACACTAAGATATGTAGGACTGGAAATGTATACAGCAGGGCATAAACCTTGTTCTGACCAAGCTGATCCATGCAGGAGTTCGTTATTTTCAGAATAAGGAAGAGTTGCTCCAGCATTGGAAAGGATATATTATTGCACCTATTTAAAAAACCTGCAATTAAAGTTATGTGACTACTAATTACTTTGGCAGCACACAAAATTTTATCCAACATTCTTCTCTTAAGAGTAACTCTGAGTATTTGTGATTGAGGCAGTGCCCTTAATTCAACTCTTCATTCTGTGCTCTCAACTGCATTTCCAACTGAAATTCCAATATTATCATCTACTATCCTAGCTAGTTAATACACACTGAACAGGTGGCTCATTGTGATTTGGAATTCCATAAAGTATAGTATCTTATCTGGGAGATCAACTGCCATCCCGCTCTTGGGACTGGAGAATGGTGGGTGATGGAGTAAACCGTCATTTGGTCGCTGGTTCTGAACATCTAGTTTGGCTTTATCACCCAAACTATGGGGTCTTTGGTTCCTGGTGTTTATATGACCAGGTATAATTTCAGAATTTTGGGGGGTACATTATAATTAACTGTCCCTACTTCTGAACCTGTCACTACACATGATGCAAGATGAAACTGCTGATACTTGTAGCTTAGTGACATACCTCATGTGCACATACTGTCACCTCTTGTAGCCTGCAAATGTAAATACAATAGTCTCAGCATTCATGATTAATTGAGATTGATTGAACTGTAGCAAACATCAGAATCCATTTTCCATGTTAAATGCCTATTTGGTTCCCAGAATTTTGAAATACTAATAGGTAAAGGTAAAGTGATCCCATTACAGGCCCAGTGTGGCCCAGAGGGTGGGTAGAGGTATAGCTCTACTCTTCCATGACTGCGGCACTAGAAGGGGGTGAGTGGTCAGCAGCACACTCCGGCCGCACTTTACCCCAGGGAAAGACCCGGTACCCATTTTACAGGAGGCTGGGTGGGCCCCAGGGCTGGTATGGACAGGCGGAAATTCTCGTCCCCACCGGGATGCAATCCCAGACCGTTTGAAATACTAATAACAGTATAAAATAACCTCAAAAACCAAAACAGGCATGACAGTTGTGGGGCACAAAACCAGTCACCTGGCTTAATGAAAGAAAGACCTTGACTGAGCCAAAGGAGACATGCGCAGTTGCAGGACACTGGGGGGAGGCAGATTTGCCAACCATGTGACCTCATGCCTTTTCATTGAAGCTGGTTGCAAAAGTAGTGGTATTACAGTGGGTTATCACAAAAGGTCTAAATCCCAAACACAAACTTCACAAATGCTGGGACTCAAATTTATACACCTTTTATGTATAGTCACAGGCATGTATTGTCATTTATATGTAACCTGCTCTTTCCTCATTGCTTATGATGAAATCAAAAGCAGATAGAGAGAGAGAGAGAGAGAGAAGAGAGAAAGATGGCAGTTACATATCCCAAATCTATGTATGTTTCCCTTTCAAATAGTAGTGGAGCAGGTTCAGTAAACTAGCATCATCTGAGGTTCAGTCTTCTGAAATGTGACACTGTGTTGTTACCTGATATTTCAAAGGACCATCGTGCCTTCATCTTCAAGGGTCAAACAGTCTCTTGGACTGCTTGACCCTTACAGTTGAAGGTGCTACAATCCTTCAAGATGTTGGGAATCACTAACCTAACTACACAGTGTTACATCCCAGAATACTCAAAACTTCAGCAACATCACTGTGAGAACCGCAAATCTTGCACCGTTTCGCCTGGTAAACTTCACAGTGGCGTTTGGATTGCATGTGGCTTATTCAGTCTAACATAATTTGTCTATTTATTGTATAATTTGATGGTGTTGTCATGTATTGTAGAACTGTGTGCTATCCAATGTGACAAAAGACAACATTCAGATGTGCTATACCAAAATATTATGTCCATCACATTCTGTTACAAAAATAATTGTACAAGTCAAATCATTTCACCAAACAATCTGCATACAAAGACCTTCCACAAATATTCTAGGCGTATTGAAATAATTAAGTAGAATGTCACACACAACCAATAAACTGTAATTATTGCCTAACTAAATACTAATATGTAACTGTGTACTGCAATTAATATAACAGTAATAAGCAGAAGACTGATTACTCAGCAACTGTGTCATTTTGCATATGTTTATCACATACAGACAATTGCAGCAAATACACAGGATACCAAGAATTAACCTCAGAGAATGTTTTACAAATTACACACACAGACATGAATACAAAAATTGTATGTGGCACTTACAAACTTCAAACTAACACTATGCAATTCAACACAATTGACAAAGTCCAGTGAAATATGTATGTACAGTGTTCCTGTTTTTATAATGGTTTCCCACTGAAAATAGCACAATATTTTGATCCCAAAAGTATCCCTCTAAAGACAAAGAATTTTTTATCCTGTTTTAAAATGTTACCACGTAAGATATGTTTTTAACTTAAGTGTCTGAATTTTTCTTGTGTGACTGTACCCAAGAAATCAGTGAAAGCTTAATAATTTTCTATATAGATATTTTTAGTGTTGTGTGACTAGTGAAGTTACGAGGGAGAATCTGTTTTGTGAAAATTTAAATTAGTTGTTTCTATCAATATGTGACATGCATTCATAATACAGTATAATAATACATATATGAAATGTAACACTTGAGATCAGTGTATGTCAGACTTATAAGTGACTAGAAACAAACAGTCTGAATAGACTGAATCACTTTCCAGATGTTTGCCTGCTTAGATGTTAATGCTGTAGACAAACTACTGTATGTATGTGTGTGTGTATGTATAAAACAATTTGAACTTACTTTGAAAACACTGACACATACGTTTTAACCCGTATTTTACCTTAAGAATATGTACCAGTACTGAGCTGCACATCCAATTCACGTCCCAGTCTCGCCCATCCCTCTGCACCTTCCTCAGTATAGCATCTTTGACCTGTATGCTGATTCCAAATGTATTTACAAGGTGCAGTTTCTGCCGAGTCCATAGGAATATTTTTCTCTACCAAGTTCAGTGTATATAGCTTAGTCTGCTTTTGAGCTTTCCTGACTGTTTTGCCTCGCAAGTATACATTTGATATGTCATGTGACATGCTAGTTTCACCAAGGCAATGTTTGCTTTGATATGGTGAAAACAAATTCTGATATTCAGAGTTGTGAGTTTCCATGTGCACGTTTGGTAAACCACATGCCTAAAAGAGAAGAATGAAAGTTAGCCAATGACCATGTGAGATCCTAGGTTCTCAGAGCAATGGAGGTCCAAATATAAGTCTTTTGGGATAAAGACCTGTGTTGTTGGACAAGTAGTTTGCGACATTTTGAATGATCATAGTGCCTTCAAAACTACAGGCACTACTCACACAGTGATGTGGAATCACACCCAGAGGATCTGAATTGTCAAGAACACCATTATGATTCACAATTGCAATAAATGTTGTCAGTGCCTACATGCATGTTTACCTGAATCACATCACAGTCAGATTGTGCTGTGTGTCCAAGATCAGGCACACTGTCACTTGAGCTGTAAAAGGTTTGGATGCCTATATCCTTATGTTTTGAGTTGACACACTTCTTTGTCATCTTGTACTGAATGGCTGAATTTTCCATTCGACTCTGTACACGGTATGGATGAGAACGGAGCATCAAATTCTACGAACAACAGAAAACAAAATCTTATATTTTTTGTGTAACCTTAAAAAATTCTTCACATTATAGGGGGGGGGGAATAATAATAATAATAATAATAAAAGAATGATCATAAATGCAAGTAAAACGACAATAAAACAAACTCAAGAAAAGGAGACATCCACCCAGTACACTACAGTGATCCCACCTGCACTCGCACCTATATACCTGCCCCCTTCCACAACCTGTTGTGCACCTACCCGCCCACATCCAGTCACTCACCTTCCATTGGCTCCTCCATCAGCCTGCCAGAACCCTGTCAGGTATAAATACACCACACATCCCATCCCCTGTCATACTTCATCCACCTGCCTATGAAGATGAAACTGATAAGAGGGTTCCGAAACGTCGGCTATTAGAACTCAGACGCCAGGGCATTACCCAAAAGAAAACATATTAAATAAAACAAATAATTATGTCAATCAGGGTAAACAAAACACCCAATCAAATCACACAAAATCAAAGTATAACAAAGTACAATTTGTGGGGGGGGGGGTGCCCTTTATGAAGTGAAATCAATGTATTTTAAATTCTACACCAATTACTTTATATCACTACATATTTTGGTTAACCCAGTTATATTTATTTATGTAAATTGTGGTACTTCCTGTCAGCATTTCATAATTGCTATCCCTGAGGATGGTCTTTACAGGCCGAAACATGCTGGCTGTATTTTCATGTTTTTACCATGCAATAATTGAATTTTATTAAAATATAAACCAACTAATTGCAACAATATGTGATACTAAAATCTTATTTACACATTAAAACAAGTCACTTGGTTAAAATAATTCCTACAACTCCTACATGTTTCAGTCTGTCAAGACCATCTTCAGGGAGTTTTGTTTTGCCTTAT
>Ga0131853_10005299_pt1 | contig 23251 bp, 18 predicted proteins | sample TergutLab28metaG_FD_92764 | JGI IMG/M metagenome (GOLD analysis project Ga0131853, IMG submission 92764) | Labiotermes labralis P1 segment gut microbial communities from Petit-Saut dam, French Guiana - Lab288 P1 (version 2) (version 2) | ecosystem: Host-associated > Arthropoda: Insects >...
AACCATCAACATTTGGGGGGGGGGGGGGGAAACACCAAAAGGGGGGGTGCGGGGGGGCCCCCAAAAGGGCCCCCCCATAAAAAAAAAAAAAATTTTTAAAAACAATATTTTTTTTTTTTAAGGGAGAAGGGTGGTTTTTTACCCACAAAATTGTGGGGGGGGGGGGGGGGTAACATCACAAGCGGTGAGCTGCAGGGGTCAGCCAAAATGGTCCCCAGTATAAAAACATGAAATATGTATACACATCATATTTGTCTGTGTTAAAGATTTCCCCATTGTCCTTCAGCCGTGTGCCGTTGTACAGTCCTGTATGTGTGGCAGTCTTGCTGTTAGGTACTGTTTTTGCTACTCTTTCCTTAATAATGTGCATTAGAACTTGTCCTGCGTTGTGTCTTATTGTATGAGATGTTAATTACCAGGCCCCAACAAATCCCCTCACCTCTTTTTTTGGTCTTTCTCTATTAATTCATACACGATTGTTGACTTGTAAGGTTGTTTACGTTCTGCTTATGATATTGTAACATTCTGTGAACATGAGACCAATATTTGTTGCATAAAAACAGATAAAATCAATGCCAAATGTCTTGCCAACATTGAGTGCAGTGCAAAGGCAGTGGATAATGTCCAGTACTTGCATGTTCATCATGTTTATCACCACCAAACTGTATTTCAAATGGTGTAGAAACTGCTGAAATATGCAATTTGCTGACAACTGCAAATTCTCAGTGTACTGTGGAGATAATCCAAGCCCTTTGAAAGGGCTTGGGGTTGGTAGTGCTAATAAGTAGTCACTTTACATGCCTTCTGCACCACGGGTTTTGTAATACAGAGTAGAATGTAGTGTGTGAAGTTAAAAGGCAATGGAATTAGAACTTGTAAGCCAGTAAGAATGAAGTAAAATGTCCAGATGTAAAAGGAAATGTATAAAATACCAGTCACAATAGCATCCTCAGGATTCATTTCATAAAATGAGAAAGTCTATGTGCGAGCCACTGCTTTAGGTACATATGTAACAGTTTGTGATTTCCTGATTATTTTGGAAATTTCCGTCATCCTTTCAAAATTTGTTGTTTTGAGTACTTGGCCATACGACTCACAACATTAATACTTGTTCATAAACTAGCCTGCTGTACAACCATCATTCTAAAGAAAATTTTTCTGTTTGCCATTCAAAACAGATTCTGTTCAGGGTCATCTTGACACTGCTGACACATGTATTATTGCATGTTGTCCATCACTTCACTGTGGTTATAGAAATGGAATTTAGGAGATGTATCTTCATTATCACATGAACATAAGCTGCTTGTTGTGTCCTTTAGCTATGGCCGCTCTATGTTGCTAGGCCAGAAAGAGAAAAATTCACAGTGAAGCACTGTTTCTGTAACCAGAATGGGACAATGGACAGTGCCATGTATTGATAACACACCTTACAGAGTGATGCAGTGTCTTAATGTGTCTGATACTGACAGGTGGGGTCACTGCTCTATAGTTGTGTATCTTGACCTGATCTTTAAAGTCATAACATTTGCTGAAACAAAGCAGCCAAATATCATACAGTGAAAGCAGGCACATAATTTGGTTCTAGGTAGACAGTATCTCTTTCTTTTCAGTGACATGTTCTATAACACACAAATTCTGAGTCCAGCATATGATTTTACAAGTTGGCAGATGTTGGGCCATATTGAGACTTAATTCACATAGATACTGCAGTGTTACAGAAGTAATACAGTTGATACATGTAAAGTCAATTGTGGCACATTATCAATAAAAGTATTGTCACAATTTTGCGTCACAGAACTAAATAATGACAGATTTTATTTTCATAGAAATCGGATTGAGTATTCACTGGATTTACTCAAACTGAATGTAGTGTGATGAAACTGGCACTTGTCCTGCTCCTGTTTCAACCTGAGGCCACAAGGCCTTCTTTGGTCTGTACAGAAATAGTAGTACCAAATTATTTTGTGTCTGTTTTACATAAGAACTGATATAGGAGAGCATTTTGTAGGTTATATTTCAGTCCTTATGTTTCATACCGGTGTTCACTTAAAAGGGTTTTTAAATTTCTCAGTTTCTCTTTAATTTGACTCACATAAAACTGAGATGATTTAGTATGTTATTTTAAAAACAATGACAGCTGTTCCACTGAGTTACTCCAGTCCTCTCTTTTTTAATGTATTTATGCTTGCTTGTTGCCATGTTTATACATCAACAGGCATATCAGAATGTTCGAAAGGAAATGCTGAGGAGGGAAAGGAATGAAGTCATTTACATGCCAAAAGGAAGTTGATATCTCCATGGTACAGTAGGGGAAAACTGAATCAAATATTCCGGGCCATTTTGGAAGCCAATGACAATGTATACGTGGGCCAACATTATAAATTATTTTACCATTGTCACTCATGCGAAACAGATACATATTTTTGAAAGAAAGATAAATGTGTGAAATTACAATATTTATGTGCAATAAGTCATTGTAAATAAAAGAAATGCATTCTGTTACTATTTGTAATAATTATGGTGAGATCACATTGAAAGTACAGTGTCATCAAAGGTCATGGCATATTACAACACACACTTTACAGTACGTTCGTTAGAAAGTGTCTGTACTGTCTCCATTTTTTAAGTATATGCAGCCACATTCAACCAGATGGCTTCTCATCACTTAGCAGTTTGAGTAAATTTTCACCCCTGTCCCCAAATAGTATTTTGTGTGAAGTACTGTGCTTACCAAACCAGCACACACAGTCTGGTACCTGTCAAGACATGGATAGTAGGAACTTACTTGCCATGAACTTTGACTGCAACCAGCTTCAAAAACAGAGTGGATACTTTACATTCAATGTTATTCCACACTTCAGTACTACTGTAACAAAATTTGTCCTGTGAAGAACAGTGCCTTGTGTAAAAACAAATGTGAATGAAGTCTTCTTCATTCAAGTTGTGTTGTTTCCTGCAATATTAGTCTACACACGAATAAAACAGTCCTTAACAGAGCAGAATCATTGAAAAGAAGTTTATTTAGAAATATCCTTGAAATAATCCTATACTGTATTAAAATATGTGGGGTATGGAATTAAAAGTGCTCTTTCATCATAGGCAGAGAAGGAAAAGTTGCATGCAGAGTAGGGTTGCAGCCATGCTGGCTGATTGTCAATAAAGAGGTCAAAAGACGTGTCTCTTGAACTCAACCCAATATAACATGACTCTAGAGGAACAAAACAAATATCACAAGCACCTGCAAACGTGACATGAGATACCAAAGTCAATTTGTTGGCAATACCAGGAGGAAGAGGGAGAGGAAATTACACATTATTTCTGGGAACCTTCAAGAAAGGCAAGTTTGCAGTTAATGCATCCACTGTGAAGACATGGAGTGGAGGTAAAACACCATACATTCTTTAAACACAGTGCTAGATGGTGTGTGTTAGATGCCTCTGCTGGTGTGCCCCAGGGATCAGATCTACTTGCCAACCGGATAAGTGATCGGGCGTGCCCCAAAACCGGATCGGACAGTGGAGGTGACAAAGTTCCCCTGCTGGAAATTGTACCCCACTAGGGAATATCCTTTTTACTACATGGACTTAAATCCAACAGTTTTATTTAAAGTAGTTGATGGTGAAACTGTGCAAAGGTGTTTAGTAATATTGCAATAGGTACAACCACAGTGCAAGCATACAGAACACCACGGATCCTAGAGCGTTTGGCGTACAGTTAATGGTGAAACTGTGCAAAGCTGTATAGTAATATTGCAAGTACGATTTTTAAGGGAAACGTAATTGTTTCCTAGGTACAACTACAGTGCAAGCATAGAGAACACCACGGATCCTAGAGCATTTGGCGTACTCCGTGAAACGTTTTCTCTCTGACAAATATTTCGTACCATACTAAATGATCTGTGATACTGACACTTGGGTTGCCAACTTTGTACACATTACAGCATTGGGATAGACCGCGAAGTCGAATGTATCATGGCGAAAGCGTGATCGTATGGTCCGGTCACGATACAATTTTCGTGCCTAAATGTTATTTAACGTGAACATAAAATTCACATAGATGTTCCTTATGTTACTCTTTGTGTACGTACAAAAATCTAGATGATTTTGCTTTTTATTAGATACTAATAGCCCCAGGATCCGGCTTTGGACGCACATCACGGATCACAGGTGACTCCTATAGCCACCCTGCTGTTACATCCACATACTGTATTTGATCGGTGGGTGCGCGCCATGATCAGAATCTGATCCGTGACAAATTCAAGTTGTCCGTGATAACCTTCGTGTGAAGTCGGTGAGCCAAAACCGTTGATGACATGGATCAGACTTGATGAGCTATGCTCGTTGCTGTCGACATAGATGATCTATGTTGCTGTCACGTTAATGTGGTGTGTGTCTTTTGTACTTCGTCGGGAAGCGATTTCTGTTGTATGCTCTGAGAACCGTTATTTAGTGCTGGTTGAATAAATATTAATTATGCCGGCATTAGAAATAAGTACGCCTGCCGAAAATCATGAGCCTGAGACACCAACAGCACAGCCAATTGTGGGTATTATTTATCCACCACCTGAGGTGAGAAGTATCCTTAAGTACAGGCACTTGGTACCATTTAAAATATAGGAATTAGAGTAGTAGGATGCAGTTCACACTGCGGCACACAAGAAAAAGTCGATTTTTGTGTAGACGTGGCTACATAAGGAGTGATACTTGGAGGCGATACAGATTGGACGTTTCCAAAATGCATTATTTGACATGCGGCAGAAGCGTGGGTTCTAAGTCTGAAGTGAACGTATTTGACCGTAATATGGCTCCATAATGTTGTTTGTTCATAGAGTCTTTTGTAGATGGATGCAGAAAGTTTTTCTTCTGAAAGTGTATAATGTCCTGTAGCTAGAACGAAAACTGTATAGTGAAGTTATGATGCAATTACTTGTCTTTACTATTACTGGGATTACTTTAACCATCAGACAGTTAAGGATCTTGTTAATGCTGGTGGTTCATTTTCTTATTAGCACATAAGTTATACCCACCCACATGCTTAAAAATTTAAGTAATTTTTCCATCCCTAGTAAAGGAAAGGAGATCTCAGCTTTAGTTCATTAATGTAGAGGTAAAATATTTTACTTAGAAAGGAGAGACAGATGTAGTAGTGAAGCTTGTAACTTTGTTAGTTGTGTGTGTTATATTAGAGACAGTTTCTGTTGTTAATGGTAATTATGAAATAAGCGTTTTATTAACAAATCTGTCAGTGCAGGAGGAATGAACATAGATTCTGTCTTATGCGTGTGTTTAACAACTACCTCCACATGTAACTGCACCAGTTGTCACCTTTTATTCATGTTGTCTGCCTCATTAGTCTTGTTAGTATTGTTTACAGAAGGAAGGTACGTTGCTGGTGGCTTGCGAGAACAGTCAGCCACCATCATCTCCCACCAAACATTTTTCTTTCCGTGACATGAGGATAGATATTTTCAGAGTTTTTTTTTGGTTGAAAATCACAAATGTGTTACATGTGAACTAGATCATTGCAAGGATTTTCATACGCTAGTTTTATCCATTGAATAGTACCCTTCTTGAGAAGCTGGCACATGATGGTTCATTAATATGTTTGCCAGGGCCTGACACTGTTCTTGAACAGAGCTCCAGATAAAATTCAGTTGACTCCCTACTGCTCTCTTTCAGTTATGTTTTAGTTTTGTCCTTTATTTGATCCTGCTAGTCCAGAATAAAGGAATGTAGGCAGGTGGCTGCAGATGTGATCTAGCAAGAGATGTGATCACTTGCTTGCTAGGCAGTCATTGTTAGCCAGCTGACACACCTGCAAATAATGCTATGATCCAAGCAGATTACAGCATTGCCAAGTGTCAGGAGTTGTGAAGTAGTGGAAATTTTGCAAAAGACATAAGGCTCCCGTGGAATGGTGACAAGCATTGCCTGAATTTAGTCTACTGTTAATTTGTTTATGAGTATCATTTTGGTTTGTTACTGTCTTTCCACAACATTTGAAATTTGCTGCTCTTTGAAGTAACTTATTGTTGGTGTTTGGTTTGTGAGTTCGCTGTGCGTACTGGTGACTGTAGACAAATTTGTACTATGTTTAGTATTTCCTGCCAGATATTTCCATGTTATAAGTAATTTTGTATTCTTCAGTGTGTGTATTTCATATTAGAGATGTAGTTTGTGCAATGAAATGAGTTTTATTTTGTGCAAGTTTTATGTTTCTTTGAAGTTTTGATACAGTTAACAGAATACTTACGTTATTCAGTTATTTTTATGTGGGTAAGAACTGACACATGGATGAGTTCATTTAATTTTATTTGCTATATCATACACTTAAAAAATAATCTGCTAAGGCAGTAGCAGAATGGGGTAGTTTGTATCCTAGAACACATTTATCTTACTAACATGTGTGACTTGTTTATGAGAGGAGCCATAGGAACAGTTTCATTGGTAAGCAGGATAAAGCCCATGGAAATGTGGCATGCATGTTCCAAAACACTGCAGAACAATTCCTCTGCCATTGAGAAAGAGACTTTGATGTTGAACCCCCAAGGACAAGGTAGGAGTGGAAGACAGAAAAGGAGCTGGAGGAGAATGATAGAGGAGGAAGATAAAATAGTGGGAAATATTGGGAAAGAGGTGAAGGAAATGGATGGAAGCAGTCGGCTGGCTTTTGCTCTTGGAGATGCTATGCTGTGTGCTGGAGAAACTGGAAAGAGACTTGAATGGACATTTCAAAACATTCAACCATCTGAACAGGTGTAATTTATATTTTACATTAATATAAGCAGAATAGAACATGTATTTGAAGTGACATACTGCAGCATAGTGTGCTTTGTGACTGAAGTGACATACTGCAGCATAGTGTGCTTTGTGTCTGAAGTGACATACTGCAGCATAGTGTGCTTTGTGACTGAAGTGACATACTGCAGCATAGTGTGCTTTGTGTCTGAAGTGATATACTGCAGCATAGTGTGCTTTGTGACTGAAGTGACATACTGCAGCATAGTGTGCTTTGTGACTGAAGTGACATACTGCAGCATAGTGTGCTTTGTGACTGAAGTGACATACTGCAGCATAGTGTGCTTTGTGTCTGAAGTGATATACTGTAGCATAGTGTGCTGTGTGACTGAAGTGCCACTCACCTTGAGCGTATATCGCAGAAATTATTTTACCGTGCAGAACTGATTGAGGTATTGAGCTTGTTAGGACTTCTTTGTGTTTGTCTGCTTTGTGCTGGACCACACTGCTGTGCATGTGGTTTTATGTTTGAGTGTGGAACATTCCCCCTCATCAATTCCTGTGATTCCAACCTTACACAAGTACATGGACAATAGACTGTTCAGTTATTTTAGCTACTTGTTTGCGGATTTCCTTAACTGTTCTTTCCACAGACATTGTTGACAAGACTGCAAGTTTTGTTGCCAGAAATGGCCCGGAGTTTGAAGCCCGTATACGACAGAATGAATTAGGAAATCCGAAGTTCAATTTCTTGAATTTTGGTGACCCTTACCATGCATACTATCAGTTTAAAGTTAAGGATTTCCGTGAGGGGAGAGGTGAGTAGTCCGTTTATATTAACTTTACTCACACATTTATTTTTAAAACTGCAACCAGTCTTCAGCCAATGCAGTTTGGTTGACAGAGATGTCCTGAGTTCGATAAGCTTGCTATCTAAACACAAACACTACCACATTATATGAATTTAAACAGGACATTGTTTTGTCCATCTTTTGTCTGGTTTTGGTACCTGTACGTGATATTTCATTGGAAAGTTATGGAATTCTATTTTTTTAGTGTTATTAATAAACTGTGTTAAACAGGGCAGGAACCAAGTGCGGGAGGGGCTCCAGTTCCACAGCTTAAGACTGTTCTATCATCAGCTCAACAGAAACAGCAACAGGAATTACTGAAGCAGGTGTCAGAGCAACCTTTTGTTCCTAAGGATCCGCCTGCAGAATTTGAGTTCATTGCTGATCCACCATCTATATCAGCCCTTGATTTGTAAGTTGCATTGACTCTGAACACTTAAGCATGTTTTGAGTACTATGTGTGAAGGTAAAGCTCATCACCATGACATGAGTATGCAAACACAGAGGGGAGGTGGACGTTTAACCTCAATCTGCTTGTAACCTCGGCACTAGAAGGCGGTAGGTGGTTAACACCACGCCTGTCTGCATTATCGCCTGTGAAACACCTGGTACTTGTACGGGAGGTTGGGTGGGCCTTGGGGCTGGTCTGGACTGGCACAGAAAATCTCATCTCTAAGGGAATTTGATCCCTGGGGCATCCAGGCCACAGCACATTCACTACAGTGACTGTGCTGTCCCAGCCGCCAACTGCTGTGTGTAGTGCCTGCATTAATGTACAGTATATCTGCTTCTTTTCCTCAACTTGCATTGCTGTGTGTTATGTGACACTCAGAATAAACACTGATTACTTCCCTAAATGGCATAACCCTTTATTTGTAATGGAGACAGTTATACTTGAACGGGGGGTACATGGCGGTGCAGTTGGTTGAAGCACTATGGTACAAGCGAGAAGGTTGCGGGTTCAATTTCTGATGGTGTCATCAGAATTTCTCATTGACTTAATCCTGCTGGCTGCACTATGGCCCTGGGGTCAACTCAGCCTGTGACAGAAATAAGTACCAGGAATATTTCCTGAGGTTAAAGGCGGCCAGTGCGTAGGGTTGACAACCTTACCACCTTACTACCTTCATGTGCCAATTATCTGGAGATCTGGGAGCCCCGAACTCCTGGAACTCTCAGGGTCCATCCCGGCATCTACTGGGATTGCTTTACCTTGCTTATACGTGTACTTGGGACAAGGGGGCTAAAGTTCTGGATATTAGATGACCTTGAGATTCAATCATTGTTATAATTTTTTGTCCTCAAAGTCGAACATCTGGTTGGTCCCTGATCTCACAGTTCTTATGTCAATGTGCTCTTGTGTTATGCATAATTGAGATGATGTTACCATTGTGGCATTGGATGTTGCGACTCCCCTTGTCATTCACGCAATTTCCAGAATGTGCCATGTTCAGAATTGTTCCTTCAGTGTCACAGTTTTCATTGTGCAGTAACGTGTATGTACGCAGTGAAAGGCATTAGTATTGCGTGGGTTTATGAATCAAGGTAATTGGGATCGGTGGATCATGTAGCATGCCTACAGAATTTTGATTACAATATATAGCCCATTCAACTCTTCGATGAGCTGCTGTTGCAGACATTGTTATCATCTGAAGCTGATGACAAACTGTGGTCGTTCTCGGAGTCACGTAAATAGTTCCTGTGGTTCATTCACATGTGTGTAGATGGCTGCATACTTCACATTCATTAAACTGTAGACACATTACGCCGAAGTTTCTGTACTTACATTACTGTTATCTAACTAGTGTATGCTGGGATTTTGTGAAAACATCTTATTGCATATGCTGGGTGAGTTTGGTTTTTGTGTTGCCTGAGGACTGTACATGTCAAAGGCAGTTAGGTTTAGGGAAGACGTAGGCATAGATGGGGGGAGGACAGTATTAAAATTGATGTAAAGATGCGATATGTAGGGTGTGAATCTTGCTTGTTTGGTGGCTGCTGTTAATGTAGTTGTGAAGCTTTGGGGTATGTAAAAGGCAAGGAATTTCCTGACTGTCTGAGGTTCTCAAAACTGCTGTTTACTGTCGAGTTATTTAGCTGATTTTTAGTTATAATCTAGTACTAATGAAAATGAGTTTTATTTATGTAAGGTTTATTTTGTGATCGTGTCATGTCTCACACTGTATAGCACCAAATAGTGGAAGAATTACTTTTGTGATGAATGAGAAAGGATTGAGAAAGAAGTACTTATGGCATAGTTGAGGTACCATCTGAGGAACAACATCAAAAATGTCATTAAGGATAAGTGGTGACCCAGTTGTCGTCTGATCTGAGCATGTGCCGTGTACAAGTCAGGTGAATTTGTTACTACAGCAGTTATTATACCTTCAGATGTTTGCTTGAGGCAATATGGCGATGTGTTGATGAGTCCTTAGACAGGCTGAAGCCTGCCTAAGGATACCACACCACCCCAGCTGAACCACACCGTAACACCAACACACATCAAACCAGAGCAGTACAACCCATGAAATAACTCAACAAATAAGTCGCAGGCTCCTGAGGATGGATGTACTAACATTCGAAACATGTTGAGCATTAAATAATGAAATAAAGAAAGTGACATCAAGTTGGTCTATCTCTATTCAACTGTCCAGGTTAAGTTTAATTGTGTGTGTGTGTGTGTGTGCAGGGACATTGTGAAGCTGACGGCACAGTTTGTGGCTCGTAACGGCCGTCAGTTTCTGACTAACTTGATGAACAGAGAACAGCGCAACTACCAGTTTGACTTCCTTCGACCACAGCACTCTCTTTTCCAATACTTCACCAAACTTCTGGAACAGTACACAAAGGTGAGCCAGTTCTTCTGAGAGTAAATGGAATTAAATGGTGCACATTTTACCAGTTTATGAATTAGAATACTTTGCTGTGGTCATTTATTGGAGAAGTTTACAATGTGTGATAAGTTAACAAGCTTCACAACACTTAATATCATGTCCATGAAAGCTTATGTACAACAGTTTTTCTGCTTATAGTTCAAAGTTTGGTCTAATTTTGTCATAAAATGTAAATATGTGTGCAGATCATGCAACAAATAATATGTGATTTTTTGTAAAGTTTCATAAAGCGGAAAATTGGGGATGAAATGCGTGTGGAGATGGCAGTTGGTACTTTTGAATTTATTCTTGTTTTGTAAAGTTTAATGCAAAGGAATGTACATTCACATGTTTTATCCAAAGTAATTTATTGCGTCAGATAAAACCTTCAAAAGGTTTGAACTCTTTAATACTGAAGGTTTCAAAGACGTTTGACTGTTTTTAACTTGAATGTTTGTAGGTTCTCATTCCTCCTAAAGATCTGATGTTTCGTTTGAAAGAAGAATGCAGCTCGATTAATACAATTTTAGATCAGGTTAAATACCGATCAGAGTGGATCAAGTATCAGGAGGCTCAAAGACGCAAGGAGGAGGAAGAACTGGAGAAAGAAAGAGGTAGGTATGTGTGTGTTCATGTGTTTGTTAATTCTGGAGAGATTCGCAGAGTACAACCAACAAGATGCAACGTTTCACAATCTATTTATTTCTGTAAGACGCTCTACATGTTTCATACGGTTTTTCCATTCACCATCAGGAGCTCAAAACTGCACATACAGCGTCAGGTATTTGTCAGACCAATGCCTGATGCTGTGTGTGCAGTTTTGAGCTCCTGATGATGGGCGGAAAAACCGTCTGAAACATGTAGAACGTCTTACACATATAAATAAATTGTGAAATGTTGCATTTTGTTGGTTGTACTCTGCGAATATGTTAGCGATGCACAGACCTATGATTGTTAAATTCTGAAGATATTACTTTGTCAAGAGATTGCATGTGCATGTGTTTTGGTCATGCAGAGGGAGATGATTTTGTGTGCTTGTTATTGCTAAAGGGTAAGGTCCATTTGTATTGCAGCTGTGGACTTGTGGCACAGTGGATCTTGTTACAGAATTTCACAAAATGACACTTTTCCAATTACATGTTCTTCATAAGGGGAGTGCATGTTGTAATTGTTTTAAAGTATGTGATTTCTACTGTGATGCATTTAACACGTGTTTTATGTGTGTCCTGCAGTTGCATATGCCCAGATTGACTGGCACGACTTCGTAGTTGTAGAGACAGTGGACTACCAGCCGTTCGAAATAGGCAACTTCCCGCCTCCTACTACACCTGATGAAGTTGGAGCTCGTGTCTTAATGCAGGTGTGTATTTGTGAGACTTTACTGTCGGTTTGTAATGACACTTGCACTAAATATCGTGGTTGAGTGTGTAGCACTTAAATGCCTCATAGATGGGAGGTAGGAGGTTCATATCTCATCCTGGAGACCAAGTGGCTTTACTATAACTAAAAGTATTTCACCTGCATAGAAAATGTAGAGAGACTGTGAAACTTTAGTGCTACCCACGCAGTGTGCTTATCAGGCTGTTTCTGATGGCTAACAGACCAGAACGTCTTGAAGAAGCCCGAGGAGCAGTTTGATGTATAGAAACATTTTTTTATGGCATTTTGTGTATGATGTTGTGTGTTAATTAAATATGATGAGAATTGAATTTACACATTTTACTGTTTGTGCTCAGAAAAGATTTGCCCCAAATTAAATTAAGGTATGGACCAAAAGTGATTAAGCTTTTCACTCTTATCGGATGTTACACAGCTCTGACTGGTAGTTAGTTACTGACATTTTGGGACAGCTGATCAGTTCCGTCGTCACTGGTCCAGGCAGACCAAGAAAATCAGTAACTACCAGTCCACACTACGCATCATCCTAGAAGAGTGATGGCCTGACTTACTGTGAGGCACAAGCTTGAAATCATGCAAAGCAGTTAATTTGCATGCTGTTTTGGGACGCATAACCCACAAAATAACAACACAGCTGTATCTTGCAACACCAGGCAGGAATCATTTAATTAGTACACCAACTAATGCACATACATAAAATTTTTACATTAAAACACATAGTCAGGCGCATTCTCAGCAGTGTACTACTTACAAAACATGACACGCTGCCACAGCACCGAGTTAATATAAGGAAATTAATCAGTGAGTGTTTTTAAAAATGTGACTTTAGCAAGGAACAGTGTAGCTCCCTGAAGATGATCTTAGGATCGAAACGTGTTGGAGCGATTTTAAATGTTTTAATGTAAAAATTTTATGTATGTGCATTAGTTGGTGTGCTGATTAAATGACTCTATGAAATGCACAGTGCAACGATAAAGACCAGGCAGGAATATTTCATATGATAAAACCAACTAGATACACTAATTTCTCAAATTTATTTTTGCAATAAAACTCTACATGTTTCGGACAGTTCCTCTGTCCATCATCAGGAGTTTTTCACTGTACACACAGAAATAGTATATGTCATACAGCTTGCGAGCAGGATCAGGACGGAACTGCAGTTCCATCCTGATCCTGCTCGCAAGCTGTCAACAAAACTGTATGACATATACCATTGCTGTGTGTACAGTGCTAAACTTTTGATGATGGACAGAGGAACGTCTGAAACATGCAGAGGTTTATTCCAAAATAAATTTGAAAAATTAGTGCATCTATTTGGTTTTATTATAGGAATATATCATGATGCACGGTCACCTGAACGTCAAACCAGGTAGGAAGCTCGCATGGCCCAGTCCTGCCAAATGGTGTGGTTTAGAATGGAAGACCATAATCGTATTTAGATGCAGGTTGTTGCTGTGAAGGATCCCAACATGACAGTGCTTGAATTCAGGCAAGTCACATGTGGGTAGAAGTGATGGAAGGTGGAGAAGTGACTCACATGCTGCAGTCCATGTACCTAGTGTAGACCTGTGACAAGAAATGACATACAGCACTGCTGTATATATGTAACTGTAATGTCAGCTGTAATTGTGTGAGTTTTTAATGATTTTAGTGTAACATTGTTGACCGGTAGTGTCGTATGGAGTGGAAGCACGGACGTTGATGAAGAAAGAAGAACAAGCTCTGCTAATTTTTGAAAGGAAAATATTTAGAAAAATATATGGTCCTAAATATGAAAACAGGGAATGGAAAAGTTGGATAAATTGAGAACTAGAAGAGATGAGCAAAGGAGAAAATATAGTAAAATGGATAGAAGGGCAAAGGATGAACTGGTTAGTTCACCTAGAGAGAATGGAGGAAGACAGGATGCCCAAAAAGATTTTTGCTCAAGAACTGGGAGGAATGAGAAGAAGGAGAAGACCCAGGAAAGGATGGGAAGAGGAAGTAGAAAGAGATCTTCAAGTGGGGAGTGAGAAGATGGAGAGAGTTGGTGGCAGATAGGAAAAAATGGAAGGACATCATTTGACAGCCCAAAGCCTACAGTGGGCTGTACTGCCAACGGAAGAAGAAGAAGAAGAAGTGTAATATTGTTATGCAGAATATTCTTGTGTAAATTTGTGTACCTATATATACTGTATATTTGTTTGTTGAATGTGGCAGGAACGTATTGAAGAAGGTGATGAGATTGAGATGCAGATTGAAAGTGAAGAGGAGGAAGAGGATGAGGAAGAAGAAGAGGGTGAAGAAGAGGACAAGAGGGGAGAGGAGCGGCCAGAGGAGGAGGAGGACCAGGAAGCCAGAGAGGCAAAGGATAATACACAGGTAACACAATACAGAGTTCTTTGGAATCATTGGCACTCAGTTTCAGAAGGTACGTGGTTCATAGCTTGGAAAGACAACAATAAATTTGTTTGTTTTCAGTCAGACACAACAATATTTTATTATGTAACTTACTGGTAACACGTTTCGGCCATTAGACCATCATCAGGCTATCTTTACATAAAACTTAAAACATGTTACATGTAGTGCACATTAAACTCAATGTCATATGGGATCCCATAAATCTTACGCCAGTGTTAAAATTCTGTTAAAACCGTGAGTGACTATATTGCCTGTGATATAATAATGTCTCGTTCTGGAAACTGGCAATCCCACCTGAGGGCCACCAATCTTACAAGGCCAATGCCAGGCCACAATCGCTTTCTTGCACATCCTGTCCAGTTCATTATTTGCTGATCACCCTTTAATTTGATGTTCATAGTATGAGCAACAGAGAGCATCGTTAAATAAACCGCAAATGAAAATAAGCTTGTGTCAAGCGTAATTGTGAATTTCATTGTCTCAAATGGTATGGTCCTTCTGTCAGCTGTTACCATAAATAAGTGGTACATGTGAAAGAAATGGTGTGGTTTTCCACTAGTAATAATATGCTGTCCAGTTGTTTGGCATGAAATGATGTACACTGCTGCTGTACTGTTGGAAGTGGCTGGCTTCTCAGGTAAGCCAGCATTACAGTTTCTGTGGTGAAATGATAATTTGGTATTATAGAAATATATATTTGGGGTATTTTGAGCAGTGTCTGACATTCCACTGCCACTTTTATCTGAGCTTTCTCCTTGTCACAGGTTCAAGACATGGAGGAAGAATCAAGTGAGGAGGAAGATGAGTCTGCTACGCCTGTACCTGCTGCATCATCAGGCACTGGCAAGAAGGCTGCGTCTGTACCTGTGCCACCTCGTGAAGTACAGCAGCCGCCACCATTGCCTCCAACGCCTGATAAAGTGGTGGTTAAGAAGGGTTATGATCCTAAACAAGGTATGTTAGTGTGTGTGTTGTAACACTGTTCATTCAGTGCTCTGTAGGTCACCTGTGTCATTCAAATTTTATTTGGTCTGTTTGATGTTAGTGACATCAAATTCCCACTTGCCGTTCTTTTCTTCCCTCCTGTCATTCTCCTGTTTGTACAATTTCATAAAAAATTGCCTTCATCCAGTGGTTTCTTTTTCCCTTTTTCCCATGTCCAGACAGTATCCACTGAAGCATTTGTGTAGGCTGTTTGCTGTCTGTCAGTCTTTGGATGTATAATAGTCATTGTTTTGTTGTATATTCTCCAAAATGGACATCTGTAAGGTCAATTTTTTTACCATGTGTTTTGGACTTTATCTCCTTCATACTTTTTATGTTCTTGGTTTTAGCTGTGAAGATGGCGCGGCCTCCAGCTCCAGACGAGTTGCTTATCTCCCCACTTACTGGAGAGAAGATTCCAGCTACCAAAGTTCAGGAGCACATGAGAATTGGTTTGCTGGATCCTCGTTGGGTTGAGCAGAGAGACCGACAGATCCAGGATAAGATAAATCAGGAGACGGTCTATGCTCCAGGTGGAGTGTTCATTCTTGTTTATGCAGATGAGATCACAAATGCTCAGGCATTCATGTAGCAGTGCAGGCTGAGTTGTGTTCAGATTGTCACAGCACTGCTGCTAAAGTTTCAAGTCTTCTGTGATGTTATGCTCTGCCACAGGATGAGTGCTTCCTGTTGCTTGAAATGAGCGTAGTGCCCTTCAAATTCAGGGTCAGCAAGTCCCAGAAGAAGAGCCATGCAAGCTGTTCTTCTTTGACTGTTTGACCCTGAAGTGAAGGTCACTACAACCCTTTGACATGTTGGGAACTGCATGTGTTACGACACAGATTGCATGGCAGAAGTCTTGTGTTGTGGTGTTAGTTTAAGTAAAACATTTTCGGGATAGCAGCCTAAGTCAGGCGGTTGAATGGTGAGTAAACCATCCTGAGTCAGGTGGTGGAATGGTGAGTCAACCAGCCGGAGTCATAGGGTTGAATGATGAGTAAACCATCCTGAGTCAGGTGGTGGAATAGTGAGTCAAGCAACCTGAGCCAGACAATTGAATGGTGAGCCAACCATCCTGAGTAAGGTGGTGGAATGGTGAGTCAACCAATCTGAGTCAGGTGTATGAGTGGTGAGTAAACCATCCTGAGTCATATGGTGGAATGGTGAGTCAACCAACCCGAGTCAGGTGGTTGAATGGTGAGTAAACCATCCTGAGTCAGGTGGTTGAATGGTGAGTCAACCAGCCTGAGTTAGATGGTTGAGTGGTGAGTAAACCATCCTGAGTAAGATGGTGGAATGGTGAGTCAACCAGCCTGAGTCAGGTGGTTGAGTGGTGAGTAAACCATCCTGAGCCAGATGGTGGAATGGTGAGTCAACCAGTCTGAGTCAGGTGGTTGAGTGGTGAGTAAACCATCCTGAGTCAGGTGGTTGAATGGTAAGTCAGGTGGTTGAATGATGAGTAAACAATCCTTAGTCAGGTGGTTGAAGGATGAGTCAACCAGCCTGAGTCAGGTGGTTGAATGGTGAGTCAACCAACGAGTCTCTATAGTTGCTATTCCTGATGATGAGGACTGCCTGCCTCTATATTTAGTATCACTGGTTCATACAGTCACTTTTCTTTGTGTAGTACAAAACCTAGTAATATTTGGATTGATCTGTTCACTGCCAGCATTAACTGTGTCTCTATTTTTGTGCTCACATTTTATTTGCATTGCTTATGGTTGTCTGTGGGTATGCCATGCACACAGCCATGTTAACACCCACTGCTTGCAGTATTATATAGGTGTAGTTCTAACTGATATGCATTGTCTTGCAGGCTCTGCTATTGAAGCCAGCTTGAAGCAGCTGGCAGAGCGACGTACAGATATTTTTGGTGTGGGTGATGAGGAAACTGCCATCGGCAAGAAGATTGGAGAAGAAGACAAACGCAAAGATGAAAAGGTACCATAAACTGCATTTAAATTTAATGCATGAATTTTAGCTAAATATATGAGCGTAACAGAGACGCTGCTGTTTAAGTGCCAGTGACTGTATTTGTGTACAGTAGGAATGTCTGACAGTATTTGTGAATATCTGAATGTCCGCAACATGCACACTTCACTAGTGTCACAGTGCTGTCATGGAGCAGTTTGGTGGATGGGTCGTGCTGTATATTGCACTTCCCTCTCAGTGTTATAGTTCTGAGTTCTGCTTCTGTTATCCACTGTGATTTGGTTAACACACCCCATTCTGTGATGTGACAATCAGCAACATAGAAAGTAAAGCTCAGTTCGGTGTTTTGGTAGTTTTATAATAAAACTTAAACCCTTTGTGTTAACACTCATGAACACGCAGGTGACATGGGATGGACACACATCCAGTGTGGAGGCAGCAACACGAGCTGCGCGTGCCAATATCACTTTGGAGGAACAGATCCACCAGATCCACAAAGTGAAGGGGCTCTTACCTGATGAAGAGAAGGAAAAGATTGGACCAAAACCTGTGGGCGCACGACCAGTTAGTGGCATGCAGTCCCTGCCACCACCCCCAGGCACCAAACCTGCAGTTCCTCCTCCCATGACAACAGCCCCCAAACCCCCCGCTGTTCCTGTTTCAAAACCACCGGCCCCGCCTTCTTCTCAGGCCAAGCCTCAACCCATACCTCCACCAGTTCCAGTATCAGCACCCCCACAACAACCAGCCCCACCTCCACCTCCACCTGCTCCCATGGGCCTGCCACCCATGGCTGCACTGCCACCACCACCTGGACTTCTGCCTCCCCAACCAGGCATGATGATGATGCCCATGAGGCAGCCACCACTGATGGGTAAGAAATCAGTTATGAAATGTATGCATAATGCAACTAATGTAGTACTTTTCTTCATTTCGTCTCTTGGCCACATTTCTCCACATGTAAGACTACCCTCCATATAAAACAACGCCTTTTCACAGTGTACAGTTGAACAGAACATGTGTGATGTTCAGGTGACTCCCGTTGTTCGAACTGTGAATTACGAATAGGGTATCGTTTTATATTTGGATAATTACTGTATTACAAGTGTCTGAAAGTGTGCAGAAGTTTTATGCTGCTGGTGTTATCAATATACAGTACACCTAAAGGTTGTTTATATTTGTAATGAAGTGAAATTACAAAGTGAATTTTATCAAAATATAGTGTTCCAGTTCCATGTACTGTGATAATACAGTTCTGACATTAATGTGCTGTGCTGATATATACTAACCTTTTGCTTCTTGTTCGATTTAAAGTAATAGTTTTTGTGTATTTAAATTTGAAGTTACCTTTCACTGTGTCTTAGTGAGCAAGAGGTTGAGCTGTACATCTTACTGCTCACTGTAAATATATTCAGTTCCAGCACGTCCACCATTTCCAGTGGCAGCTCCGGCTCCACCAATGCCAGGCTTTATGGCTCCTCCAGCACCCCAGATGCAGCCGCCTCCACCACAGCCACCACCTCCAGTGAGTAGATGTGGTTTGCTTACGGAGATGTATGGTCATGAGGCTGATGGTCCAGCATAAGTATAACAGGCATTAGGTGTGGTATCAGAACCTTTGCATGTGTGGCATATATCAGTATGTTTTTGTGCCAGCTTATTGTGTTTTGCAAAAGCAACGGTTCGAATAGAAAATAAGTAAAGTAAACAGAAGTTTCTGTGTTACTGACCATCACGCCTTGGGGACTTCCAGGGGTATGAAGGTGTAGTGCCACACATTCTGAACTTCTGTACTCAGAAGTTGGAAGATGTGTTAGTCAGTAGTTTATACAGATTGGTTTTGAAACCCTAGTAAACTGATGAGAAGAGACCCAAAACAGCTGGGAATTCCACATTGCTGATTTCAGCAACTTGTGTGTTCAATTGTGTACTTGGTTCCATACAAGGTTAAGAGCCCCGTTACATGTACAGCTTATCTTTAAATCTTTCCCTTTTTCATCCCAATCCTCTTGCCTCATGCATTTTTTATTTCATTAATAATTATGTAATTTTCTTGTTACCCATTCATCCTGTTCATCTGTGCCATTTCTCTCTCATCTGTTCCATTGTGGCATTTAAATTTTTACCTTTACTTGTACCGTAATATAATTTTCATCTTGTTTTGCAGATAGTCTGCATCCAGCCACTGCATTAAATTTTATTTATGATTTTTGTAATCTTCTTTTATGTGAGTTTCTTCAAGTGTTCACTTTTCACGTCTATATACGCATAATTATAAGAGTATTTGAGATTTGGGTTCTTAAACATTTTGTGTGGTTGTTAACGTTCTGATGGGCAGCAGCAGTTCACGAGAACTACCTGTCTTTGTCTTCAGAATAGATGATGGATGCAGAAGTATCCTCTTAAATGTCAGTATGTACTTACCAATCCATATGGCATCACATTTGTATAACAATAATATAAATCCATTATACATTTAAGGGTCCAATGAAACATCCTTCAGATATGAGTAATCCTATAGATGAAGAACCACCAAACAAGAAGATGCGTACTGAAGAATCTCTGATGCCAGAAGCACAATTCTTGGCCAAGTACAAGGTAGGTGTAAACCACTGAAGGGCTTGAATTTTCAGTAGCTGAATGGTACTTGCTCACAGGGCAGGCCTGCTCAAGCCGTAGCTCATGGGCGGCATGTTGGCTGCAACAGAATGTTAATGTTGCCCGTGGAGACGTTTGAAATGAGAAAACGTCTTTTAACTGTTTCCCTGGCAGAGCCAAAATCACTGAAACTTTTCTGAAAACTTATGAGTTGTTTATGGAAACGTACGTTACATAAGTAATTCATTTCATATTGTTGTGCTCAAAGTAGCAGAATTGCGGCCCAGGTTGTTAAGTGCATTTCTTTATATAAATCTCTCCTACTGTGAGCAGTGTATATTTACCACGTGTGTTCTGTGGAAAAATACGCAGGTAAAATCAAACGTATAACTATTTATCCTTCATTCTGTGTGCTGAATATCATGTTGGCCATATGCATGCCAAATTTTGCTGTAGGTGCCTGCAGCACATGAAAGGTTGAGCAGGTGTTCTTAATACGATATTTCGTGTTGCTGCTGCCTACTTGTCGTTGTCATTGTTCATGAGATTGTGTTATTGTTCAGGTGGCAAACCTGATGTGACAGATTATGTTATTAATGCTAAAGTGGCCAACATCACTTGTGAGGAATTTGATAATCCCACGGTTCGATAGACTGTGCTGTAGTGAACATACACAGTCATTGAATCTTTGTGTAAATTAATGATACTCTTACCCATGTCATGTGTATTAGTTTTAATGCCTGGATGTGAAAGTTGATCACTTCATTTGTGTAAAATGACACAGAAGTCAACGGATGACATGTACTGAACTTGCACCAACTTATGTGTGCAGTGCAGCCAGCAAAGCATCATGTTCTTCCAGTAATAATGCTGTTATGCCACATCTGAAACAGCATCTAAATTTCTTGTTCCTAGAGAATGAACTCTTTCTCTGAATTTCACAGTTTCACTTGTCTTAATTCCTACCGTGAATAGAACTGAAACAGCAAAGGTAATGTTTTAAGCTTTTACATTCAGTATGCCTTTGGTGGTCTAGAGGTAGCATTCTGGCCTTTGGTACCCAAGTTCGCGGGATCAAACCCGGCCGAAGCCATCAGATTTTTAGGGCAAAAAAATCCTCAGCACCCCTTTCTTCGGAGGGGAAGTAAAGCCGTCGGTCCCATGTCGTAGATTTACGGCATATAAAAGATCCCTAAATTTACGTGGAAGTCGGAATTTAGGCAAAACTACTACCGGACATCTTTCTCACCCACAGTTCCACCTTTCGCTGCTAGGATCTCTCGCGTCGCTGCGGACGCAGAGGAACGTGGCGGCGAAAGTGGGAACGTCTAAAGGCGGGGGAAAGCAATGGCAAACTACCCCCAAGAACTTGCCTAGGATGCAGTGTGCCAAGAGCCATATCGGTTCCATAACTGGGCTCTGGCTCCTGCCGGACCGGCCTCTAGGGCTGAATACTAATGAATGAATGAATAGTGATATGTCAGTGAAATCCGTCCTTACAGGGAGTATATTTGAGTTAAAGTGTATTGGTTCTTCTTTCTTCACCCCCTCCCCCCTAAAACTGGCTAGGTGTTAACAGCGTGTCGTCTGCTATCATCAGTATGCTTTAGTAACACCAGAGGGAAGCTTATGAAATTTAAGGGATGGTAGTTTTTGACGTCAAAATAAACTCCATTCTCAAGGGGGTAATGACATGGAGAAAGACATGCTTCTGGTGTCTCTGTGAGCACTTGACAGGTTCAGGAGAAGTGAAATGACATCATTGTGGTTGGGGTTTGGTTCCAAACCAAATCGCAGATTTGATAGTATTTAGTAAATTGTGTGCTATGGACATTAGTTAGCCAGTAAGACAAGAAAGAACTTAGGCCTGCTGTTTATACTGTTTACACATCTGAGCATGTGCATGCATATGAGTGTTCACAGATGAGACATGTATTTTATTAAGAATAGTTTTTATTTGTTCTGGTTTTATTTCCTTTCAGTCACCAGTATCCCTTAAGGTAGCTGTACCTAATATGAGCGAGAAGCCAGAATGGAGATTGAAAGGACAGGTGCTGACATTAACACTGCCATTGTCAGACACAGTGTCTGTTATCAAGGCTAAAATCCATGAGGAAACAGGCATGCCTCCAGGCAAACAGAAGTTACAGTGGGAGGTATGTATGTGCAATATTGCCACATGTTATATAATACCTTGCCCGCATACTACTTTGTCTACATGGCCAGAGAACTTTGGCAATTTTTAAAATGTTGATCTGGTCCATGACACATACTGACTTTTGTATTGCTAGTTCAGTAGAATGGGTTACAGCGTGCAGTTGTGTGTTGTGGGAAGGGGCATGCCTGACCTCTGGGTTGTTTGTGCATGATAGCATCGGAAGTACCATAAAAAGGTAAGTTCACCCTAGAGCAGACCATGAAGGCCCAGAGGGCAGTTAAGGTGTACCTCTACTCTTTCTTTAACCTTAGTGCAAGATGGAGGTGGGTGGTCAACCCCATGCCATAGCCACTACATCCCTTAGAAAGAGACATGGTATCCATTGTACAGGAGGCAGGACTGTACCATAGTTACCCAGAAAAGAGACTGGTGTGTTTCCCATTTTCAGAGTTAATAAATGAAGTGTCATCTTTAATTTGAGTTTGAAATATATGTAATTGTTTTGAGCATTTTGAACTTGTACTAGGTTGATGTTCTTATGATATATGTGGCGACATTTGTAATATATAGTGCCATCAGTGCTATAACAAGACACAGACTTGATGAGGTGCAGCAGTGGATTTTATGTACAGATGTGGCTTAGTGGGGTCATCCATCGATGTCTTCATTGGTTTTGGCAAGAAGCACAGAGCTATTGTGACATGCAGGAAACATTTTGTCTGTACCTGTGGTACAGTAACAACATATCAGATACTGATATCAGAATGGAGCACCATATAGATAAACTATATGCACCATGACCTTTGTCAATAAGAAAGAACTATCTGTTTTTATCCTCTGTTGTGAGTGTGTGAGTGCCTGCCACTGTTTTATAAACGTTCATTTCTCCACACATTCTTCATACATACTTTACTGTTATGCTTACCTTACTTACTTACTCCATGGTGCAGAGTCCTTCTTGAGAAGCTAACCGGTTTGCAGCTAGTCAAGAAATTCCCCGTATTTCACTGAGCCCGAAGGTTCATTACTGCACTCACAAGCGTCCACCACCTGTCTGTATCTGGGCCAGCCCAATCCAGTCCATATACCCGCATCCCACCTCCTGGAGATCCATCCTAATATTATCCCCCCATCTACACCTAGGCCTCCCCAGTGGTCTCTTTCTCTCCTGTTTCCCCACCAAGACCCTATTCACCCCCCTCTCCTCACCCATACGCGCCACATGCCCAGCCCATCTCATTCTTCTCGATTTTATAACCCGCACAATATTGGGTGAGGAGTACAGATCACTTAGCTCCTCGTTATGCAATCTCCTCCATT
>Ga0131853_10005300_pt1 | contig 23249 bp, 24 predicted proteins | sample TergutLab28metaG_FD_92764 | JGI IMG/M metagenome (GOLD analysis project Ga0131853, IMG submission 92764) | Labiotermes labralis P1 segment gut microbial communities from Petit-Saut dam, French Guiana - Lab288 P1 (version 2) (version 2) | ecosystem: Host-associated > Arthropoda: Insects >...
CTCACCGCCGCCGCCGAAACCAACACCCCCCTGTACATCGGCCACAACATGCGCCACTCCGATGTAGCCCAGGCCATGCGCGCCATCATCGAGCGTGGAGAGATCGGGGAAATCAAGGCCGTCTGGGTGCGCCACTTTGTGGGCAACGGCGGCGACTACTACTTCAAGGATTGGCACGCGGATCGCTCCAAGGTAGGCACCCTGCTGTTGCAGAAGGCCAGCCACGACCTTGACATCGTTCACTATCTCGCCAAGGGGTACAGCCGCCGCGTGGTGGGCATGGGCGACCTAATGATCTACGGCGACGTAACCGACCGCAAGGATCGCAGCGGCGAGATCATGCCCGAATGGTTCTCCTACGACAACTGGCCCCCAAGATCGGTGACCGGCCTGAACCCGGTAGTCGATGTCGAGGATGTATCCCACATGATGACCACACTCGATAACGGCGTGCAGGTCACCTACACCCAGTGCCATTTCACCCCCGACTACTGGCGCAACTACACCTTCATCGGCACCGAAGGGCGCCTGGAGAACTTCGGCGACACCAACGGCGGAGTCATCCGCGTGTGGAACCGGCGCCACGAATGGCAGCTCGAAGGCGACGTGGAATACCCCATTGAGGGCGTTACCTCCGGTCATCACGACGCGGACCTGGCCACCATGCGAGAGTTCCTGAACCACGTCATCGACGGAGCGCCCACCGTGGTCTCTCCCATCGCGGCCCGCGAGGCCGTGGCCGCCGGAGCCAAGGCCGCCGAATCGCTGCGAAATGGGTCAGTTCCCATCGACATCCCGGAACTCCCGGCTCACGTCGTCGATCACTTTAAACGAATCGCGCTGCCCCACCAGGCCGCTTGACCTGAAAACACCACCCCTATCAACCCGCGCCGAACTGGCGGCGTCGCCCGAGAAGAGTCAGGAAAACGATGAGCAAGAGACTGCTGGAGATGGTTCGCGAGCATAAGGCGGGCACCCCCGTCGGGATCGCCGCCGTATGCTCCGCCCACCCCCTCGTGCTGCGTGCGGCGGCGGCCAAGGCGGTCGAGGATGGCACGGCCTTGCTGGTCGAAGCCACCAGTAACCAGGTGGATCAGTTCGGTGGCTACACCGGTATGAAACCAGCCGATTTCCGTGATCTGATGTTGAAGATTGCCGCAGAGGAGGGTCTACCCGCCGATCGGGTAATCCTCGGCGGTGACCACCTCGGCCCCAACCGGTGGCAGAAGGAACCGGCAGAGCAGGCGATGGCCAAGGCCCTCGATCTGGTGGCCGCCTACGTGAAGGCCGGTTACGAGAAGATTCACCTCGACTGTTCGATGGCCTGCGCCGACGATACTCTGCCCCTATCCGATGAGGTAGTGGCCGAACGCGCCGCCGCCATGTTGGCCGTCGCCGAGCAAACCGCCCGCGAGGCTGGCTTGGCGAACCTACCGGTTTACGTAATCGGTACCGAGGTGCCGGTGCCTGGTGGCGCACACGAGGAGTTGGGCGAACTTTCCGCCACCTCTCCCGAAGCGGCCCATGCCACCTTGGCCGCACACCGTCAGGCGTTCGCCGCACACGGCGTGCTGGATGCCTGGGATCGCATCATCGCCCTGGTGGTGCAGCCCGCCGTCGAGTTCGACCACCTGCGCGTTATCCAGTACGAGCGAGCCAAAACTACACAACTGCGGCAGGTGCTTGACGATGAGCCGACCATGTTGTTCGAGGCACATTCAACGGATTACCAACTGCCCGAGCGGCTACAGGAACTCGTTGAAGACCACTGGTTTGTTATCAAAGTGGGGCCGGGCCTGACCTTCAATCTCCGCGAAGGACTGTTCGCGCTTTCGCACATCGAGGATGAGTTGATCCCGGCCGAACAGCGCTCCGACCTACGCGCCGTAATCGAGGCGCAGATGGTCGCCGATCCGGGCCGCTGGAACTCATACTACGAAGGCGACCCGGACACCCAGCGCATCGCCCGCCGCTACTCGTATTCCGACCGCCTGCGCTACTACCTACCCGACCCGGTGATCGCCGAGGCGCAAGAAAAGCTGCTGGACAACCTGACGGCAGTGGACATTCCGATGCCGCTAATCAGCCAATACCTGCCCTTGCAGTATGACCGCATCATGCGCGGAGAGCTGACCGCCGATCCGCGCGCCTTGGCGATGGATCGCGTCAAGGATGCCCTTCGCCCCTATTCCTTCGCCTGTAACCCCACGAAAGACTGATAATGACCGCCACCTTTGCCGAATTGTTTGCCGCTCTTGCTGTCGAAGGCTCCGAACACACCGCTCGGGAGATTGCGCAGCAGCCGGCTGTGTGGCGCAAGCTCGCCGACCTAATGGCGGCTAGCCGATCCGAGATCGAGGCCAAGATCGCGCCGCTGGTGGCCCGCCGCGATGTGCGCGTCATCCTGACCGGTGCCGGAACCTCTGCCTTCGTCGGCGACACCCTGGCGCCCGCCCTCTCCGAGCGGCTGAGGCGCCCGGTTGCGGCTATTCCCACCACCGACATCGTGGCGAGTCCCCGAGCCATCTTCGCTAGCGATCAGCCCACACTGCTGGTCTCCTTTGCCAGGTCGGGGAATAGTCCTGAATCCGTGGCCGCCACCGAGCTTGCCGAGCAGTGCCTGGCTGAAGTCCACCACTTGATCGTCACCTGTAATGAGGAGGGGCATCTCGCCACGGAACATGCCGACCAGGAGCGTTCCACGGTGCTGCTCATGCCGGCCGAGACCAACGACAAGTCGTTCGCGATGACGTCCAGCTTCTCCTCGATGCTACTCGCCGCCTGGTTTGCCTTGGCCGGGGCGGGTGACGTCGAGGTGCGCGCCACCTGTGAGCAGGCCGCCGCCGCCGGGGATACGCTGTTCGAGCAGCGCGCCGCCGACATAAAAGAGCTGGCCTTTACCGCGCCGGGGCGGATTGTCTACCTTGGCTCCGGTTCGCTTGCCGGAGTTTCCAATGAGGCGGGCCTGAAGATTTTGGAGCTGACGGCCGGCAAGGTGGTGCCCTGGATGGACTCATCGCTGGGGTTTAGGCATGGCCCGAAGTCCGTACTTGATCCGCAGACGCTCGCCGTCATGTTCATCTCCAGCGACCCGTACACCCGCCGGTACGATCTCGACATGGCTCACGAGATGCAGGCCGCCTTACCCGAAGGCCGCCTGCTCGTGTTGGCGGCCGAAACCACCGATGTGGCTGGCGCCCGTAACTGGATGCTGCCGGGGCTGGCCGGTGCCTCCGATGTGGTTCTTGGTCTGGTTGGCATTCTGGTAGCGCAGACCATTGCCCTTTTCTCCTCGGTGAACGTTGGCTGTACCCCGGACAACCCCTTCCCTGGCGGCAGCGTCAACCGCGTGGTGCAGGGCGTAATCATCCATCCGTTAGTGGGCTGACGCCTGCTGAACGGCCCCGCCTATACTTGGCTAGGTTAGAGACTGACAACCGATCAGAACTGTCAACTTTTTGGGTAGGGGGTACGGAAAGTGACGATTGAAGATCGCCACCACGACATCGCTAACTGGGTTGCCGAGGCCGGAGGCATCAGCGTTGAGCAGGTAGTTGAAAAGTACGGCGTTTCCCCTGCGACCGCCCGCCGCGACCTGGATGCCCTAGCCGAGCAAATGATCGTTGTCCGCACCCGCGGAGGCGCTCGCGCCGCCGCAGTCTCGGGCGAGCTGCCCTTGCGCTACCGAGCGGCCACCTTGTCAAAGGAGAAGCTGGACATCGCTCGGGCCGCCGTCGCGCTGGTCACCCCCGGCCAGGTCATTGCCTTCACCGGGGGCACCACCACCACCCAGATTGCGCAGGAACTCGGCGTGCGGGTGGCCGCGAATGCCGAGTTCACCTCCGGAGGCACCACGGTACTCACCAACGCGATCAATATTGCCAACGATCTGATTGTGCGCCCAGAGCTGCGTATCGTCCTGACGGGTGGCACGGCAATGATTCGCTCCTACGAGTTGGTTGGGCCGCTGGCGAAGGCCGGTTTGCCCTCCATCAACGTTGATGTCTTCTTCCTTGGGGTCAACGGCATCGACCCCAAGCGCGGCTTCTTTACCGAGCATGAGACCGAAGCCGAGATCAGCGCGGCCATTCTGGAACAGTCCGTTTCGTCATACATCGTGGCCGATCACACCAAGTTCGGCGCCACCGCCTTTGCGAAAATCTGCGGGCTATCGGACGTTACCGGCATCATCACCGACACCAAGGCCGACCCCGTCGCTGTCGCTAAATTGCGCGACCAAGGCTGCAACGTAATCCTGGTGTAACCCCTCCCCGGTAGTTGAGCCTGTCGAAACCACCCGCTTGTTTAGTCCGATGGTTGAGTAGGGAGCGCAGCGACCGTGTCGAAGCCACCACCATCGCTACGCAATGTGGTTTCGACACGGCCCTGACGGGCCTACTCAACCACCCGGGCGGGATGCCGCAGCGCCGCCGTAGTTACAGCTACAGCTTGCAGGCTCTTCGTCTCAAACCCCCCACGACGCTACTACTTGAACAGGCCCGGCTCGTCGGGGGCCATTACCGCCAGGATGCGGTTTAGGTCTTCGACCGTGGCGAACTCGACCGTGACCCGGCCCTTCGCCTTGCCGAGTTGAACCTTGACTCGTGTCTCGAAGCGATCAGAGAGACGAGTGGCCAGCTCGTCCATCGCCGAGGTGCGCTTACCTGCCCGTGGCGCCTTCCGCCGAGTCGCTCTGTCCGTGTCGGCCAGGGCAACAATCTCCTCCGTGGCCCGTACTGACAACCCCTCAGAAACAATGCGTTGCGCCAGCCGCTCAATCTCTGCGCCATCAGCCAGGCCGAGCAGGGCACGGGCGTGCCCGGCCGAGAGTACCCCGGCAGCCACCCGTCGCTGTACCAACGGCGGCAACTTCAGCAGACGCAGCGTGTTCGACACCTGCGGGCGACTGCGGGCGATACGAGTGGCCAGCTCCTCCTGGGTACAACCAAAGTCGTCGAGCAACTGACGGTAGGCGGCCGCCTCTTCAAGCGGATTCAGTTGCGACCGGTGCAGGTTCTCCAAGAGCGCGTCGCGAAGCATGTCCGCGTCCTCGGTCTCGCGGATGATGGCCGGAACCGTCTCCAGGCCCGCCCGCTGCGTGGCTCGCCACCGACGCTCACCCATGATGAGTTCGTATTGTCCGGGGTTCTGGGCGTCTGGGCGCACCACAATGGGTTGAAGCACGCCGATCTGCGCGATCGAATCGACCAGCTCATCCAGATCAGTCTCGTCAAAAACGGTACGCGGTTGCTTCGCGTTCGGGCGAATGTCTGCGGTGGGAATCTCCGCAAAGGAGGCTCCCGGAACCGGCAGCAACACGCTTTCGTCTCCCTGAGTCGCTCCTGTTTCACGTGAAACGGCAGATGATGCGGCGGAGGGGATCACCGCGTCCATCGGCCCCCCGCTAGTCTTGCTTGGCCTGCTAGTACCGGCTCTCAGGCCGAGGCGCCCGCTCGACAGTGCAGCATCCCACGCCTGCGCGGAGCGCTCCTCCTCCGACTCCGACTTAGTCCTTACGCGAGATTTGGCAGTCCTTGCCGGTTCTGCTGACTGATCGGGAGCGCCCTCGGCAGACGGCAAACTCTCCACATCTGCCTGAGTTGGGATCAATGCGCCTAGCCCGCGACCAAGCCCACGCTTCTTTGCTGCACTCATGTCTTAACCCTTCTCAGTCGGTTCATTGAAACGCGCGGCACCACGCGAGCGCCGGGTAGCTCCGCCACCGACACCTCGCTCGGTAAGTTCCCGGGCCGCCTCCAGATAGGCCAACGCGCCCGTAGATGATGGCTCATAGGTGATGACGGTCTGACCGTGGCTTGGCGCCTCAGACACGCGGACGGAACGGGGAATGGTGGTCTCCATCGTCTGCTCGGCGAAGTGTTCCCGCACCTCGGCTGCTACCTGCTGGGCCAGATTGGTACGCCCGTCATACATGGTGAGCAGGATGGCGGAGAGGTGCAAGTCCGGGTTGAGATGCTTGCGGATCATCTCAATAGATTTGAGTAGCTGGCTCAGACCTTCTAGCGCGTAATACTCACATTGGATAGGAATCAGCACCTCCCGGCCAACCACGAAGGCATTCACCGTGAGTAGGCCGAGGCTGGGCGGACAATCCACCAACACGTAGTCGATCCGGGGGGCGCCGCTGACCTCGCGCTCGGCCAGATAGGTGTCGAGAGCGCGGCGCAGTCGAGTTTCACGTGAAACCAGGGAAACCAGTTCGATCTCGGCCCCGGAAAGGTCGATGGTGGCAGGCACTCCCCAGAGGTTTGGCACATCGGGGCATGGCTGCACCGCAAAGGCCAGTGGGGCGCCCTCAACCAACACCTCGTAAATGGAGGGCGTACCCGAGCGATGCTCTAGGCCGAGCGCGGTTGATGCGTTCCCCTGCGGGTCGTTGTCGATCACCAGCACGTTCAAGCCAGCCTGGGCCAACCCGGCGGCGAGGTTAACGGTGGTGGTGGTTTTGCCCACCCCCCCCTTCTGATTCGCAATGGTGATAATGCGGGTATGCTCCGGCTTCGGGAACCGTCGCCCACGCAGGTCAATCCGGCGGCGGGCATCCAACGACAACTGAGCGGCGACCGGAGAGTCATCATCGGCCTCTGGGATCGCATTCATCAGCGCCGCGCGCAGCCCCTCGCTATTGGCCGGGGGGAACCCAGCCACGGGGGGCCAGCTCTGCTCTGTCGCCATGAAATGCTCCTGTCGGTCGCGGATCGCCAGCACACTGGCCGGATCAAACCCTAGACGCTTCCCGCCTCCACCCAAAAACTTCGGCACCACAAGTCCAGCCCCGTGACGCCATACGATCCCCGCCAATGTTTCACGTGAAACACACCCGTGTAATTTGCTGCCCTCCGTCACACAGCGGCCCTAACCAACCCCTCCTCCCGTCCCAGCAACTGGATTACTCTCTGAGCGGTAACCGTTAACTCTAGGTTCTGCGACTTCAGTAGCTACGCTCCCTCCGCGCAGAATGACGACCTCTCACAATGGGGCTGTCAGGTAAATGGTGTAAGTGGCTCTAGGCCCGCGTGGCGGGCAGGAGGGTCAAAGTTATGACCGTAACACTTGGGGCTGTGAGGCCTCCTATGAAGATCGCGCCCAAGGGCGTGGGAGCCGGCGAGTCCACGGACTCGTACGGTTTGTCGAAGGATGAGCAGGCTGCTTTGGCCGAGTTAGTGAAGTCAGCCCGTGCTGGCGGGGTGTCGTTGACCGGCCCGGATGGGCTGTTGAAGTTCCTGACCAAGATGGTGATCGAGACCGCTTTGGACGAGGAGATGAGCGAGCACTTGGGCTACGACAAGCACGACCCAGCTGGTCGCAACCGGGGTAACTCTCGTAACGGTTCGCGGAGCAAGACGGTGCTGACTGACAATTGCGGGCCGGTGGAGATCGAGGTTCCCAGGGACCGGGATGCTTCGTTCGAGCCGGTGATCGTCCGCAAGCATCAGCGCCGCCTGACGGACGTCGACCAGGTGGTGTTGTCCCTGTATGCCAAAGGTCTGACCACCGGGGAGATTTCCGCGCACCTGGCCGAGATCTATGGTGCGTCCGTGTCGAAAGACACCGTCTCTAAGATCACCGACCGAGTGATCGAAGAGATGAACTCCTACTGGGCCAGGCCACTGAATAAGGTCTATGCAGCCATCTTCATCGACGCGATTTTCGTAAAGGTCCGTGATGGGCAGGTTTCCAACCAGCCGTTCTATGCCGCTATCGGGGTAGACCTCGACGGTCACCGCGACATCCTGGGTATCTGGGCTGGTACTGGAGAGGGCGAGTCTGCGAAGTTTTGGCTCTCCGTCCTTACAGACCTGAAGAACCGCGGTATCCAAGACGTGTTCTTCGTGGTCTGCGACGGCCTCAAGGGCCTGCCTGACTGCGTAAGAACCGTCTGGCCGATGGCGACGGTGCAGACCTGCATCATCCACCTGATCCGAGGTTCGTTCCGATACGCCGCCAAACAGTACTGGAGCGAGTTGACCGCCGATCTGAAGCCCATCTACCAAGCACCCACACCCAAGGCCGCAGCAACAGCTCTAGACGCTCTGGAAGACAAGTGGGGCCTGCGCTACCCAGCGATCATCAAACTCTGGCGGAACGCGTGGGAAGAGTTCATCCCGTTCCTGGACTACGACGTGGAAATCCGCAAGGTGATCTGCTCGACTAACGCAATCGAATCAGTCAACTCTCGTTTCCGACGCGCGACCCGCGCCCGCGGGCACTTCCCCAACGAGCAGGCCGCCATGAAGACGCTCTATCTCGTAGCGCGTAGCATGGACCCCAAAGGCACCGGGCAAGCCCGCTGGGCCATACGCTGGAAACCAGCCCTGAACGCTTTCGCCATCACCTTCACAGGCCGCATACCGGCCACCGAGAACCAATAACCAAACAGCCAATTACACCGAAAAACTGACAGCCCCCTCACAATGGTTGAGCAACTCGGTTGGTTGAGCAGGGAGCGCAGCGACCGTGTCGGAATCAGCCGAGGGTGGGGTGGTTTCTGTCTCGGTTGCTGCGCTTCTTGCTCAACCAGCCGGACTGAATCCATGCGGTGGTTTCGGCTCAGCCAATGGTGGGTGGGGGTGCGTGGGTTGTAGGGCCTTGTACGCAAGGTCGCAGGTCAGAGGGTAGTCTCTTGTTTTTCGCATCACTGTGTGCCGGGTTGGGCAGCAGGGGCGCAGGCCCGGGCGTGGCCTTGGAGGGACATTTGACGACATGGTTTCGTGCAGTGTGCGTAGGTGTGACGTGTGGTGTTGTTTGGGTGGTGTTAACCTCTGGTTTGAGTTGCCGCATGGTTTCTCGTTCTGTTTCCACAAGGAGGTGCCTGTTGTCTCAGTTGATGGTTAATCGTGATGCGGTGAAGTCGCGTTGTTCGGAGTTGGCTCGTCGGTTGGCTGGTGATGGGCGGACTGTTAGTCAGTTCACGGGTAGATCAGGTGCTGCGTTGACTGAAGGGGATGGGGTGATGGCCGGGGACTCTGAGCGGTTTGCTCGTGCGGTTGCCGCGACGGTTCTGGCTGCGATAGATGTTGTCGATAACTTACAGAAGTTCTTAGACGGCGCGTCTGACCGATTAGGAATTATTGATCGAAACTCTGTGATTCGTGTTGAACAGAGTCCCGTGACGGTAAACCCCGCACCTGCTCCTGGGGGTGGTAGGTGATGCCCAAGGGTTTTCGTGGTGCTTCTGCCCAGCGTTACATCACCCAATGCCAGGCCGCGCTAACAGCGGCTCATGGTGTGATTGCTGGCGTGCCTGGCGGGTTAGGGTTGCCTGAGATCAAACGGTACCGGTTAACGGTTGATGCTACTGAGGCAGGGTATGTTCCTGGTGGGGCTAGGGGTATCCGTAATGCTAGTCAGGTAGTGGTTGACCAACGAGCCAGCAACCGGCTTCGGTTGGAGGTTCGCCAGTACGGCGATCATATCGATAGAACTCTGAAAGCTCGACTAGCAGTGATTGAAGACATTGCTCGTACTGATTTCCGGCTTGCTGGTACTAGTGAGCAGCTTTTGGCTGTTGCCATGATGATGCGAGAAATCATCCCACGGTTCGCAGCCACCATGCGCGGTTCAGAACAAGTGATCCGTAACCACTCAGACGCAATGCTCGGGATTGGCGGAGGCGGTCCAGGGGTGGAGCATAACCAGGGCCAGGCCGAGGGCATCCAAGGAGAAGTAGAAGCAACGTTACGAAACCAGGTCAAAGTCATGCGCAACGGCGCTGATGCCGCTCGGGCGCGTATACGTACCTTGGGCGCGCGTGATGCAGGGGCACCAGCTTCCCCGACACAGATAACTGTTCTACAAGGAATAGCTACCCGCCTTGACCGAGGCGCTGATGCCTTACACGCAGAGATCACCAGAGCAGGTAATCTCCTTCGCGATGATGCGACCCAGATTGCTACCACGGATCGTAACTACGCCAACCGCATGCGCGAACTGGCCGAACAGATGGAAACCCACCAACGAAAGATCGAAGCAATCCGAAGTTCGTTCTGCCCCACGGCAGGCATCACGGACACTGCTGCGCTAGCAGGGATCAAAGCACAACTACCGGCAAGTGTTCGCGGGATGCTAGCGGACTACCTAGCCGCACACATCGCAGCCAGAGCATCCATCCTCGACGAAAACGGAAACCACCTAACCTACGACTGGGACTACCTACGCCAGTTTGATGTAGACCTACTCCGACGAGTAGTCGAAGCTGCTGAGGGTCCGGCGGCAGCGGCCTGGGTTGCCGAACAACTCCAGATAGCAATTGAGTACCAAGACCTCTGGCATCAAGAAGCACTTGACCGGTGGCTAGCTGGTGGACAGCAAGGAGACCGGCCACCTAACATGAGAGTTCTTCCTGACTACGAAGTTGACGTGTTCTTACAAAAACTCACCGACTGGCGAATCCGCCGCCAAATCAGCCAACTACACGAGCGCCCAGAGTTCCAGCCAAGCGTGTGGCAAATGCTAGACAACCCAGAAACCATGTGGGCCGGCACCGGACTCAACTTCACCACCCGCGAAGGATTCGTCCGAGCCTACACCCGAGAACTATTCACCATCCTCGGAATACCCGAAGACCAATGGCCCAACATCTGCTTCCAAGCCTTCATCCCACAAAATCAAACCGAATACCGCACTGGCGGAGGACAATTCCGGCCCCCCCCTTCCCAGAACCCTAACGGCACCGTATGGATCGGACCAAGATACCTAGAATGGGAAGACCTTAACTACGCGGTGGGGGTTGCTCGGCATGAAGTGGCTCATGGACGTCAATGGGTAGTAACCGGCGTCGTGGAAGGAGGCGGCGATCCCCGCCAGTTTGGTGTCTCGCCCCCTACCGCTAATGCCTGGTACCACAACTGGCGCGGCGGCAACTACCAACCACCACCATTGTCCCGCAACGACCCGAACTACGCTGAGATGATGCGGCGTTACCGCCACCAGCCAATCGAGATTGATGCCTTTGCGGTTCAGGGCAGGCGTGGTTGGGAGAAGCGGCCATGAGGCGAACAGTCATACTGCTGGCGGCATTAGTCGTGTTGACCGCCTGCAGCACCGAAGCAAACCACCCGCCTGAACGGCAAGGAGAACAACCCGTGACCGAACAACCCACCTCCGAACCCATCGAGTTCGACAAAGCCCAAACCGAAGAAGTGATTCGCGAAGCACTCAGCAACCAATTCACAGCAGAACTGAACGACAACCACAGACAAAGCATAATGAACTCTGTGGCGAGACGCACCATTGAATTGATGGAAGAACATCGGATACGCGGCGCAGTGTCCGCAAGCACTGCTGAGAATTTCTTTCTGCAACTGGACATTGTGTGTGAAGATGGCCGTAATATCCGGGTTGAAATGTGCCCTGGCAGCGGCATGATCGAGGCAATTCAGGATTTGGATACTGGTGAGTGGTTGTACTTCTTTGTACATTTGGGGGTGGGAATGCCAGATGACTAGAAACTTGTTTCGTCCGTGCTACCTCAACCAACCAATCGAGATCGATGCCTTTGCAGTTCAGGGCAGGCGTGGCTGGGAGAAGAGATAGTGAGGCGAACAGTCATACTGCTGACGGCGCTAGCCCTGCTGACCGCCTGTAGCACGGAATCAGAATACCCACTTGGGCAGCAAGGAGAACAACCCGTGACCGAACAGCCCACTCCCGAATCCATCGAGTTCGACAGGGCCCGAACCGAGGAAGTGCTTCGCGAAGCGCTCAGCGACCAATTCACACTAGAACTGAATGACAGCCGCAGAGAGGTCGGAATAGGTCATACAGTTGATCTTGTCATTGAGTTGATGGAGGAGCATCGGATACGCGGCGCAGTGTCCGCGAGCGCTGCTGAGAATTTTTTTCTGGATTTGGATATCGTGTGTGAAAACGGTCGAAACATTCGGTTCAGCATGAGTCCTGTCAGTGGGTGGGTTGAGAGAATTCGGGACTTGGATACTGGTGAGTGGTTGTACTTCTTTGTACATTTGGGGGTGGGGATGCCAGATGACTAGAAACTTGCTTCGCCCGCTCTACCTCCACCAGCCAATCAAGATTGATGCCTTTGCGGTTCAGGGCAGGCATGGTTGGGAGAAGAGATAGTGAGGCGAACAGTCATACTGCTGACGGCGTTAGCCGTGCTGACCGCTTGTAGTACGGAATCAGAATACCCGTACGGGCAGCAAGGAGAACAACCCGGGACCGAACAACCCACCCCCGAACCCATCACATTCGACAAAGCCCGAACCGAAGAAGTGATTCGCGAAGCGCTCAGCGACAAATTCACAGTAGTACTGAACGACAGCCGCAGGCAAGGCATAATGGACTCTGTGGTGAGACGTACCATTGAGTTGATGGAAGAACATCGGATACGCGGCGCAGTGTCTGCGAGTGCTGTTGAGAAGTTTTTCCTGGAGCTGGATATTGTGTGTGAAGATGGCCGTAACATCCGGGTTGAAATGTGTTCTGGCAGCGGTATGGTGCATGCCGTCAAAGATTCGGATACTGGTGAGTGGTTGCAGCCCTTTGACTTTTTGGGAGTGGGCATGCCAGATGACTAGCAATGCGCTCCGTCCATGCTGCTATAACCAACCAATCGAGATTGATGCCTTCGCCGTTCAGGGCAGGCGTGGTTGGGAGAAGCGGCCATGAGGCGAATAGTCATCCTGCTGACAGCACTAGTCGTGTTGGCCGCCTGTAGCACGGAATCAGAATACCCATTTGGGCAGCAAGGAGAACAACCCGTGACCGAACAACCCACCCCCGAACCCATCGAGTTCGACAAGGCTCGAACCGAAGAAGTGATTCGCGAAGCACTCAGCAACCAATTCACAGTAGTACTGAACGACAGCCGCAGACAAAGCATAATATATCATACAACTAAAGACATCATTGGGTTGATGGAAGAACATCGGATACGTGGCGCTGTGTCTGCGAGTGCTGTTGAAAAGTTTTTCTTGGAGTTGGCCATTGTGTGTGAAGATGGCCGTAACATCCGGGTTGAAATGAGTCCTGCCAGCGGTATGGTGCATGCCGTCAAAGATTCGGATACTGGTGAGTGGTTGCAGCCCTTTGACTTTTTGGGAGTGGGAATGCCAGATGACTAGCAACTTAAGTGAACGAAATGGCAAGAAGATGGCGCTTTGAATGACACGCACCGAAGGAGAAACGCCGGTTGAAAAGTGCCTAGAAGAAGCGTTGTCGTGCCAAGGTTTACCGGAGGCGCACTCGGCAGATTGTGGTGGGTTCTATGCCGGAGATGGTGTGGCCCTCGAAGATTTCGGGGTCGGTTGCCTTTAGGGAGCGGAGAGCCTTTCGGGCCGGGTCGATCTCCTGGGCGACATTGCGCCCCTTCAGTAGCACCATTTCCCCACCGGGGCGGAGCAGGGGCAAACATATGCGGGACAGTTTTGCCAGGTTCGCCACCGCACGAGCCGTGACTACATCGGCCTCAAAGGCACCGTGGTACTCCTCAGCTCTGCCTCGTTTGATCTCGACATTCGTCAGGCCCAGCGCCTCAACCACCTCGGTCAGCCAGATGGTACGGCGTTCCATTGGTTCGATCAGGATCACCTCCAGGGCGGGACGCATCGCGGCAACCACGATGCCGGGCAGGCCAGCCCCGGAACCGACATCCACCAGTGTGCCCGCCTCGGGTAGATGGGCGACCAGGGCGGCCGAGTTAAGCAGGTGGCGCTCCCAGAGTCGGGACACCTCGCGCGGGCCGATCAGGCCGCGCAGCTCCCCCTGGTCGCGCAGCATCGTCCCGAAGGTGAATACCGCGTCGTAGGCGGGGCCGAAGAAGTCACGAACCGCCGGGCTGTCGCCAATGGCGAGATCGTGGGCAAGGTCAGCAGCAAGAGCTGTTGATGCTGGGTCCGGCGACTCCGGTCGCTGCGCTCCCTCTGCGTAGGATGCCGGGAACTCATCAGGCACAGAACAACCGCTACCGGTAGTTTCGGCAGGGTCAACCAGCGGGAGGGGTAGGGGTGGCGTACTCACTCGGTGAGCTTGACCACTACGTAGCGGTTCGGGTCAACACCACGAGAACCGCTGATGAGTCCCGCGGCGGCGATCACATCGTGAACCACCTTGCGCTCAAAAGCGTTCATTGGTTCCATCGCCTTCTCGGTGCCGGTCTCCCTAACCTGGGCCACCACCCTTTCGGCAGCCTCGGTCAGCTCCGTGCGACGGCGGGCGCGGAAGTCACCGACATCGAGCATGAGGCGGCTGCGCTCGCCGGTCTTGGTCTGTACCGCCAGTCGGGTAAGACCCTGGAGCGCGTCGAGTACCTCGCCGCCGCGACCAACTAGATGCTCCAGCGAGGCAGAATCCTCCGAAACGATCTCGATGGCGGCGCGGCCGTGACGGACGTCGATGTCGATGTCGCCGTCGAGATCGGCGATGTCGAGCAGCTCCTCCAGATAATCGGCGGCTACTTCGCCCTCTTCTTCTAGCAGGGCCTTGCGGCTAGTCTCATCCTCCGCCGCTTCGGTGTTCACTTCAGCCTGGTCAGACATTTCGATCAACCCTTCTTCTTGCGATTCTTACGTTGTGGCTGCACGCGCTGACCCTGCGGCTTAGCAACCTCAACCTCTGGCTCATCAATGGTGATGCCCTTAGCGGCCAGCTTGCGGGCCTGCTTTTCCTTAAAGATCTTCTCGGCCTTTGAGCCGGGGGCGGGCATACGCTTAATGGTGTAGAACTGCTGACCCATCGTCCACAGGTTCGTGGCCAACCAGTAGATCAAAACACCAACAGGGAAGTTCAGACCGGACACCAAGAAAATCAGCGGCAGCACGTACAGCATGATCTTCTGCATGTTCGCAGCCGGGCCTTGGAGGGCCGACTCCGGCATGTTCTTCATTGTCAGCTGACGCTGCGTGGTGAAAGTAGTCAACGACATGGCCGCGATCAGCACCAGGATTACAACCCGCGGACCCCAGTTATCCACCTGCGTAAACACGTCGGAGAGGTTTGCCCCGAACAGGTTGGAGTTCATGATGTCGTAGGCCGTGCCGGAGTTGATCGGGCCAATCGGGCCGCGACCGCCTACCTCGCGGCCAAGCACGGCAACGTATTCGACGTTGCCCGCGCCAACATAGATGTTCGGAATGTTGTTCAACAGCCGGAAAAGTGCAAAGAAGATGGGGGATTGCAGCAGCATCGGCAGGCAGGAGGCGAACGGGTTGGTGCCGTGCTTCCGGTACAGCTCCATCGTCTCGCGGGACATCGCCTCACGGGAGGCCGGATCGGTGCGGCCCTTGTACTTCTTCTGGATCGCCTGCATCTCCGGCTGCATGATCTGCATCCCGCGCGAAGCTTTGATCTGCTTGAAGAAAAGCGGAATCAGCAGGATTCGCATGATGACGGTCAAGATGACGATGGCCAGCACCCAGGCGAAGGAGGGGCCGTCGCCGAAGCCGAGCTGAGCCAACACCCAGTGGGCGCCATACATTATCCAGCTAACCACCCACATGATGGGTGCGAGCAGGGTGTCCATCCAGCCCATAAGAGCGGTTCTCCTAAATGTTTCTGTTTTTCGGCGCTAAGCGCTGTGGTCGGGGAAGGTTACCGCCGCACCGGCGGCGTCATCGAGTTGGGCACGGCGCGATGGTGGCACATCATCCACCCCGCCCTTGCTCCACGGGTTGCACCGCAGCACCCGCCAGACGCTAAGCCCGGCGCCCCGGATCGCGCCGTGCGTGCGTAGCGCGATTATCGCGTAACGCGAGCAACTCGGATGGTAGCGGCAGGTTGGCCCGGTCAAGGGGGAGATGACAATCTGATACGCCCGCACAAGCGCCACTAGGGCGGCTGCGGGAGCGGAGCGGAGGCGGCGAATCATGTGGCCACCCTGGCCGTCAATCGTGCGGTAGCGGTGGCCAAGGCCCCGCTCACATCGTCGCTCAGGGTTTGAAAGTTGCCTGCGGCGGCAGCGGGCAGTGCCCGCATCACCGCCTGCATCCCAACGTAGCGTCCGGGGGCAACCATCTGCGCGACGGCTATTGCCCGCAGGCGACGCTTGACCAGGTTTCGTTGCACCGCATTCCCTACGGCCTTAGAGACGACAAAGCCGACCTGCGGCGGCCGGGCATCGCCGGTAGCGGCGAGATGAACCACCACCGTCGATCTGCCTGCGCGCACGCCCATGCGCACTGTCCGCGAAAAGTCAGCGGAACAACGCATCCGGTTGGGCTTGGCGAGCACGCCGTTGGCTGGCGCTCAGGCCGACAGCTCGGCGCGGCCCTTGCGACGGCGTGCCGAAAGGATCCCCCGACCGGCACGGGTGCGCATACGCAACCGGAAGCCGTGGGTCTTGGCCCGGCGACGGGTGTTCGGTTGGAAGGTGCGCTTGCTCACGGATACTCCTGTTTTACTACTTTTCGGTGGGCGCGAGGCCCGGTGGTCTGGCTATAGTCGTATGGCGTCCGACCTGGGCGCGAGCTGCGCGCTGGGGTCGGCAGAGCCGCCTGGCTGAACCGGCAGCCGCGCGAAGACGCGCGAAATCAACCGATTCGGCTGTCCAACGCTACGCGTAGCGGGGCTTTCGGTCAAACCCAGTCAGACAAGGCTCGTTGCCCGGAATGCCCAGTTTGGTAGTGCACAGGTTGTGGATAGTGCTGTGGATGGCGTAGCGTCCGGTCTCGTGAGTGAGCAAGAGATTTCGTTGGTGTGGGACCAAGCGCTGGAAACACTCAACCAACACAATATGACCGAGCGTCAGCTTGCCTTTGTCCGGCTGGCCAAGCCGTTGGCCGAGGTCAGTGACACCGTCTTTGTAGCGGTACCACATGAGCCTGCCCGCACCTACCTCGAAACATCGATGCGTGATGAACTGACCTCCGCGCTATCCTCGGTACTCGGACACGACGTGCGGCTGGCGATCACCGTTGATCCCGAAATCGACCCCGAGGGGCTAGCTGGCCCGGCCCCGGAATACACGGAGCCGGAACCTAACTTCGCCACTACCTCCGCGATGAACACCGAACCGGCTACCGATGCCCCGCGCCTGAACCCCAAATACGTCTTCGACAAGTTCGTAATCGGCGCCTCAAACCGCTTCGCTCACGCCGCGGCCGTAGCCGTGGCCGAAGCTCCGGCCAAGGCGTACAACCCCCTATTCATCTACGGCGGCTCCGGCCTAGGCAAAACCCACTTGCTGCATGCCATCGGCCACTACGTGCACAACCTGTACCCCCACGTCCGCGTTCGCTACGTGAACTCCGAGGAGTTCACCAACGAGTTCATCAACTCCATCTCCGAGAACAAGACCGGTGCCTTCCAACGACGCTACCGGGATGTTGACGTGCTGCTCATTGACGACATCCAGTTCCTCCAGGGCAAAGAGCAGACTATGGAGGAGTTCTTTCATACCTTCAACGCCCTGCACCAAGCCAATAAGCAAGTGGTAATCACCTCGGACGTCTCTCCCAAGCAGTTGGACGGCTTCGAGGAGCGGCTGCGGACCCGCTTTGAGTGGGGCCTTACGGTAGACATCCAGCCCCCGGACCTAGAGACGCGAGTCGCGATCTTGCGCAAGAAGGCGTCCGCCGAGAATCTTGATGTGCCCACCGAGGTGCTTTCCTACATCGGCTCGCGCATCTCGACCAACATCCGGGAGTTGGAGGGCGCGCTGATTCGCGTAGCGGCCTTCGCGAACCTCCAACAACAGGTGGTGGACCTGTCCTTGGCCGAGATTGTGCTGCGTGACCTGGTCAGCGACGATTCCACCGAGGTAACCGCATCACAGGTGATCGCCCAGGCGGCCTCCTACTTCAGCCTGACCATCGAGGATCTGTGTGGACCATCGCGCTCGCGGGCAATGGTGACGGCGCGACACATCGCGATGTACCTGTGCCGCGAGCTGACGGAGTTGTCGTTGCCGAAGATTGGGCAGCAGTTCGGCGATCGGGATCATACGACGGTAATGAACGCCTATCGGAAGATCGAGGCGCAGATGGCCGAGCGTCGCTCCGTTTATAACCAGGTGACGGAGTTGACGGCCAAGATCAAGCAGCAGTCGCGTAGCTAGGCCGGGGCACCTTCCGCTTGTCCCCAGCTGTGGACAACCTTTGTGGGCGAGCGTCCTGGACGGAGATTTGTCCCTGTGGATCGCCTTGTTGACATTCCGTGGGAAAGTCGCCGTTCGCTGTGGGTGACCTGCCGTTAGACCGTGGATAGTCCGGGAGCTAGCTGGTTCAGTCCACAGGTCACCTGTCTCGGTCCACGTCTTGCCACACACGTTGTACACAGTCAGAAACCCGCAGCCACCAGCAGCGTCACCGGCAATCCCCAACATCCACAACGGCTACTACTACGACTACATAGTTCTAGTTAGAGATTCCACAGCGCCTTCATCACGGCGGCGAGCATCCCTCCCGGCGAGATGGTGTACCGCTCAGAGTTGGCCGCAAAGATGACCAATGCCCTGTGCCTAACGTAAGGTTCAGACATTGCCTAGCCATACCCAATCAAAGGAGTGGGATGAAGTTCCGCGTCGAGCGCGATGTCCTGGCCGAAGCCGTGACCTGGACTGCGCGCACCCTGCCTGCGCGTCCCCCCGCCCCGGTGTTGGCTGGCGTCCGCCTAGAAGCCAGCACCGAAGGCACCATTAGTCTCTCTAGCTTTGACTACGAGGTTTCAGCCAAGGCGGAGATTCCAGCTGAGGTGGCCGAACCCGGCGTCGTGCTGGTTTCTGGCCGCCTGCTGGCCGACATCGCCAAAGCGTTGCCCTCCAAACCAGTAGATGTGGTGCTAGAGGGCACCAAGGTTTTGGTTGCCTGCGGTACCGCGAAATTCACGCTGCTAACCATGCCGGTCGAGGATTATCCGACGCTGCCAGCCATGCCTGACCTCTCCGGCACCATCTCCGGCGACGAGTTCACCCATGCGGTCACCCAGGTAGCGGTGGCTGCTAGCCGCGATGAGACCTTACCGTTGCTCACTGGGGTTCGCGTCGAAATCGAGGGCGAGAACGTCACGCTGCTTTCCACCGACCGCTACCGGCTTGCGCTGCGGGAACTCACCTGGACACCCACCTCGCCCGGCTTCTCCGCCATTGCGCTAATCAAGGCCAAGACCCTGACCGACGTCGCAAAAACCTTAGGTGCGGGCGGCGGCTCCGTGAACATTGGCTTGTCTTCTGGCGCGGGTCTGGACATGGTGGGCTTTGAGGCCGGTGGCCGTCATACCACCTCACAGCTGGTGGATGGCGATTACCCGGCTGTACGCCGCCTGTTCCCCGATTCCAAGCCGATCCATGCCGTCGTATCTACGCAGGCGCTGATCGATGCTTCGCGGCGAGTGGCGTTGGTGGCTGAACGCAACACTCCGATCCGCTTGTCCTTTACCGAGGGACAGGTTGTACTTGACGCCGGCCAGGGCGACGATGCGCAGGCATCCGAGGAGCTAGAGGCGGTGTTGGTCGGCGAAGACATCACCGTCGCCTTCAACCCGCAGTTCTTGCTCGATGGCCTGACCGCCCTGGGCACCGACTTTGTGCGGCTCTCGTTTACTCACCCGAACAAGCCAGTGGAGTTCACGGGCCAGGATTCCCTAGAGGGCGAGGACTCCCTCGACTTCCGCTACCTGCTGGTTCCCATCCGCTTCGCGGGCTAACTTGCTCTCGGTGGTTGAGCCTGTCGAAACCACCCCCATCTCCACGAGGTGATTTCGACAGGCTCAATCACCGCTAGGGCTGATGTACGTCTCTCACCTGTCATTGCACGACTTCCGCAACCATGAGTTGGTGGATGTCGAGCTGGCCCCTGGGCCTACCGCGTTTGTTGGCCGAAACGGGCAAGGCAAAACAAACCTGGTCGAAGCTATCGGCTACGTGGCAACGCTCGGTTCACACCGAGTGGCCAATGACGCTCCGTTGATCCGCGTGGGCGCAGAGCGGGCCGTGGTGCGGGCGCGAGTGGTTCGCGGGGAGCGAGCCTCGACCGTTGAGCTTGAAATCACAGCCGGTAGGGCGAATCGGGCGCGGGTTAATCGTGGGCAGTTGGGCAGCCCCCGCGATGCGTTGGGCATTCTGCGAACCGTGCTGTTCGCCCCCGAAGACTTGGCGCTCGTAAAGGGCGATCCCGACGGACGCCGCCGCTTTCTCGACCTGCTGGCCGTGCAGCTACTTCCGCGAATGGCCGGACTGCTCAGCGACTATGAGCGGGTGATTCGCCAACGCTCCGCCCTCTTGAAGTCGCTCCGCGTAGCCGGGCGGGGCGCCGATCTCACCACGCTGGATGTGTGGAACGCGAAGGCCGCAAACTTAGGCGGTCAAATCCTCGCGCTCCGCTTGCAGTTGGTTCGCGCGCTTGGCCCGGAGTTGCTAGCCGCCTACACGCAGGTAAGCGACGCAAACGGCGACGCCGAACTCACCTACCGCTCTAGCATCAACCACCTACTGCCTTTCTCCCCACCCTTCACGTCATTCCGCGCGAGCGTCAGCGAGTCGCGGAACCTAGACCAGACAGTCGCCACGGCACCCTCGGCCGAGCTATTGGAATCTGCCCTGCTTGCGGGCATGACCGAGGCTCGCGCTAAGGAGATTGATCGGGGCGTGAGTCTGATCGGCCCCCACCGCGACGACCTACTGCTCACCCTCTCTGGCCTGCCCGCCAAGGGATACGCCAGCCACGGCGAGTCTTGGTCTTTCGCCCTCGCTCTTCGCCTGGCCTCTTACCGCCTCCTCGGCGGCGGTGATGGCCTCCCAGCCAACGATCTGCTACGTCATTCTGCGCGGAGCGAAGCGGAGTCGCAGAACCCAGAGGTTGCGGTCACATCTGGCTCCGGCGACTCCACTGGCTCCGCTCCCTGCGCGCAGGATGACGGAGGAGGAGAGGTCGCCAAGCAGGCCGAGGCCGAGGTGAACGACTCAGACCTGTTCTGGAATCCCGACCACGGCACCGACGCCGATCCGGTACTCATTTTGGACGACGTATTCGCCGAACTTGATACCCGCCGCCGGGAACGTCTGGCCGAACTTGTGGCCCCGGCCCGTCAGGTAATCATCACGGCGGCGGTGCCAGAAGACGTGCCGCCCGCGTTAATGGCCACCCGCTTCGACGTGGCCGCCGGGCAGGTGACCCGTGCCTGAACAGCCTGCCGTCTCGAATCTTCCCCCACAGCAAAACGAAGAGACACCGGGGACGCGGCCATCGAGCCTCACCTCAGGGGAGGTTGTGCGGGCGGCGCTGAATCGCGTCAAGGCCGCCGCGCGCGCTCAGAATCTCCGCCCGGGAATGCCCGGCTCTCCCTCCCGGAAGCGGCGCTCTCCCGCCGCCGACAACCGGGGCGCCTACCGCGATCCGCAACTGCTCGGCGGCTCGCTTGGCTCGTTGCTGGCCGACATGGGCTGGAGTGAAGACGTGGCCGTGGGTGGGGTGATTGGCCGGTGGCGAGAGGTGGTTGGCGAACAGATCGCGGATCACTGTACCCCCGAGGTATTCGAGGGTTCGGTGCTGACGGTGCGTGCTGACTCGACGGCCTGGGCCACCCAGGTGCGCCTGCTCACCCCCACTCTGTTGCGTCGTCTTGGCGAAGAGCTGGGCGAGGGCGTAGTGGCCGAGGTTAAGGTGCTCGGCCCTGCTGGCCCCTCCTTCAAACGCGGCCCTCGCTCCGTCCCCGGCCCCGGCCCCCGCGACACCTGGGGTTAATTTTCCTAACCGCTAGTCTTGCTCTTTCTATAACAGTAAGATAGTTTTCACTTATGGTAAACAGTAGTAGGTCGGCGCTTAGCGTTTTCTTGCGCTCTGATGCTCAGGGGACGATCCTCGCGGAGACTCTAGGGAGACCCGGGGAAGAGATGACCCTGACTGATCTGGCGACGCGCACGGGTGTGAACATCGCAACTACGCATCGAGAAGTGCAGCGGTTGGTCACGGCGGCGGTGCTAGTTGAGAGGCGCGTTGGCCAAGCGCGCTTGGTTTCCGCGAACACGACACATCCCTTGTTCACTAACATGCAGGCCATCGTTAACCAAACCTACGGCCCCGAGCCGGTGCTGCGAGATTTGTTCGATGGCACTCCCGGAGTTCAACAGGCTTTTATCTATGGATCATGGGCGGACCGAAGGCGAGGTGTTCAAGGCCCACCGCCACAAGACATTGATGTGTTGGCTGTAGGTGAACTCGATCTGCCCACGATGCTTTCCATCCGCCAGGAGGCAGGGCGCAGGCTGCGTCGCGAAGTAAACATTCACCGCGTTGCCGCTGAGGCATGGGCTAACCCCGGCGAAGATTCGTTCCTCACAACCGTTCAATCCCGCCCCCTCATCCCACTGGGTAAGGAAGCGTGATGTCCCCGAAGCGAAAGAACCCTGGAAGGTATGGGGTATCTGCTCCGCCGCGTGAGTCAATGCCTGAGCAGGTGGAGTGGGCTTCCGCTGATGGAGCCATCGATTACCTGGTAGCCGAGGGACGGCTTGAACACGTAGATCCTGCCTCAGCACCGGCAGTTGACATGATTGACCAGGCTCGAGAGTTTCTAGCGGCTGCTCATCTCTCCAGACAATCTATTTTGACTCGTCCAGCATTTATCAATGCTTACGACGCGGCGCGGCAGGCGCTAACCGCGATTTTGCAGACCCAGGGGCTGCGCCCACGGGGTGGCGACGGCGGGCATCATGTGCTGTTCGAGGCAGTGTCGCCACAGTTTCCCAGCAACCTTGGCACGGTCACCCAGTTTGACTGGATGCGGCAACGTCGAAATGACACTCAGTATCCGAGCGGTAGCCCACCCGTATCGATGATCGAGGTCGATGACGCGATCGCTGCCGCCGAGGCAATCATCGGGCTAGCTGACGTTTATCTGTACCACCACGCGTAGCGACTCGTTTCGATTGCGCGGGGTGGGCAAAATGGCGTCCTTAAGAGGGCAGCAGGGGTTCTATGGTGGCGGCGATGGTTAGGAGGCGTTCATCGGCGCCGAGGGGGCCGAGTAGTTCGGCTGAGCAGGGGAGCGGGGTATTCCCATCCTCCGGTGCGACCAGGCCCAGGGGGAGGCCGAGGGCGGGTTGGCCGGTGTGTTCCGACCAGCGGGTGAACACGCCGGGCTGCTCTACGCCGATGCGGGTTGCTACCTGCTGCGCGCTTGGATATAGCACGGCGTCGAGTTGTTGCTCCGCTAGAAGGCAATGGGTGTACTCGCGTAGGGCTAGTCGGGCGGCATATCGGGCGGCCAGCTCGGTTGGCTCCGGCAGCGGTACGTCCTCCCAGCCCAGGCCGCGGCGAACATAACTGGTCATCGGC
>Ga0131853_10005301_pt1 | contig 23248 bp, 17 predicted proteins | sample TergutLab28metaG_FD_92764 | JGI IMG/M metagenome (GOLD analysis project Ga0131853, IMG submission 92764) | Labiotermes labralis P1 segment gut microbial communities from Petit-Saut dam, French Guiana - Lab288 P1 (version 2) (version 2) | ecosystem: Host-associated > Arthropoda: Insects >...
AACTTGATGCACAAAATTTGTTTCACAATAAGTTTTATTTCATGCCTCTACATGTTTCGAGCACATGTGCTCATCATCAGGAGGTCAAAATTGCATTGCACAGCCTCTGGTATCATCACACTGAAACAAGTGAGTGGTCTAAAATTACTAAAATACAATACTATAAATATGAGCATATAGTAGTAAAATTTATGTGTGAATTATTCGGGTGTGATTACTGTGTATTACTTACTATAAACATGCTATGTCATGTAGAGGTTATGTTTATCCAGTTATTAAACTTATTAGAAAGGTGCTACGTCTATTTACATTTATGTTTGCTTATTCTATCTAGTCATAAAATCAAATAAATTGCTGATTAGTTGTTGTATCTATAACGTTATGTTTGTCCGGGTGTTAGAATTGTTAAAATTACGATGCTATTTACATTACCTCTCCAAAAATGTTGTGTTTATCTAGTTATTAAGATTGTGCGGTGTCTATTTACTTTACGTTTATTGTTGAATCTACAGAAAATGCAACTTGACTGTTGTTAAAACGTGCTTACCCTATAGGTGGTCGTCTCGTGCACAGGTTGAGAGACGACTGGTTGGAATGCATGGGATTGTGGGTTAGGCTTCAGGTGGGTTATGACGTGTAGTATTTGAATGAAGGAGGTCAAATATAGGATTATGCTCGTTAAGATGTTGTTCGGGGATGAGTTCATTATTATGGTGGAACGACTGGATGTACATTTGTTCATATGGAAGCAAAAAGGTCGGTGTGTTGATCTGCTTCAGAAGAGTCATAGTGTCGTCAATGTTACCATATTCATGTCTGCAGTTAATTACATTTAGTGCATATGCCAAGCGAGGGTCATTGTTTTTAATGTATCGTTGGGGTGTTCCCGGAATCTTAATTTTAAGTTTCGACTTGTCTACCCGACATAAGCTTTGTGGCAGGTCTTGCACGTAATTTTGTATATTCCACCGGGTTGGTGCTATGGGTTTTATGAAATGTTGCAGTGTTGTTGTAGTCTTGAACGCTATGCCTATATTCGTACTTTTGAAAAAATTGGTAATTTTTCTTATATTTGGGCTGTGGAAGGTAAATGTTGTCCAGATTTTTTTGTCATTCTTGCTAGTTTTTGTTGTTGTTGACTTTGTGTATTATCTGTCGGTTAAGTTTCAGTAGCAGGTGTTGTAAAAAGAATGTTTATGTTGTTTCTTACAGTCACGTAGTGTTTACTGGCTTCGTCATGTCTGTCCTTCCGTTTGTCCGCACGTACGAGCGCGCCTCCCACTGGACGGATTTACGTGAAATTTGATATTGGATACGAGTACATCTATAAAAATCCTTTCAAAAAATCCAAATTTCTTTCATCGGAAAAAAATTTCGGGAAATTTGCGTGTAGAAGTTAAGTATGCTTTTAGTGTTGCCAGCGCCATGAATTCGCCACGGAAGCATTACTGTGCTTTACCCAGCATCTTTATACTGCCTACAGTGACACACTGCACATCTGAACAGCAGACAGATGAGACACTGTTGCCAGTCCACTGCAACAAAGGTTACACGAAAACGCCACAAAGTTATGATATTCGTACACTGCCTCTCTTGTTGAGGGATATGCCGTCTGGGGGACTCAGGATGGGACGAAGCATGGACAATAGAAACTGCATGTTCAGCTGCTCTACAGATTATTGAGCAGTCGAAGCGACCCTGGGTGACATGGCTTCTAATCCGAGTAGAAGTGACACTGGAAAAAGGATCGAAACTTTTCACGTTGCAAGAGTCGAGGAAGGGAGAATTCACTGACAAAAAAAAAAGCAGGCAACATATCGAAATGAAACAACACTTTTGCGAATTAAGGCATTTCAGTGCTAAATACTTCGGGCAGTTGGAGAATATAAGTACCACATCATAAAGTATGATTTTCACTGTTTTCTGAATTATAAAAAACTATTTTAATCTCATCAAATACGAACACGTTCGACTTTCCATCTAGCCATTACAGATAGGCAATGGACAAGAACTCAGTAATTCTTCCATTATTTCCTCATTCTTTAATTTCGTTATAATTTATTTTATATGCTTTATTTATTTTATTTTTTGTCTTTTTTATTATATTTGCTCTAGCTTCTGTTCCATTACTACTAATTTACTCTTTTCCCTCGTGTATTGGTTTCATGTATCCGTCCGTCCTTCACTGTCTACTAGACAACGACCCCTAGAGGAAAAGTGAAAAAAAAAAGGTCGCGTAACCTCAGCCTTATTTTCCTTCTTCAGACCCTCTGCAACTTCCAATAAACCGATATATCTTATCCAGGCTGTACTACACATTCCACCCAAAAAAAAATGCACTACAGTGTTTCCCTGTTGTAAACCAATTTCATCTTGCGTACATAAACGGGGATTTATTTTCTATCGCCATTTACACAAAGCTTTTCAATTTTCTTTCAGAGGCATTTGCTCTTTTCCTCCGCCTGTCTCCTGAAGTGCACAGAGGTGTGTAAAGCTCAGCGACATTCAACACAATACGTCATAAACGTTTGCTGCAAGTTCGTTGTTGGTTTTGTGGACGCTAGCGGACAGGCAGCTTTTACACTGCTTGCGAAGTTTCCCCGTCTGCGCAAACACAAAGGCTATAGACCCTCACACTGAGAACCTTAACCTGTACTAACAGGCAGAAACTCATTTTTCTTAAATAATTTTTCGGCTGTAGCGGATTTTACATATGAAAGAAGTTACATATGCATATGATGTCCAGGCGCGATATCAATTTGTGTTCCCACAAGGGAAAAGAGTAAAATTTATTTTTTTTTTAAATCTGCAACCAAATGAATTCGAACATTAGCATTTATACTGTCGATCTGATCACGAGACGATGTGCTTGTAATAAAATTAATTACACTTTTCCTGATTACGTACAGTCTAAGTGCAGGATGCAGGTGTGTGCCTATTTATCGCTCCGAACCGTCCAGGAGATGCGAGAAGTGAACGTGCAATTGCGATAACAATGTGAGAATTAACAACATTTTCACATTTTTCCCTAAAGACGAACGTTTCAGATGTGAAACAAAGATATTATTATTATTATCATCATTTCGATGTCAATGCAGGGTGTAGAAAAGTATATTCTCTCAAAAATTTTACTTTATTTATGGCAATATTCAGAAAACGAAGTGTCGAAAGGAAGTAAAATCAGTGACTAATAATTTGTAGAGTACGTGAAAGTAATCGATTGTGTCCTACTGAGGCGTTAATCCAGCATCTGATAGGAGCAAACGAGGGAAAACAAGAAACGTTTAATTGAAAAGTCACATTCAACAATTCTACGTTTATTGTGCCGCGTTGGAGGGAGGTAGCTGCACAGTACCGGAGGCTCTATTTACAGTTTTGTGTACTCCTGATGATGGGTGTGTTTGACACCCGAAACACGTAGAGTGAACTTGCAGAATAACATATAGACTGCTTTTTCTTGCATCACTTTGGACAATTATTAATGTAAATCCAAATTCAACAATAAATACCAAAACTACTTAATATATTATTTACAGTTGCCTTAATACTTTTACAATACATGCTCCCAATTTGATAGCTTGGATTCTTTTTATTTATAAGGTCACAATTCAGGTCACGATTCGCAACATGCTTCGTATGTCCGCCATCAGAATGAATGAGAGCTTGGACACGTCTAACCATAGGCTTTTGTACCCTGTCAAAGACCCGGGGCGGTTGCGATTATTTCGCAAGGCATTTACAATGCCTTAGTCAAGTGTATCTTCATTTTCAATTGGCGCTGAACAGACGAGGGTTTTTAAATATCCTCACAGATAAAAATATAAAGAACTGAGACCAGGTGAACACTGGGGCTGTTCTTCAACAACTAAATGTATGCGGACGTACGTTTACATGAATTTCTTCTTTTTCGTGTGGGCAACTCTCTCATGAATATTTTACAATTATTTTAGGTACATTCTGTGCACTAATATATATATATGAAAATAAGGCATCCATATAAACATGCAACTTTAAATTAACTTGAATTACGCAGTACGGTGCACGAAAAATAACCCCGCCCCCGGATGAATCCCGAACCGGTTTTAGCAACAGCTAGCGTAGTCACGTGATCACGGTAGTCCCACGGCCAGCTGGAATGCCCAGGGACTAACAATCTTTAATAACAACAAAATAACTGTTCAAATGTTATGAAACGTTTTGTTATTTTAATATTTGTACAACTGTCATTGTCATTGACACTAAGACCGGACTATTTATCGTGCGCTTTTCTGTCCATACGCAAAGACTGAGCTCTTACTGCTCAGTAAACACACTCCGTCTGTGTTATCGTATCAAATTAGTTAACTGAGCGTACGAAAATAATCGCCGTTTGTTCTGAGGTCCATATAAAATACAAACGTATTTTGTTGCCAGAACCTACAAGTTCGGGATCTTGAGATCGGCGATACCTCACGCCATCACTGGGCGTTGGTGTTCAGTACAAGATACAAGCAATCTTGGATATTTTCTACGAATATATCTAACAGTAAACCTACAACAAATTCTAAAGAATAGTGGACATCCTTTGCAGCATGATATATATGATTTCTTGATAATTATAAATTTTAAATCATTTTACACGGATAGGAACGAAGAACACAATGACGGGGATTTGCTTGAAAATTTTGAGATACTTTTGCAGAAAAATTCCGATTAGGTGTCTTGTCCTCTTTCACTAATTCTACGTTCCAACTATGTGGTCAGCACCAAATGTCGACTGAATCGTTCTTCACAAAAACCATTAGTTTGGTGTAATTAGCATGATTACAAAATAAGTGGGTAAAAAGCCATAACTGTGTAACACTTAGGAATTTCTGTTGTAGACAAATGTTGTCATCCACAATGACAGATATGACTGATCGCAGTCATCCTGGCACTAAGTACTTTTAGAAGGGAACTGTATCACTTATGAATGATTCAATAACTCCTTGACATGGTTTAATACAAACACTACAAAAAGGAAACGCACATACTCGAAGCTAAAACGTTTGTGACATTCCAGAAAGTAAGTCCTGTCCAATAAGGTAATTTGTACCACCACCGCCTAAAATCTCTTTCCAAACCAGGCGAAGTTATTTGGACGGAACAGCGAGACAATGTGTGAAAAACATTTCAACAAAATAATTATTTTATGTGAAATTCGAAAAAAAAAAAGAAATAATTGAATGTTCAATATTCTATACATAATCAGACAAGCCTTAATTATAAACAACCAACTAGATGCAATAATAACAATTTATTAGTAATTTCAATCAGCTCAACAAGTTTCGGGCGATAATTTCGCCCATCCTCAGGAGCACTAGACTGTGTTTACAGCTTGTCACCAGCAAGCAACTTCTTCAGTATATTATACCACAAAATGTAAACACAGTCTATTGCTCCTGAGGATGGGCGAAATTATCGCCCGAAACATGTTGAGCTGATTGAAATTACTAATAAATTGTTATTGTTCCATCTAGTTGATTGTTTATACCATTGTATCAGAGATGCACGGTCACACAAACATCAAAAGCCTTAGGTATTTGTACAAACAGAAAAGTAGTTAAAAATAAAATTACGAAGGTCGATTTTAAAATAATAGAATTTGTTCAACTCAGACTACGAATCTGTAATCCAGACAAGATCGAGTAGCCAAAGACAGTCGATATAAGACCACACCCATTTCTGTTTCAAGAACATCAATCATAGGAGCAATCCTACTATAGTTTAATATGCCGCCGCCAGAACTGCTGACACTATAAATAAAGACGTCCGTCCAATAATATTCTGATGGTAGCCGCACCAGTCGGAAGTGGAGGTGTGTGACACGCCACGGTAATGGATTAGCCTATATGCTTAGGTAGACAAACGATGTGATGACATACAATGACAATGTCGTCGGGAGAGCCCCACTCCAGCCGAGATTTGATCATCACTGACATCATGTGCATGTGTAATAGCAAGAAGCAGCCCAGGCTGCTCTGGACTCTTCATTTCAACAACAGAAGGCGACACATTATTCGTCGGCATGCTCAAGTGGTGAGAGCAGAACCAGAGCCGTCGTGGCGGTCGGACACCTGTTCTGCACCTGGCAACGTGCATCACTGTTGGTCGATGTTCTTAGGTGACTGCGAGGGGTATAATTATAGAGAGTCTGAGATTCTGGTTTTTGGGCTTTCTATTGATAACCCTGACAGAAGTTTTATGATGTTCGTCACCTTCTTCAAAAAGGTCTGAAGCAGACATTACGTGACCTTAAGAAACAAATTCTTCCGTACGTCTTATTTTTAGACTTTATTCCAATCATCTTGTGATATTTCTACTTTAATATGAATTCCAGTTGAGTATTTATAAATCAATTATCATTAATAAATAACAGTTAATGTATTTCCATTTTAATATTATCCCGTTTACGTTTATGTACCCCAAGTGATCTCTTCCACTCAGGTTTCCTAAATATGATGTTGTTTGCGTTTCTCACCCTTTCATGGACGCTATATCATTTATCATCTTATTTTTTTTTATTTGATCACTCTATAAACATTTAGTAAAAATTACATGAAGTTTCTAAACATGCAGTAGCTTCCTGCCTAACCTTCTGTTATTATCAACCTCTTCTCTACAGCACCCTATTCTCAAATACCCTTAACCTATGTTCCGTTTAATGTGGAAGTTAACAGTCATTAAAAGCCACATAAACACTTAACTGTATTTACCTAATTTGTAACCCGACAGTGACCGGAGGTTCTCTACTATTTATGTATTCATGCCCGTAACTACAAGAGCAACACAAACCCTCACTGCTACTGTCCAGTTGGTGTGTTGTAAAGGCAGCAATTTGCAACACCAGCCCTCTGAGAGTTAATACAAGTTGCCCGTATTGATATTTCACCACAATAGTCTCTGTATGCCCCTTCCATTGTTACGCAACTGTACAGAGGGTCAGCACGCTAGACTAATGGCAGTCGCAAAAGCACACAGAGTCATTAATGTTTCCCACTGCTCGGACCTGTGTCATAGAACATGCCGCGCCAACGATCCAGTCCTCAGCGATCATTTAACCGTTCGTAACTTCCAATCATTGCGACAGATGTGTGACTGCCTGCGACTTCTAAAAGAGCACCTACGGTTTGGTGTTTGTGTGACCGAGCACCATTGATACAAGAATATAAACAGACAATAACAAATTTTATTGGTAATTATAATCAGCTCAACATGTTTCGGGCGATAGTTTCGTCCATCCTCAGGAGCACTAAACTGTGGTATAATGCACCAGCGATGTTGCCAGCAGGCAACATCGCCGGTGCATTATACCACAAGCTGTAAACACAGTCTAGTGGAGATTTTTTTGTGTTGAATCTGCCGAATCGACATTTTGAAAAGTCGCAGAATTAAACTCCAGACGCTTATTATTTACTGTTTATCTGACATAGCAGCCATTCACTTAAGTTGCACATCGAATGATATGAGGAACAAATAATGAATTGGGAGGGATGTAGAAGGAAGCGGTCGAAGGGCAACTGGAAGTCATGTCAACGGATTTGTCTGGAGGAACTGAGGGAAATGCGTAATATATCAGCTAAAATATTTTTACTACATACTTCAGTCTAGGCAACTGGAATTATTACATTATTCTGCTACTTTTTTGCGGTAAAGTCATATTACCATCAGGCGAGCATATCAATTATACTTGTTTCATTACGGTCACAGACCCTGTTCAAATACACTGGTTAGAATTATGTTAAAACAAATTAAGCCAAAATTCACTAGGATCGGATAAAATCAAATGCTGCCTTGCATCTGCAGTTTACAGAGCTTAAAATTTTCTCGGTGTAATCCTAGTAGCGTTTGCGTCACACTATTTGCGCCTTGTAAATGACATTTTTGGTCTTATACTTACACTTAATTTTTATACAAATGTCTGGGATTGATCAATACATTTCGCTCTGTCGATTCCAGTATTGATAAAGACATTACATCATTCTTCAATGTCTGAACTATAGTAAATATCTTCTGTGGCGCTATAGCCCGACTTGGACCTAGGCCGCCTCTTTGTTGAGGTTTATAGACCACACTCACGGAGGCACAAACACACCCGGTAGGACTCCTGTGAACAAGTTATCAACTGTTCGCAGACGAACATCCATACCCGCAGCGGGGTTTGAACCCACGATCCCACCAGTCAAACAGCTTCAAACCTACACCTTTGACCGCGCGACCACCGGAGTTGCCAGCCATGGGTTACATATTGCATAATTAGACTGGTAAACAGAAGTTGTACAGTAGAATGTACAATGCAAGTCAGTACTGCATACACAGGCCTTTCTTTTATCGTTACCCAGAACACGACAACCTTATTGCATCACGTGGTGCTACCGTGCTCAGAAGAACGATAAAAGAGACAGTCTGTACGTTATAAATCTACAATCTGCAATAATCTTGTGTCACGTGGACACGGTCTCGGGTAAAAATAAAATAAAATAAATATTACACCAGTACTGTCAATTAGGGGTAATTGATACCTATTCTGTGGAGGTATCCCTCATTTAGATATTCCATCTTGAATATACTGGAGCAAAATAACAGTGACACAAGTCTTTCCCAAGTCAAAAGCCGCTTTGCACGCCGCATTTATTGTGATGAGACTCTTTTCTGATGATATCAACATATTTCATGTACATAACTGCTTGAGTTGAAAGCCTATATTCTGAATGAAGGCATCACGAAGTGCTTGCAATTCAATTAACGTTACACAGTATACGTCAGCACAGTCTTTTTTATTCTTAAGCAAGGCTACATGTTTCGACTAAACGTTAATCATCTTCAGCCCCGTATGGGCCTGAAGATGACTAAATTTTAGTCGAAACATGTAGCCTTGCTAAATAATAAAAAAGACTGTGCTGACGCACACTGTGTAACGTTAATTGAATTACAAGCACATCGTGATGCCTTCATTCAGAATATTTGCGGCTAGTCAAGCCAAAAGCATCTACCTATATAAGAACCTGGTTTATGGGCTTGAAGATGACTAACTTTTATTCGAAACATGTAGCCTTGCTTAAGAATAAAAAAGACTGTGCTGACGTATACTGTGTAAGGTTAATTGGAAGCCTATCGTTATTCCTTCCCCCCATGTACCAGCAGTCGTTCTTAAAATAACTAGCTGTACACTTGCGAATATTTCGCAACTATAAACAATAAAGTATTTAATGAATCAAACATTTATTTATATATTTGAAACTTTAAAGTAATTCACGATACAAAGTATTTTATGTCATTTATCTTTACGCTGCCGATTTCTTTCAATAACTGCAATGGCGACTTTGTCGATTGAAGACTACCGGGAGAATGTCACATAGAGCTGGCATGGAGGAAAACAGGCGATGGTGAACATGTTGCAACACGTCATGTTGTCACAGCAAACGAGTTTTTGGTTGGAAATAGGGAATGATAGGATCTGAAGGGAATGACTGAATTTTGAGTATTAGAATAGTTTTTCCACAGCCAGTGACTTCCACTGCTATTCGATCCTCGTGAAAACCTCTCATGATCATATGCTGCCAACACTGGAGACCGTGGGAAGCTAACATATCTCATGGTTTCCGGTAGAGACAAAGATGTTTTGTTAGAAACAGTTTTTGGGAAAGAATTAATGAAAGCAGAAGAGAATGCGAACAATGTCGCTGTTATAAGCTTTCTAAAGTATCTATCTTGAAGAGCTCATGATGTCACAAACAAAACTTACCATATTAATATAGATATATATATATATATATATATGATACACACGCCAAGTGGTAATGACTGTGGAAACAATATATGGCGTAAAACAATGGAGATTCACCTATGCTTAAGTCCCTATTACGTCCTCGACGTATACCGTTGAAAGTTTTGTTTTTGGTAATAGCACAGCTGATTCCATCAGGCTGATTTTGAATAAAGTTATATTTTATGACGTGCTTACTACGTATCTTGGGATTCATAATATCGTCCAAGATATGTAACATAAAAGTGTGGATTAACAGAAGGGTTAGCTTCTAAATAATGGCTCTAGATAGGAATGGTTGACTTCCCGTTTGAAATTTCAATGAGGTTTACAAGATATATGGAGAGCTTATTGTTATGGTATTTTTGTGGCAACAGAAATCACATGCCACTGTTTAAGTGGCCGCATTACACAAGACATATCAATTCGCTAGCCATATAAATTGTTGACTCTAGGTGACACATGCATGTGACACGCAAATGCTATGCACATTTGATAGGAATATATTTGTGAACTCAGTTACATTTTTCGGTGTGTGTTTAAGTAAATAACAGAATAGGTTGTTATACAAATTGTCTATTTTCGTCCATTGAAGTAACAAGGTTAACCCTTTAAAGATGAAGTTCAGACCGCTTTATTTAAAGCCCCAGTCCGTACCGCGCTGTAAACACTTTTTATCTCCGTTATAAAAACCAATCAGTTTATGCTGTAAGTGGCACAAGTCGCTGTTTGTTCTGAGATAAATACAAAACACACAAATACAGTGTGGACAGAGCGTAAAATTGTTGAATGTTAAACCTGGTGGTGCGTCACGTGACCAGTAGGCCTTAAAACGTTAATACGTCTTACAAACAAATTTTCTTCTTTTTTTGAGTACAAATATATTAAGAAGCTTGGAAATGCGTTCTTGTATAAGTTGACTGTAAATTGATTTTAATTATGGAGAATGAAATTGTGAAATTGAAATGTGGGACAAAACCTTAGTTACATTCACAAAACGAAATTGGAAAGCTTGTAATTCACTCTCTGTAGTATTACTCTGCAGTTCATACAGTTTTAAGTTTTGACCGGGCATTGTAGACAAACCGCTGGAAACCTGATCTGTATAAAATATCATTAATTCAAAACGAAATTAATGATTAATTTTGCTTGATTAATGTCTAGTTACCAGAAACTATAACTGTTTATTTTACAAGTGTCTGTTGGCCTTGTCAATCGGTGTAACAAAAAAAACTTGCCTAATTGTAAAAAAAATATCCGACTTTCCTATAACTACTACAATATAATATTTATTCATTCATAAGTATATATGTTTCACACTTCCATAAAGCAGAAATTACAGGGAAGGAAACAAGTCCATGATGAAAGAAAGAAAATGACCGCACAAAAGTGTTAGAGACAGCACTCATCTCGTAAGCACATCTTAGCAACGGAACTGTACCCATGTTAGAAGAAGCGTGCACGTGCACGTTCCTTCAGGACTAGTATCTGTTTCCAGGGCTCTCGGCTGCTGTGGAGTGTGAAGAAGAAAAAGAGCAGAATATAAGTTTACGTTGCCCATCAACAAATCAAATCTTCGGTGAAGCTGCCACAAGCATTCATTTGTCAGAAAAGTAATACATATAAACCTGCAGACCCTACCACACTGGAAACATGTGGCAGGTTCTGCTGGTTTATCTCTGTTTATATATATATATATATATATATATATATACATATATATGTGTGTGTGTGTGTGTGTGGGTGTGTGTGTATTTGTATTGTATGTATATGCGTTACTACTCAATGCCTAACTGATTCTTTAGCCTCAGCTCGTACCTTACAGTGAAAAATGTCTCAACTACAAAAAATTTCTTCGCCAGGAACCATATCCCACAGAGAACACAAAACCCAGTTACAGCTGACAGTGTGACCAAAGTGCGTCTCACCAGTCATTCATCACATCACATACATACATATCTACTGCATATTTCTTTAAGCATATATATATATATATATATACACATGTGTATATGTCCATATACATAAACATAAACATAAACACGTGACATGAAAGTTTTTTCCACTCGCTCTTTCGACCAATCACACAAACGTATTAAACAGGACCATTTCATATGCATTCTCCTCAAACAGCTCCAAAACCTGGCCACAGACTCGAACACACATTTCTTCTTTTCCAAGGCTACCGGTTGCTTTTCCGTTGGGGGTAAAGCGGCCCGGGCGTGAAGCTCACTTATATCTAGTGCCGAGGATAAGGTTCAGTCAAGCTACAGAAGTTTTCATGAAGTGCGCAGGGAAAAAATCGCCTTTACATCATCACATGGATCCGTGCAGGTAAAGGTAAAGTTCCACGAAGAAAGCGCTTGAGAATTTCATTGGGTTTCATAAAGTGGCGTAGCTGTTAGTGAGCTTTTCGGAATCCTACGGGGGTTCAACGCCCAACGTTTTACACACTCACTAAGTTAAGGAGCCCAAGCGTCATCGTGAAATGCTGCAACCATATAAAGAGCAGCCTAGAAATTTGAGTAATATACACATATCTTACAAGTGAAAGTTTTGTGTTGGCTAGCCGCTAGTGGACTAAATCATGGATAAAGGTAAAACAATCTGTGTACAGGCCTGGAAAAGCCGTGAGGTTTCCAGGAGTGTGAGGCTCTCAGATTTCATGATAATCGGCACATGCAGGTAGTAAGGTTGTCAGGCCTACTCGCCGCCATCTTTATCCCCCACGAAATATGCCTGGCACTTATTTCTATTAGAAAGCGGAGGAAATATGGAAATGAAAAATTCCAATAACACCATCGGAAAGCGAAACCGCGACCTTCCGGTTTTTACTGCAATGCCTCAACCAACTGCACCACTGCGTGCCTTAAATAATTTATACCGAAACTTAATCAAATTCAATGGGTATTAACAGACAGGGTTAGTTACCTCAAAACTAAATGAATCTTATTTCTACTCCTAAATAAATTTGCGAATTTATTTTCCTATGGCAACAGCAAATCATATGTAATCCCTCATCCGACGTCCGTGTGGATTTTTATCTTCTTGTAATGAACTAATACGTAGAAACCTAAAATTTTGTTATGTACCTTACACTGCATCTTTGATGTGAACGAACGACTGATGAGTCCCGTGGTTGCCAAGGCAACTTCGGCACTTGGCGAAGAATCTGTGGTCACTGTGACTTACGGACTGAGGCTGAAGAAACAGTTAGCATCGAGCTCATAATACAATATAGCTCAAGCTATGGTGGGAAACCAACGGATAAAACTAATGTCTTTGTCGATGTAAGATTGAAGAAACGTGCTAAGAGCGAGACCGTGAAGTGACCAGAAAATTGGCAGCCCGGCACAGGACTGGCATGTGGCTGGTATGTTAAATACATGCCTAAGATAAATCAACCCCTATATATGTCTGGACAGAACTTTCAGGGTCCAGGAAGTTGAGGATCCCAGAACTTCTAGACAATCGACACAGGAGGATAGAAAGTTTGTTAGTCCAACATACCGGCCGCCTTTACCTCTTGAAGGAACTCAGGAAGTCTATAAGAAAGTCCTGTCAGAACAACGGTATCCGGGCCGGGATTTGAAGGCCGATGCGTCGAATACAAAATTATTGTCGGTGTAAAAGACTAGCAGAGAGAGTAAGTTGAAGCTGAAAAAGGAAAATGTACAGCAGATATACGTGGGTGAGTCAGAAAGTATCCGGAAAGAATTTGTTGTTAAATCGGTTGTGTTAGCTATACTGCCCATTATGCATACATTGTGGCCAGACGGATTAAGTGCGTTAAAAGTACGAAAGATTATATAGAAAAGCAATGCTACTCTACAGAATCAAATAATAAGTTATTATTTTAAAGTAATAAATTCCGGAAACTTCCTGCCTCGCCCACGTATAAATCTGAAAAGATAAAACACCGTTTGCACCGCAAACCTGCAAAAACAGGAAGTACCTAAAGCGGAACAAATAGAGTAAAAGCCGATATAGCGCCACTGTTCCTTCACCGCAATTTGTGGCGGTATATCGAAATTACGTGCAATAACAAATTTCAGTTCACAGACTTCTAAAGACGCTAAGTGAGAGTGGCGCTGTGTGGTGTGTGTGTGTGTGTGTGGGGGGGGGGGGGGGAGGGGGGGGGCGCTCTAACTTGCGTTGATTGTAAACTTAAATTGAATTTCGCTGTATAATTCCTAATGCCGATCCTTACGTGGGAATTCATCTAAATGACTTTGGTAGAGGTTTGGAAAAGTTACTGGCAGCGGATGAGGCGAACATATATGCGCCCATGGAAAGATGTAGGTGACCAATACGTCTTGCCTCCATACAGGTAGGTTTACTCGGCACAGCAATGTTATGCGGACTTACAGTGAGTCATATGTATAAGGCAGGGAGCAAATTGGCTTGTGGGTTTTGAGGAGAATTTGCCCGGTTTGTGTCTCGACCAGGACACCGACTATTTTGACTGAATATGTTAGCGGCTTTCTTTACTTTCTCCACGTATGTACCCAGACAATACCTGAAGTCAGGTCACTGTCACTTTCTTCTACGCCATTTTATAATTAGCAATTCGCTAGTCGTCACCCTGCGATACAAAAGTTTTTAAATAAGCACAAATAAATTGTCAAAGACTTTTAGGATGTTACGAATTTCCGACTGGTACATAATTGTCGACTTTATGAAGGAGCTTTTACCATTCCTATAGTAAAACCAAATAGATGCATCAATGTATCAAATTTATTTTATTTTGGAATGACACTCTACATGTTTCAGTACAGATACTGGTATGCCTGTTGCTGTATGTAAGTCTTGAACTCCTGATGATGGACGGAAAGACCGTCCGAAACATGTAGAATGTCATTCCAAAATAAAATAAATTTGATACATTGGTGCATCTAGTTGGTTTCACTATAGAAATAATACGAAGGTGTATCCAAAAGTCCCAGGACAACTTGTAGTTCACGAGTTTCTCGCTAGGGTGTGTTGCGGTGGTGTCTTGTGAGTGAGTGTGCCGAGTGGCGTGGTTGGATGTGGAAGCGTTTGTGTTGCATGTGTCTTTATGTGTGTATTGCATCAGCCGTCTGCGATTTTCTGATATCGGCGGTTTGGCGGAAGTTGACGAACAAAGGGTGTGCATCAAGTTCTGTGTGAGACTAGGTAAAACGGGAAGTGAAACTTTTGAAATGCTGAAACAGGCTTTTTGTGATTCGTGCATGAGCCGTAGCCGAACTTTTGAGTGGTTTGGACGTTTCAAGAATGGCAGAACTTCGACTGCTAATGATGATCGATCAGGTCAGCCAAGCACGGCAACAACCCCCTCAAAAGTGGAACAGGTACGGGCGGCTGTCAACTAGGATCGTCGTCGTACCATACACGATCTCTGTGCAGAGGTTGGAATTGGTTATGGATCTTGTCAGCGAATTCTCACAGAACAGCTGAACATGCATCGGATTGCAGCGAAGTTTGTGCCGAGAAGGTTGACCCAGGATCAGAAAGGCAGTCTAGTAGCGATCTGTCAGGAACTGAAGGGAACTGTGAAAAACGATCCCACACTCCCCTTGAACGTCATCACAGGCGATGAAAGCATCGTTTATGCTTACGACCTAGAGACAAAACTGCAATCTTCGCAATGGAAGAGTCCTGGGTCTCCTAGACCCAAAAAAGCACGTATGCAAAAAAGGAAATTGAAGATGATGCTCATTTGTTTCTTTGACCAAGAGGGGATCGTACACCGGGAATTTGTCCCACCTGGAATGACGGACAATGCAGACTTCTACTGTGATGTTCTAAGAAGGTTACGTGAAACTGTGCGGCGTAAGAGGCCACAGAAATGGCGAAACCAGAACCTCATTATCCACCACGACAATGCCCCAGCTTACAGGTCCTTTAAAGTTTCGCAGTTTTTGGCCAAGAACAACATGACAGTGATCCCTTATCCCCCATACTCACCCGATCTGGCCTTCTGTGACTTTTTCCTCTTCCCCAAACTGAAGCTTCGGATGAAGGGTCGAACATTCGTCACCACTGAAGAGATTCAAGAGAAATCGCAGCGGGTACTTGACACAATTCCAAAAAGGGACTTCCAGGGATGCTTCCAAGCATGGCAGAAACTCTGGGACTGCTGTATTCGTGCAAAAGGAGAGTACTTTGAAGGTGATGGAGGAATTTAACATCCAAAGGTAAGCAAACTTCTTTTTACAAGTACTGTCCTGGAACTTTTGGATACACCCTTGTATTAAGATGCACGGCCTTATGAACGTCAAAAAAAGCATTTACCAACTGACACGATGTAATATCCAAGAAAGCTGGTGGACAACAACTATGTAAGGAATTAAAATCTCTCTGATTGTGAAGAAACAAGTCCAGAAAAAGTTCACATCCTCATCAAGCAATATCACAGTCCAGTGTCTTCATTATAGATCAAATAAATACTCCAACTACATCGCGTGACATTTCACACAAAACAAAATACAATTCTCAGCCCTCTGGTTCCTCAGATTATAAGGCACTATATTCCTTAGAAATATCAGGAAATTTCTACGCGACACAGGATCATACGCCAGAAGAGCGGAAACCTCATCCGCACCGCTTTGAAAACCTTTGGACAAGCAAAAATTAAGAACGCCTAATATCGCAAAAATGCCTAAAATATTACAGCCTATTACGTAGGTTGATACCTTACAGTTGAGGTTTTTGATAATTCGTAAATACTTCTATATTATAGTATTCAGTTTCAGTTATCCTGAATGTGTGTAAATTAAATCATTTACTAAGATGTGTCTCAGGCATACAGTTACACAGATCATCTTCCTTTAGCGTTAGGTGGTTCCTTTATGCAGGATATTTCTCTATTGCATTAACTCGACAGTTACTGGCAGATATATTCAATTACCCTTCTAGCCAATGAACAAGGTAGATTCTGTGTGTGTTGTGTAGCTGACATTCACCAACTGCGTACGCCCACAGCACAACTATAACGACATTGTGCCCTTATTACAAACGTGAGAGAATGCAGCTTACAGTGCAGACTGATCTGACTGAAGACCGCAAAATAAAGCACAGAAACCTACTACGTAATATAAAAGCAATATGTTTGTGTCATGACCCAAAGGTAACAGTCCGTATGGGCCTGGTCTCCTCATTATCGAGGCTTCACGATCACATTCAGACACAGCAGAGTTGTTAGGACTTTTCTGGAAGAGTGATCAGCAGAGGCACAGACATCTACCTGACAACACACAACACTCGAAAGAGACAGACATCCATGCCCCCGACGGGATCCGAACCCGCAGTCCCAGCAAGCGGGCTGCCGCAGACCGTCGCCCTAGACCACGCGGATACTGGGATCGGCTCAAAGCAAGGTAGAGGGCGAAAATATTCCCCGCCTGCCATGCAATTGATGTGGTGTGGTGTGGTGTGGTGTGGTATGGTGTGGTGTGGTGTGGTGTGGTGTGGTGTGGTAGGGGGTTACTTTCCAATTTGGAAAAGCCGCCGTGGCGTGAAGATGATAATTCCTCTCCATCTAGCGCCGAGATCAAGTGTGTATGGAGTTATATCTCTGTTCCCCGTGGATGCTGTCATGGAGTGGAGAGGGACAACTTCACTTGAGGGTTGTCTGACCGTGCATCTTCCGCATGAAATAATGTGAAATGCCAACTTGATGCAACAAGGTACTTTTATTGATGTACACTTATCTCTACATGTTTCGGGTGCATATGCCCATCATCAGGAGCATTAGATATTGAGTTGCAGCATATGGTTTTCTGCGCCGAGTTTCTGGATCGATGGTGGTGCGGATGGTGCCGTGCGGCACCATCCGCACCGTACACACGACCTACGCAGCGGCTCTCATACCCACCATCCATCCAAAAACTCGGTGCATAAAACCGTATGCTGCAACTCAACATCTAATGCTCCTGATGATGGTCATATGCACCCGAAACATGTAGAGATAAGTATACATCAATAAAATTACCTTGTTGCATCAAGTTGGCATTTCACATTATTTCACAATTTCATTTCTTTGTTATTTATGCAATTTTCGTCGTAGAGCGGAGAATGTGGCGGGTATGAGGAAGAAGTGCGTACAAATTTTTGGAAGGAAAACCCTAAAGGAAAGAGACCACATTGAAGCCACAGGAATAGATGTTAGGGTAATATTAATATGTGTTTTAAATAGGGTGGGAAGGCGTAGCATGTACTGATCTGGTTTATGATCTAGAAAATTGGTGAAGTGTTGTGGACACGGTAAAGAATGTTCTGGCTACGCAAAATGCGGGGAATTTCTTCACTAGCTGAAGCACCATGTGTTTCACAAGAACTCTGCTCCATGGAAAATGTTTCTAAATTCTATGTAGTTTATTTCATATTTTGCGTGAATTAGAATGCACAGATGTTGCTGAAGTACAAGTTCTACAAAGGGAATGTCATCGTCTATCAACATACAGGATTACCCCTACTTTGCTTCCCAAAACTTTCGCTCCATTGCCCCAGTTCTCTGCTTCCTTCTGCTCAATATCTCACGATTGTCTTGGCAGTCTCCTGCCTTAAGTTATTTGCATTTAATGACACCATTTTTATGTGTAGTAAATAAACAAATAAATAAATATTATATCATATGTCATAACATATATCCTATCATAGCTTTTTATATAATTTATTTTACACTATCTACCTTATGTTCAATTGTTGTATTAACCCCTTCGCGTTTCTTTTTATTTATTCTTGACATCATTTACCCGGCCTTTTAAATATCCTCTCCATTTCTCTTTTACTGTTTAACCATGTCCTCTGCCCAGTAAGGGCCCCCTTTGTAAGTGCTGGGTGTTCTTGAAAATCTTGTCCCTCCGAGCGACATTACTGTTCCAGGAACATAGCGGAATGCTCCAGTACAAAATTTTAAGGTCATAACCTTAATGCGGTTGTTTGTTTATACAATTACACCTTAGAAATACATGAATACTGAGATATAACAGAAGGATAACTTTTATTTAATGGTTATGAGCATTTCATATTGTGTTTGTTCGCTTTATGCACGCCATTCCTTTGTGTTCATTACTAAATAAACACACTTACGACGTCGAAAACAAAACAAGTTATATTTAAATTAAAATTCGGCCTTTACATGTGTGCTACATGTTTCGGCCCTTTCTCAGGCCATCATCTGGCATTTCATTACAAAAATCGTACAAAGGAAGATAAAAAACATAAAATATAATCTAAGGGGCCCCTTGCTTAAAGTCACTGTTTTCTTATGATATTAAAATGAAAAAGGTAAAGGTAAAGTGATCCCGTTACAGGCCCAGTGTGGCCCAGAGGGTGGGTAGAGGTATAGCTATACTGTTCCATGACCTCGGCACTAGAAGGGGGTGATTGGTCAGCAGCACGCCCCGGCCGCACTTTACCCCCACAAAAGACCCGGTACCCATTTTACAGGAGGCTGGGTGGGCCCCAGGGCCGGTCTGGACGGGTGGAAAATCTCGTCCCCACCGGGATTCGATCCCGGCCCGTCCAGCCTGTAGTCAGTCGCTATGCCGACTGAGCTACCGGGCCCACAATGATGTTAAATTTAGAATATAAAATATAAAGCATAATTAAACATAATTATTATTAAATTATAATTAAACAGTTATCTTTACGGATTATTATTTACTTTAGACTGTCGTTTATTGTAGCGACAGCTTGTGCTGTAGTTCTTCTATGATTTACTTATTATATTTGCCATGGTATGACAAATTTAGAAGTTTTCCTTCTTTGAATTCTGTTGGAAATTGAGGACCACAATATAGTTTAAAATGGTGGTGGAGTGATATTCACCTGCGGAGAGTTGGGGTGTGATTCTCTGTTATTGCATAAAGCACATTCACATCTCTCACATAAAGCTCTGAGCACATAAACTGTCCACTGAGTGACAGGCATAAGGGAACGCTGTAGTCACTGTAGGGAACCACGACTTTGAACAGCGCAGCAATTCCCTGCTACATTTTATCTTGATATTTTGACATTTCGCCAGGTGGCCCTAATTGATTCTCATGGTACAACACAGAGCCTAATTAATCTTATCAAACATCATCTCCGTTTCTTTGCTCTTAGCCCACATCTCTCAGCACTAATGCACTGCATCACACACTCATATGTAAAATCACCGATAACCTGCTGAGTCAAACAGTAAATGAATTTGCATATTAACCAACCTAGACTTCAAATACATCTTTCTACTTATGGCCACAGTCATCTGACTTGTTCCATTCTCCACACAGCCAAAGGTAACTAAATAATGGTTAAACTGTGAAATGGTACTACGTGTAGCAAATGTTGTGGCTGGGAATCATTACAACTGAATGAACATTTGAATGAAAATAGGTAATGTCCACTTTCTATTTACGATGCTCCGATATCTGACTCGGCCAAAAACCTGCCAATTGACAAAGATTTCTTCATCTTGAAACTGTGTGTACCGTGTATTTTGCATATTTTCACAACATTTAACCAATAAATGCACAATATATTCAATACCTAATTGTACTTAAAAACTCCTACATGTTTCGATGGCTCAACGCATCAGCTTCGGTGATTTCTTGTGTTATACCAAATTTAGTTACCGATTAAAATGCATTCCATCAGTACATATACTTAAAAAGTGTTAAAGAATATCGTTACCAGATATTAAATGCACATTGGAAGGTACATACAGTGTTACAGTAATATAAAGTGAGATAATGATATGAACTTTCAAATAAAATACTGTATAACGTTGCAGTTCTTGAAGCGACTACTTGCATTAAATCGTATCATAATGTACTGATCTTGTGTGGTGGCCTAACGTACAGTCAATTATATTCGCAACCATATCCTTCAAGAATTTGAAGTTCAGGTGAGAGTGCATCGTGATAAATACTTGTAATAAAACCAAATAAATGCACAAATTTCTAAAATTTATTTTTGGAATAAAACTCTACATGTTTCGGACAGTTCCTCTGTGCATCATAAGGAGTGAAAAACTCCTTATGATTGACAGAGGAACTGTCAGAAACGTGTAGAGTTTCATTCCAAAAAAATTGAGAAATTATTGCATCTAGTTGGTTTTATTATAAGAATCCTTCAAGAGTCTGAACCCCGAATTGTGAAGTTCCTAGTATGAAAGCCTTTTGGTAACTTTGGTATAACAGAAGAATTTCCTGAAGACGATTCATTGAGGCATCGGAACATGTAGGAGATTTCTAGACACAATTAGCTATTGAATACAATGTGCGTTTTATGGTTATACAAAAGTCTTCGTCAGTTGACGTATGCAGATTCAGAGAGATCACCTTCAGGTAAATGAAGATCACTTCCTTTCAAATCAATTATAATTCAACATTTGAGCTGCGAATAACATTTGTGTTCTCTGTTGCCAACCCTAGTAAGAACAGATCACCTTTAATTACACTGCTGCCCACTATATTACATCCAGTCCCAGCCACAACTGAGCCTTTTATCGCAGCAGACAACCACTTATGTCTCCTGTTAATATCAGCCCGTGTCCTTTGTTGTCAGTCATCGTGCCACAGATGTTTCTAGGTCACGAAATCCCTTAAATTTGTGGGCGAAAAGACCTTGTTCGAACGCTGTAAACAAATGACAATCGCTCGACAAAGAATTCTCTTGTATCATTACATTCAGTATAATTTTATTAATTGCAAAATTACAAGCCATATAAATTTATTTTCGTATCAACTCTCGTAATATTGTCATATTTAATAAAATATTCTAGACCGTACAACTGAGAAGCAACCTCTCTGTACACTGTCTAATATAAGCAACCCTAAAAGTAAAACAATCCCATTATAGGTCTGGGCAGGACCTAAAGTTTCCAGGAGAATGAGTCTCCCACATTTCAAGACAGTCAATACATGAAGGTGGTAAGGTTGTCAGCCCAACGCACTGGCCGCCTTTACCTCCCAGGAAATATTCCTGGTATTCACGTCTGTAAGATGCTGAGTCAACCACAGGACCACAGGGCGGCCTGAAGGTTTATGTCAATGAAAAATACCAACGACATCAACGGGAATCGAACCCGAGACATTCAGACTTGTAGCGCAGTATGTGCAACCGTGGGAGACGATATTGAAGAGGGCGGGCCATTCTTAGTGAGACTGCATTTTCATGAACACATTAGTATTTGAAAGTTTGTCATTTCATAAGCAATGTGACAGCACTGTACCTCACAGAGAGGCGAAAAATGAAAACTGTATATGTTAATCCTTATAAAATCAAACATTATAACGTCAATGTAACTTTGAAGGGTAGAGATCGTATGACAGGTTTGTTAAATATACAATATTGTTTTAGAGAAAGTTTGCATACGTGATTAACTCCAGTATTATATGGTGGCATATTGTGAGCTGCTAAATTTTCTATCGCCTGTTAAAAAAAAAATAAATCCCTTTCCGTGAAAATATTTTAAAATCTTGGTTAAAAATGTCGATTACTGTTCTATGACGATATGACACTAATGTTACCCGCGATAGAGAAAATAAAAATTCCAATTTTGTCTTCGTGCAGTTGACGCTTGGAGTAAATTTGCACTGGATATCAATGATTTTGGCATCCAATAGTGAATAAATATTCCCTGTGCCAAAAGTGCCACTGCCTCGTGACGTCCACACGCGCTACTGGCTGCACGTCCTACCATTCGCAGACTAGCCATACCAAACTGGGCTATCTCATTTCCATTAGCAGATGAGAATATTCGTATACACGGGGAAGTGTAATGCCAAAAACATAATTAGACACATGTAAAATAGTTCTAATTCAGAAGCTAATACTTTATTTCCTTAAGAATATTACTCTAGCTATATCCGCCATTGGAATTTACGAGGGCAGTCCATAAAGAAACTGATTTTTAAAAAATTATTGCTTTACTTACAACTTAATCAAACTTGTCACCTTCAAAGTACTCCCCTCCACTCTTGATACACCGCTGCCAACGTTTTTCCATTCCTGTAATGCATCCTGAAACGTGTTTTGCGGGACGGCGTGAAGGTCCCTTATCGAATTTTCTTCTATTTCTTCTACCGTCTGAAATCGGCGACCTTTTAGTGAGGATTTCCACTTAGGGAACAAGACAAAGTCCGCAGGGCCAAATCTGGAGAGTAGGGTGGCTGGCGGATAAAAGTCGTCTCATTCTTCGTCATAAATTCATGGATAAGTAGTGGCGCGTCAGCAGACGCGACACAAATTTTGCGGCAACACGACGCACCTTCAGTTTTTCGTTCAAAATCAGGTGGCACGAAATTTTACAGGTTCCTTCATCTTCGGCAAATTCACGGACAGTTAGGCGACGGTTTTGACGAATCACAGCAAGCACCTTTTCAACGTGATCGTCCTCCATTGACGTGGAAGGCCGTCCAGATTTGGGGTCGTCTTCGATGGACGTTCTGCCCTATTTGAAACGTTGGTACCACACGTAACATTGCGTACGGC
>Ga0131853_10005304_pt1 | contig 23243 bp, 14 predicted proteins | sample TergutLab28metaG_FD_92764 | JGI IMG/M metagenome (GOLD analysis project Ga0131853, IMG submission 92764) | Labiotermes labralis P1 segment gut microbial communities from Petit-Saut dam, French Guiana - Lab288 P1 (version 2) (version 2) | ecosystem: Host-associated > Arthropoda: Insects >...
CACCTACCCAGAAACTAGATAGATTACTCAAAACAATCAAAAACAGATTTATTTTTTCAAACATTTCTGCATTGCAGTTTATTCAAATATTATATATCAAAATTGAATTTAAGTCAACTAATAAAAAAAGCAGCTTTCGCTGCTTTTTTATTCTATGCTTGTGTTGATGTTCCTGCTGTTGGGTTTGTTTTCTTAAATTCTGCTTTGTTGATAAATTCTCTTTGTGCAACAATCGCAACTTCTCTTGCTGCATTTTCCCAACTTGCAAACGGGTCTTTTGTTGCTTGTTTAAATCCTCTTTCCATTGCCTGGTGAAGTGGTCCAAACTTTCTTCCCATTTTTCTCTTGTCTTCCATTGTTTCTAGAATAACCATTTTCTGTGTGTTTAGATATGCACCTGGTGTTATGATTGCTGAGTTCTGTCTGCTCACCGCAACTTTTGGGTCAATAAGCGCTTGCATTCCTTCTTGGTGTCTAATCTTTGAGTATGTAACCGCTTCCATTTTTCCTTTAATAGCCACTTCTTCATAGAAGTATGCCAGCACGCTATGCATAGCACTCTGCACTTTATCTAGTTCCATTCCTTCTTGCGGAGTTAATTGTCTTTTCATTATGCCTCCTCTTTGGCAGTTCTTCATTACTTAATGTTTCTAGTTTACTACACCCGTGGGTAATAGTCAATACTTATTATTTTTTTGTGCTAACAATCAGCACAATGTTTTTTCTCTTTGCTTTTGAAACGCTTTCGAAAGTAGACGCGGTTTCCATTTTTTCACCCATTGCGCTTACAACTTCCATATAGCCTTCAAGGTGATGAACCATTTGTTCATAGGCTTCTTCAACAGTGTTGCCTTCTGTTATTAGTTGCAAATCCCTAAGAACCAGAAAAAATGTGTCTGGTGTTTGGTCATCATAAACAACTGTTGGATACATTACAATCTTTGCTTCTGTCAAAATCGTGCCCTCCGTCATTATTATATTTCATTATAGCACAATAATTTCATTTATGAAATTATATATCAATAAAAATACTCTAATGCTCACGAAGCAAAGCGGAGTATAGCAAACACAATATTAATCGCTCAAACTTATTTTAACTTGTAGCAAAGTGCAAACTGTGTTAAACTCTAAGATATATTAAAGGGAGGAGTTTTATTCATGAAATGTCCATCGTGCGGCTATCAAACAGACGGCAGAAAATCTAAATGCCCAGCGTGCAGAACTGTTGTAAGAAAAGATTTGCTAGACAAAGAACTTGCAAAAGAACAGCAAGCAAAGGCTCATGCAGCCAGAACTTCTTCTGTTTCAATGCAACCAAGAACAACACAAACTCAACCAGTTCCAGTTGCCGAAGCAAATATGTTTGCGATTATTGGCTTTATTATGGCATTCCTTGGATTTTCTTTTATCGGACTTATTCTATGCATTGTTGGTCTTATTAAAGCAAAAAAAGTCTATGGCGGTTCAGGCTATGGCTTTGCCCTAGCAGGATTGATTATAAACATTGTTATGACAGTGTTTATGGCGATTTTCATTGGCTTCTATATCTGGTTCATAATCAGAATGTCTATGTGGTAATAAACAAAAAAACGGCAGTGCCGTTTTTTTGCTATCCTAGTGAGTTGAGAGAATTGGTTGACCGCTATTATCTAGCTGCAGAGGTTGAGTGAAAACGTGGTTGTTTCCAACTTCCCAGCCACCCCAATTCCACCAACGTGAATTCCCAACATGTATTCGTTGATTTTGCTTGTCTGGTCCAATCAGGTTTCCAGCATTGAGGTTTGAATACTCCGCTCCAACTGTCCATACCTCTGAGTTTATAACTAAACCAACCACAAGCCCCATAAAAGGTGTTCTATGAGCTTCGCCCGACACATACGAATTTATATAAGTTACATTTGTGTAATACACGTTCGTCTGGTATAGACGAGCATCGCTGTTGTAACCAACAATTCCTCCTACTGTTCTATTTGTTGTATTCCAGTAGAAATTTATATGACTGCTCATTGTATTTGTATGTGCTATCACACCACCCGCAACGTTGGCACCAGCTATTCCACCCATATCACCATTTCCGAATAATGTCACCCAGTCAGTATAGCTATATTGAATCATTCCATAATTTATTCCAACAATTCCGCCCATACAAGACATTTCGCGGTGCACTTGTATTACTCCATCAAAAACCCAAACACTACAAATGACACCATAGTTTAAGCCTGCAACACCACCAACACTAGAATGCATCCAACCATGGTCTGGACTATAAACAATATTTATATTGGACAGTGTGAGATTTCGTATTAGTCCATGATTTATCGAGAATAAACCAATATTTTCCTCATTGTGAGTAATACTTCTTCCAGTAACCGTTAAACCACTTATAGTTTTACCGTTTCCATCAAATATTCCGTTTGGACCAAGTGTAAGTGGAGTCCATTGACCAGTTAATGATATATTATTTGCTAAAATAAAATGACCGTTTGAATTAGAACTGACGGCATTCACTAGCTCAGTTTGGTTTGTTATAACTATTGGGGATTGAGAAACCAAACTAATTCCTGCTCCACTGATACCAACCCATGAGGGTTCTCTCAAAAGGCTAATCCTCATAGAACTAAAACCGGCACTATTAGAAAACTGCATGCCATTGAGAGATGTGCCCGGTGCCTGTACTGTGAAAAGTGTATTTGTGTTGAACACTATTTTTACATTGCTAAAGTTGAAATTACCGTTTAAATGCGTCCAAGTTGGACTTTTTACAGTAGTAGTCGTTCCATTCCCATCAAAAGAAAATGTCCTTAATCCACCACTATTGAGTGTAAGAGTTATATAAACTAAATCATTATTTCCTTGCAAAGTTATTTCCGTACCGGATACAGTCGCTACGTTAATTGTTCTAGCATCCATCTGAAGCTTTATTGTAATTTCTTGTGCGAATTTTTTAAGAACATAAGCACAAGCATCAACTGCATTGGGTAGAGTTTGACTTGCTACGTATTGTCTCATGTAATAACTAACATTAATATTTAGTCCGCCACCAACTAAATAATAATACGAGCTAGAAGTGCTAACCATACTTTGTATAACAACTGAGGTAGACATATTATTAAATTGTGTAGTCGACGGAGTATGTTGGTGCAAAATGTTATTTGGAATTACATTAAAATGAAAAGGAAAAGGTTCACTATGAAGTCCTCGTGCTACAGACTCAAATTGTGCATGATTAAAGCCTTGGTTTGCAATAAATGCTATTGTGGGGCCAACACTTGCAACTGCTAAAGCAGGACCTACAAATGGACCAAATACTAGAACATATGCAGGAACGAGAGCAGCAGTTAGAAGAATTGTAGCCAGTGGGTCGCCAGTAGCCACCGCACTCAACACCGCCATTGCGGTAAGAGGACTTAGAAGCATTAATTCTTGAGGCATTCTGTCACCAACATGGACCGGTGTATTAAGGTCTGCCATATAATGCAGTGCAGCACCCAATTGCACCATTGCCGCAGCTGGATTTGATTCATATAGTGCTACTGCTTGGTTATAACGGTATTCAAATCTTTCACGAGCATTTTTCCCCGAATCAAACTTATTTCTCATAAAATTTTGACCACCAGAATAGAAGTGCAAATTATTTAAATTATCTGTTTCTTCTGCGTCCGGCCAATCCGAGTTTAAAATGATTGCATCAATGTTATTTTGCGTGAAAATATTTGAATACTGTTGCAACCCAGAATATTGCAATGCACGACGTGTAACTTCTTGATGTGTGCCTCCATTATTAGGCTGCATTATACCATAAGTCAAAAACCCACTTCCTGCACTCCAATCTGTTGAATAAGTTGGTGAATTGTCAAATAAGAAAATACAGTTTGCATTTGGTTCTAGTAGTTCTAAATCCATTGCGTCATCATAATGCTGTTTATAATTTAGTGCCACACTTATTACATCGAAAATATCCGTAAAGTCATATCCCAAATAAATTATGTACTCAAAAAATGGTTGTATATTACCAAAGAACATCCCTGCTATTTCTTGTGTAGCCACAGAATCAACAAAATCTGTGTTGGTGGCAATACCATTTTCAAGTATCCAATCAAGCAAATCTTCCAAATCCATATCATAATCAAACTCTTCTTCTTGAGTTAAAATTTCGCTTGGATTTTTCCCATTCAATGAATTGGCACTTACGCCTCTAATATCAGCAATAGATTTTATAAAATAGAAGCCAAAACTGCTGAACAGTAAAGCACATATAACAAGCACTGAAACAGACAGACTTCTTAAACTAAATTTCATAGTTTTTCTCCTTTTTTGTTTATTGTTTAAAAAAGTTAGTTACCTGACAAATCACCTCCATTTTTTATTAAAGAAATATCAATACTGAATCTGACTATTTTTTTAAAATTACCTTATATTGAGGAGCACTGTCCTCGAGCCTAAGTTCTGTCTCATAATAAATCACTTTTTTATTAGAGTCGTAGCGCAAACCCGCCCATGTCTTTCTCAACATAGGTCCGCGAACTGTAAACTTAAATATTTCTATTTGTCCATTATTCAATCTGTACATTTTACTACTGGTCTCGTCATGCGAAATTCTATCACCTTCAGCTTTAAATCTATTACCTGATATTTTAATAAAATCTATACTTGTTCGTAATCCCAATACGCCTTCTGCTTCCAAATCTAATCTTGTTTTTCCATACAAAGGAGTATCCCAATCGTTATCTGGGAACTCCAAAAGTATTTTTTCTTTAATCGTTTCCAAGGTGTCGTTTTTATCAACAACAGAACTACCAAATGTTATGTTGTGAAAAGTATATGTGCCATTTGGAATTGCTCGTGGAAGAAAAATATATAAAAATAAAGCTACTATTAATAGCAAAGCAATACTAATACTTATAACCAATATTAATATTGTTTTTTTCTTATCTGTCATCTAACCCCCTTTTATTTTATTCAAGGGCGAATGCATAGTATCTTTAATGCTAGCATTTTACCATTAAATGGAAATAAACCTAACTAAAAGCTAAAAAGTCGGCAAATAAAAACGGCGTTGCCGTTTTTTAGTATATCGTTGCTGTGTTAGCAGGTCTTGCTGTTGGATAATGTCCTTTTAGATGTTTTGCTGTTTTTTCCCAAGCTTCAACTTCTGCTTCTTTCCATTTATCTTCGTCTGCATTGATAACATGTGCAAAATTATAATATATTGTTCCAACCAGAGGGTATTTGTGAAACGCTTCATCAATCGCGACTTTTTCCATTTCGTTTCTTCCAAGAAACTCTGGAATGCCAGGCTCGTTTTTGAAAACATTATGTCCTCTATAAATAAGAAAACTTCTAATTTGGTCCATAAGTTTTCTTCTTTCTGCCATAAGCACAGTGATGAAAGACTTTTCTGGAACTCTATCTCTTTCAATAGTCACCTTGCTTTGCAGCATAAACCTATCAACTGTTCCATCCGTAAAAACCTTACGTTTTCCGTCATCTTCATATTTCTTAAATAAATATTGATAAACACCTGAAAGCAATACATCTAATTTTTCTTGTTCTACAATTGTCATAATATTCAATTATACTATCACTTCACAGCCATGTCAATGGCAAAGAAAAAAAGCGCGTTGCACTTTTTTTATCAGTTATATAATAGTCGACCCGTTCATACTTCTGCCTACACTTCCCCATGGACCAGTTCCAACGTACTTAGCCTGGTTGTGCGTTTGCGAATTTAGGAAACCAAATCTAATCGTGGTCAATGAGCCTCTGTCTAAAACTATATTAGAGTTATCTCTGCCAACATGAATCATTTGACTTCCATCTAGTCTACCGACAATCAAGCCCATTGGCGGTTCAAGATTTTGTGCGTTAATATTGTCAGAACCTGTAAATCTAACAATAGTATTTGAATTTATAGTGCACGAACTTACACTTGAGTTCGCTCTCGCTAGCCCAACGACACCACCTGTTGAACGATTGTTTCTAGATATCCAAATAGTTATTAATGAACTATGAATAGATGAATGACCTAAATGACTACCTTCAAGATGTCCTACAACACCACCTCTGTAACCATTCCCTGTCAAAGTTAGGTTTTCTACTCTCGCAAAATATATTTCGCTAGTGTCTGCACGCCCAACTACACCTCCGGCAGTTGATGACTGTCTATGAATTGAAATTATACTATTTGTAACCTTAACATTATGAATGAATGCATTCTCTGTGACTGCTGCAAGTGCACCTACGTGCACCCACTCGCCATTGTGTTGTGAACCAGTGGTTGATATATTAACATTATTCAAAGTTAACTGAGTAACACTTCCTGTCAGTCTTTCAAACATACCAAAATTTCGAACTGTATTATATTGGGTTGTAGGTATAGTAATTCTAAGGTCTGATACTGTAAAATTGTTACCTTCAAATATTCCATTGAAATTTGGAATTGGTACCCACTCACCTGCCAAAGTTATATTTCGCATCAAAACAAAATGTCCATTTGGGCTAGTTCGCATGTTTGTAAGTTCTCCTGCGGTGTATATAAACTGCATATGCTGTATACCAGAAAAATTCTGAGCTGCTTCTACTGCCTTACCAGCATTTAGGCGCCTTACCGTCTGACTTCCTGCCGGCGTTGAAATTGTGATTGTATCAGAGTTAGTCATCAACATCCCCCTAAGATTTCTAGCAGGAATATTTGGATTTACTGACAGCATCAGTGCAGCTACACCTGCAACGTGCGGAGCTGCTGCTGAAGTTCCATTCATGGTCCAATAGTCATTATTAATACCAGTTGTTAATATGTTTTCTGATGGCATAAAAGTATTTGTCCCCCATCCTCCAGGAGCAAATATATTTACACCATTAAAACCGAAATTAGAAGAGCTGCTTGACCATTGCGAACGTGCTCCAAACCTGTCTACTGCGCCGACTGATATTAGATTTGGCACATCAACACTAGGCAAAAACTGGTTTATATCTGCTAATGTATCTGTATTTATTCCATCATTTCCGGCCGACCAAACAAACAGCCCCGGAAATTGCCTAACGGCATCTAATAAACTAACATTCGTTCCAAAACCACCTATACTATGGTTTAGTATTGATATTTGCTGACTAGTCCCCCACAGGTTTCTAGCGTATATAATCGCAGATATCCTATCAGCAGTAGTATGCCATGCATTACCATTACTGTCGTAGTACACAGTTTTTAATGGAACAAGTGTCACATTTTGTGCGACACCCGTTATACCTATTCCATTACCACCAACTGCTCCAATAATTCCAGCAACACCAGTTCCATGTCCGTCAATATCATTAGTTGTTGCAACATTATTATAAAAATCCCACCCAGTAGTTAGATTTGCATCTAAGTCATTGTGAAACGCAATACCGCTGTCTATGACACCAACTCGAACATTATGAGAACCTGATGTTATTGCCCATGCATCTCTTACATTTATTCCTTGACTTGAAGGTGCATCTCCAATAAGTGCCCACTGAAAAGAAAGTAATGGGTCGTTAGGATTTGAGTTGGGTGACAAACCAGAATCTATTGTGTTCACTCCAACATACCTCACACCACTCATTCTCTCAACCCGTCTTACTGTGTGCAGCACATTTTCTTTGTTTTTTCCTTCAAGCTCAATATGTAAAATTTGTCTAAAAGATGTAGTATCAAAATGCTCTGCTAACGCAGGTGCATTCGTTCTAGAAACTTCTCCTCTAGAAGTAACCGCACCCTCGGGCAACGCAGTTAAATCTGTAATTGTTTTTGCTCTAATATCATTAAAGAACCTATCGTTTTCATATTTTGGAGAAGTACTAAAAAAACTATGGTCTTCATCCATAACGACAATAATACTACTATCACAAAAATCATCATCAATTGTTGCTCTACTATAAATTTTTCTAGACTCTAGTGTTTTAGTTTCGTTTGATACTTGAATACTTTCTGATGTTAATAATGACGAATTACTACCACCAAAAGTTGACATAGTAAATGTCATAACTAGCACCAAGCAAATAGAAATAAAAATATTTTTCATAAGATTCTCCTTTATTTTTTAATATGAAAAAACTATTGTTCGTGGACCCATATCTTCCCAAAAAACCTTGCCTACTCTAACACTATAATTACCAAGACCATATTCCCAAAGGTCGGATGCCATATCAACTACGTATTTTCCGTTATACTCACCCCAAAAGTTTTTAACAAAAATGTTTTCTATACTGCCACCTGCTTTTTCTATGTGACAACGATGCGCTTCAAAGAAAGTTCTTTTTATTTCTTCAGTAATTATCGGGCAAAGCTCTTGTATTTCAAATTGTGGAGTAAAATCAACCATTCTAACAACTGTCCATTCATTCTGAGGAAGAAACATCATTTCATATTGCCATAGTGGTAGTTCATATATCCACTCTGGAAATATTACTTCTTGCAAGGTTATATCATCAATAACTTCAATAACCATACCAGTCTTAAAGTAACTAATATGCATTATATCGTCGAGTGTCAAAAGTCCTTCATTATATGCATCCTGTAGAGAATAGAAAGTTCCTACTGACGGGTTACTATCGTCATCGACATCACACGCCACCAAAATAAACGGAAAAATAAGTGCAAGCATTCCTATAAAAATCGTTTTTAAAAATTTATTTATCATTATTTACCTCCATTTATAAATAGAATTAATAAAGTTATATTAGTTCTAATATAACATGTTTAAAACAAAAAAACCGCCCGAAGGCGGTTTTTTATTCATCAATGTTTTCAAGTTTTTGTTCTGCTTCAAGTTCTTCGTATTCTGTTAGGTGCTCGTGTCTAATAACCTTGATATCTCTATATGCCTTGAAACCTGTTCCAGCTGGAATCTGCTTACCGATGATGATGTTTTCTTTAAGACCAGTAAGTCTGTCCACCTTTCCTTTGATTGCAGCTGATGTAAGAACAGATGCAGTTTGTTGGAACGATGCCGCTGAAAGGAAACTTTCTGCGTTTAGAGATGCTTTTGTGATTCCTAGAAGAACACGTCTTGCAGTTGCTGGCTCTTTTCCTCTAAGAAGTGCTTCTTGGTTTGCCGCTTCGTATGTGAAGATGTCCACAAACTCGCCTGGAAGTAAGTCTGTGCTTCCGCTGTTTTCGATTTTAACTTTTCTAAGCATTTGTCTGATTACAAGTTCAACGTGCTTGTCGTTAATCGAAATCGCTTGTTGAGCATATGCTGAAACAATTTCTTCAAGAAGATAGTTTTGAACTGCTCCAATACCTCTTGTTTTAAGAACTTCAGCAGGGTTTAAGTTACCTTCTGTAAGTGGAGTGCCTGGTTCAACCACGTCTCCTGGCTTAACAAGAAGCTTGATTCCAAATGGAATAAGATATCCAATTGCACCATCTGCAGTTGTTACAATAACTTCGTCTCGCTTGTCTGCTTTTCTGATTGTAACTCTTCCTGCAACTTCTGAAATAACTGCAACACCTTTTGGTTTTCTTGCTTCAAAAAGTTCTTCAACCCTTGGAAGACCTTGCGTGATGTCGCTTGTTGTTGCAATACCACCGGTGTGGAAAGTTCTCATTGTCAACTGTGTTCCGTTTTCCCCAATAGATTGTGCAGCGATAATCCCCACTGCTTCCCCAATTGGAACTAGACCAGCTTGCGCCATGTTTCTTCCATAGCACTTAGCACACACACCACGCTTAGAACGGCAAGTCAACACTGTTCTGATTTCAACTTCTGTAAGACCAGATGTTGCAATGATGTCTGTTTTTGAGTTTGTAATCATTTCGCCAGCCTTAACAATAACTTCGCCTGTTGCTGGGTGCTTAACATCATTGATTGCAATACGTCCATTAATTCTTGCTGGAAGGTTTTCAAGAACGCTTCCATCTTTTGTGATTGCTTTAATCACTTGACCTCTAACTCTTTCGCCAAGGTTTTTGAAACAGTCGTCTTCATAAATAACCACGTCTTGAGAAATGTCAACAAGTCTTCTTGTCAGATAACCTGCTGTTGCTGTTCTAAGTGCAGTGTCGATAAGACCTTTTCTTGCACCACGTCCAGACATGAAGTATTCTAGGTTTGAAAGTCCAAGTCTATAGTTTGATTTAATCGGAACGTCAATTTTGTCTCCAGACGCCGTAACGATTTGACCTCTCATCCCAGCAAGCTGTTTAAGCTGGTCCATGTTTGCCCTTGCTTTTGAAATAGCCATAATCTTGATTGGGTTGAAGTTGTCCCATTTCTTTTCAATTTCTTTTGTGATTCTAACAGTTGTTTCATCCCAAATTGTTTGGTTGATTCTTTTCTTTTCTGCAAGCGTAATCAAACCACGTCTAAATTTCTTATCGTTCTCCGCAACTTTTTCGTCTGCTTCGTCGATGATTGCTTGTCTTGCTTCTGGAATTTCCATGTCGAAAATTGAAATTGAGTTTGAAGCAAGTGTTGCATATTTGAAACCGATTGCTTTAATGTCGTCTAGCATTCTAACCATGCTTGCGTTGTCTACGTTAAAGAACGCCTTATAAACAATGTCTGAAAGTTTGCCTTTGTCTGCAACAAAGTCGATTTCATATTTAAGAACGTTTTCTTCTTTTGTTCTGTCAACAAAACCGATTGATTGTGGAATTGTTCTGTTGAATAAAACTCTTCCAACAGATGTTTCAACAAGTCCTGAAATAGTTTTTCCTTTAAACTCTGCAGTTCTTCTAACTTTAACTTTTGCTTGAAGGTCTAAAACTTTTTGCTCATAAGCTAGAATAATTTCTTCTTCGTCTTTAAACACCATGCCTTCGCCTTTGGCTTTTTCACGGTATACAGTTAGATAATAAGCACCCATAACCATGTCTTGTGTTGGAGCAACCGTTGGTTTTCCATCACCTGGTTTTAGAAGGTTGTTTGTTGAAAGCATAAGGAATCTTGCTTCTGCTTGTGCTTCCACAGAAAGTGGAACGTGAACCGCCATTTGGTCTCCGTCGAAGTCAGCGTTAAACCCAACGCACACAAGTGGGTGAAGACGAATTGCGTTTCCGTCGATAAGAACTGGTTCGAATGCCATGAAACCAAGTCTGTGTAGAGTTGGTTGTCTGTTTAGCAAAACTGGGTGGTCTTTAATAACTTCTTCAAGAACGTCCCAAACAATTGGTCTTGCTTTTTCAACAAGTCTTCTTGCAGACTTGATGTTTGAAGAAACGTTAAGTTCAACAAGTCTTCTTAGAACAAACGGCTTGAATAGCTCAAGTGCCATATTTTTTGAAAGACCGCACTGATACATCTTAAGTGATGGACCAGCAACAATAACTGAACGTCCAGAATAGTCAACACGTTTTCCAAGAAGGTTTCCTCTAAAACGCCCTTGCTTTCCGTGAAGAATTGCAGTAAGTGATTTAAGTTCGTGACGTGAACTTGTAACCGCTCTGCCTCTCTTTCCGTTGTCGATTAGAGAGTCAACTGCTTCTTGAAGCATACGCTTTTCGTTTCTGATAATAATATCAGGAGCACCAAGTTCAAGAAGTTTTTTAAGACGGTTGTTTCTGTTAATCACTCTTCTATATAAATCGTTAAGGTCAGATGTTGCCATCTTTCCACCTTCAAGTTGAACAATTGGTCTAAGTTCTGGTGGAATAACTGGAAGTGCTTCCAAAATCATCCACTCAGGTCTGTTTTTTGATTTGTTAAACATTTCAAAAATTTCAAGTCTAGAAATTGCTTTAAGTCTTTTTTGTCCTTTAAATTCAACAACTTCTCTCTTAAGTTGAGCTAGTTCTTTTTCAACATCAATTTTTGCAAGAACTTCTCTGATTGCTTCTGCACCCATTCCTGCTCTAAACGCGTCAAAACCAAACTTCTCTTGTGCATCTCTATATTCTCTGTCTGAAAGAATTTGTTTATATTCAAGGTCTGTGTTTCTTGGGTCTATAACGATATAGTTTACATAATAAAGAACTTGCTCTAGGCTCTTAACTGTCAAGTCAAGCACTAGACCAATTTTTGAAGGAACACCTCTGAAATACCAGATGTGGCTTACAGGAGTAGCAAGCTCAATGTGCCCCATTCTTTCACGTCTAACATGGTTCTTTGTAACTTCAACGCCGCACTTATCGCACACAACACCTTTGTGTCTAATTCTTTTATATTTCCCGCAGTGGCATTCCCAGTCTTTATATGGTCCAAAAATTCTTTGACAGAAAAGACCTTCCATCTCTGGCTTTTGCGTTCTATAGTTAATCGTTTCTGGCTTTTTAACTTCGCCACGAGACCAAGCTCTGATTTTCTCGCTTCCTGCTAGCCCAATTTTTATTGCGCTAAAGTTGTTTAATTCGAACATTTTCTTACTCCTATATTCTAAATTTCAAATTTCGGTTTATATAACTAGTCGAACAAATCGTCTGTATCTACTGAAGTGTCATCCATTTTTGCAAGGTCACCTAGAAGGTTTGACATCATGTTGTCTTCTGCTTGGTCAAGCACGTCCACAACCTCAATAACTGTATCTTGGAAAGGTGTCTCTTCTGTTTCCATTGCAGCAAGTTCTTCCACGTTAACTTCCTTACCTTCTTCTGTCAACACGTCAACGTCAAGTGCAAGTGCTTGGAATTCTTTAACAAGAACCCTAAACCCTTCTGGAATGCTTGGCTCTCCAAGCGGTGTTCCATGAACAATGCTGTCATACATTTTAAATCTTCCAGCAATGTCGTCCGATTTAACTGTCAACATCTCTTGAAGAAGTGCAGACGCACCATATGCTTCAAGTGCCCAAACTTCCATCTCCCCAAGTTTCTGTCCACCGTTTTGCGAACGTCCACCAAGTGGCTGTCTTGTAACCATTGTGTATGGTCCAATGCTTCTTGCGTTAACCTTAGAGTCAACCATGTGGTCTAGTTTAAGCATATACTTATAACCAACTGTTGTGTCGTTTAGGAACGGTTCGCCAGTTCTTCCATCATATAGCCTCATTTTTCCGTTTAGCGGCAATCCGTTTTCTTTAAACATGTTTTGAATGATTTGCTCGTTTGCACCATTGAAACATGGAGTTTCAACATGAATGCCAAGAGTTTTTGCAATAAGCCCCATGTGAGTTTCCAAAACCTGTCCAACGTTCATCCTTGATGGAACGCCCAGTGGGTTTAGAAGCATATCGATTGGTTGGCCGTTTGCCATAAATGGCATGTCTGCTGCTGGCATAACTTTTGCAACAATACCTTTGTTACCGTGTCTTCCAGCCATTTTGTCACCCACGCTGATTTTACGTTTTTGAGCAACGAAAACCTTAACTTGAGTGTTCACGCCGTTATCTAGTTCGTCTTTGTTTTTTCTTGAAAGAATCTTAACATCAACAACAACACCACCTTCTCCGTTTTCAACACGAAGTGATGTGTCTTTAACTTCTCTAGATTTCTCTCCAAAGATTGCTCTTAAAAGTCTTTCTTCTGGGTTTAACTCTGTTTCACCTTTTGGTGTAACTTTTCCAACAAGAATGTCGCCTGGTTCAACATATGCACCAATTCTGATGATTCCGTTTTCATCAAGGTCTTTAAGCGCAGATTCCCCAACTGAAGGAATATCTCTTGTAATCTCTTCGTCGCCTAGTTTTGTTGTTGTTGCTTTTGTTGAAGCTTCCATTAGGTAGATTGAAGTGAAAACGTCTTCTTTAACAATTCTTTCGTTGATGATAATCGCGTCTTCAAAGTTATATCCTTCCCAGTTCATATATGCAATAAGAATGTTCTTTCCAACTGAAAGTTCACCTTCAGAACATGCATAACCGTCAGCAAGAATATCTCCCGCTTTAACTTTTTCACCCTTAACAACAAGAGTTCTAGAGTTCTTACATGTTTTTTTGTATGTCTTTTCAAATTTAGTCAGAATGTGTTCTTCAAGTTTGTTGTCTGTTGTTTTAACAACAATTCTGTCTGCTGATGCATAAGTCACAACACCATCAGATTTTGAAATTGTCAAATCTCCGCCATCTCTAACAATAATCGCTTCCATACCTGTTGAAACAAGTGGAGCTTCTGTTTTAATAAGTGGAAGACCTTGACGTTGCATGTTTGCTGCCATCAGGGCACGCGTTGCGTCGTCGTTCTCAATAAATGGAACTAGTGCTGCAGATGTCGACATAAATTGTTTAAGTGAAACGTCTAGATAGTCAACTTGGCTTGCGTTCACATAAATAACTTCTGCGTTCTTTCTAACAACAATACGGTTAGAAACAAATTTTCTTTCTTTATCAAGTGGCTCACACGCTTGAGCAATGCAAGCTCCGTCTTCTTCGTCTGCTGAAAGGTAAACGATTTCATTTGTAACCACACCCTTTTCTTTGTCTACTCTAAGGTATGGAGTGATAAGGAAACCAAATTCGTTCACTTTTGCATGAGATGCAAGGTTTAGTGTGATACCAATGCTTTCCCCTTCTGGAGTTTCAATAGGGCAAATTCTTCCATATTGTGTATAGTGAATATCCCTAACTTCTGCGCCAGCTCTTTCTTTCGAAAGTCCGCCAGGACCGTCTGATGTGATTTTTCTTTTTTCTGCAAATGCTGAAAGCGGGTTAACATCGTCCATGTTTTGTGAAAGCTGTCCGCTTGAAACGAAATCTTTAATTGCAACGTTGATTGGTCTAGAAGACACAACGCTTGCTGGTGTAACTTCTGAAAGGTTTGCAATTTGAAGTTTTTCTTGAACTGATTGTCTAAGTTTAATAATACCGCCACGGAAAGCCGCTTCAAGTGTTTCACCAACTGGTCTGATTCTTCTGTTTCCAAGGTGGTCGATTTCGTCAACTCTTCCCATTCCTTCATTAAGGTCTAGAAGATAGCCAATAGATGCAACAAGGTCGTCAAGTGTAAGAACATAACCAATAAGGTCGTCTCTGTTTTCAATGATTGCCTTAACTCTCTTTTCTTTTGACTTGTTTTCAGTCATAAGTTTTTTAAGCAATGGATAGTGAACATATAGGTTTTTTGCAAAACCTGGAAGGTCTTTCTCTGCAAAACCTGTATATTCAAAAATACAAACTCTTGCGTTTCCAATAACTTTATATTCTTTGTCGCCTGGAAGAGAGATATAAACCTCATTCACCCCAGTGTTTTGAATCTCAGTTGCTTTGTCTCTTGAAATTTCTTCATCTTTTTTAAGAAGAACTTCGCCATCTGGAGAAACAATATCACGTGTTGTGATTTGTCCTCTAATTCTTGAAGCAAGTCCTAATTTTTGGTTGATTTTAAATCTTCCATATTCTCTTAGGTCATATCTAGCTTGAAGGAAGAAAAGTTCTTTTATATACCTTCTTGCTGCAGAAATTGAAGGAATATCTCCTGGTCTCATTTTTCTTGCAAGTTCTAGCATAACTTCTGTATAGTTTTTTTGTGGTTCTTTGTCTAGTGTTGCTTTAATAACATCGTGGTTATTAAATAGTTTTAAAATTGCATCGTCTGAAAGCATTTCTTCGTTGTGCTCATCTTCGCTTAGAGCTAGAGCTTTAATCAAAATTCCAACGCTCATCTTTGAAGCTCTTGCAACAACAACTCTAAGAACGTCTGAAACTGTTTGCTCAAGTTCAATCCACTCTCCACGTTGTGGCATGATTCTGTTAGAGAAAAGTGTTTTTCCAGTTTTGTCTAAAACTCCAGAATAATAAACACCTGGGCTTCTAACAATTTGGTTCTTAACAACACGCTTAACACCGTTAATTAAAAAACTCCCACTGTCGTTCATAACAGGAATGTCACCTAGGAAAATGTCAGATTCAATAACTTGTCCACTCTCCTTGATTGTCAGTCTTGTTTTAACTTTCAGCGGAAGGCTTCTTGTTTGCTTTCTTATTTCACATTCTCTTTCACTGTATTTTGGTTCACCTTCTAGCCAGCAGTCTAGGAACTCAATTTCAGCCTTGTTTGCAGAGTCTGCGATTGGAGAAAACTCTCTCAGCACATTCATAATGTCATGCTTAATAAACTTATTAAAAGAGTTCTTTTGAATTTCAATAAGATAAGGAAGCGCAACTGCGTCCTTTTGCCTTATAAAACTAACCCTTTCTCTCCTTCCAGACTTAATTTTTGTTGCGTTAACGGACACCTTATAACCTCCGAGTTTAAATATATTTTTTTGCCAACAAGTCAGAACCTTCCCCAAAGCTTAGAAATCTAAGTTCTTCAAATTATGGGGCGATTTGATTGTTGATTGTAAGTACTAAATTTCCTTGACTAAACTTTTTATTTGTGCCATACTTTCGTTGTGGTGGTAGAACTTATTAGCGCACAAAGTTAAATAGCTTAGAGAATATACACATGGAATTATACCAATTATTTTTATTTATGTCAACAGATTTTTATGTGAAAATTTAAAGCCGCATCTAGCGGCTTTTTTAATACTTTTCTAGTCTTTAAACGTTTGCCGAAAACACGTCATACATCTTTCCGTCAGCGTCTTTTCCAACTGCTGTGCGAAGCAAAAATCTTCTGTCTTCTAATTTAGAAATGTCCATCCTTCCCTCGCGGCTAAACTCGTCGCCGTCGTGATTGAAGAATTCAAAACCAAAGTTTTTATAAATCTTTATCATTTTTTCCAACTCTGCCCTGATGTCATATTCACTTGCCTGCTTCCCTTCTCTTTGAGTGATTTCATTTCCAAGCAACTTCGCATCTGCAAGAAGTGTGACAATGTTCGCTTTCATTCCTCTAATAAATTCCAAAGCACTTCCAATCAAAACAGAACCAATGCCATTTCCTCTTTTTTCTGGATATATGCTTGCAACTTCAATTGACACACTGCCATCAACACACAGTTCAAATTCAGCCCTGCCACACTCTTCACCTTTTCTGTCAAGAATGCGTGTTTCAAATTTGTCGCTCCCTTCTGGAGTTGTGAGTGAAACAAAAAATTCACCCTTCTTAGATTTCATAATTCGTATGTCACTTGTATAATTTGGGTCGTTTAGATTTCGATATATGTTTGCAATTTTGTTTTCAATTTTTTCCATTGTCATATATTGTTCTCCCTTTTTCTAAATTTCCATTGGGTTTGCTCTATATACTCTGTGCATGTCGCCATGCTCATCTGGTCTTTCCCCTCTAACCAGAAACTTATGGTCTTTTATTTTTCTTAAATCTATTCGCATTTCACAAGAATATGTTTTATGTTTTCTGTCCTTCACAACCTCGCTCACCGGGTTAAACCCTTGCCTCTCATAGAAAGGAATCAATTTTTGAGTTAGGTATTCTTCCAAATCTTCAACGCCAACATTTTCTTTTAGGTATTTAAAGATTTTTCCTAAATTGGTCACAAGCCCAATTTGTTCATTAATCTCAGTAATCATCACACCAGTGTTTGCCGACAACTCAACAATCTCTGCTTTAATTCCTCTAAGAAATTCTAGAGCACTAGACATCAAAACCGTCCCACGTCCACTTCCTCTCTTTTCGGAGTTCATAATCTTAACAATCTTAATTTCAAAATTGTTTTTTGTTTTATGGTTCTTTCTGACAAAATCAACTGTTCCGCATTTATCACCCGTTCTGTCGTATATATGTGTAAGATATTCTCCCTGTTTATGTTCAAACGTTCTTGTAACAAAAAACTCTCCACCAGAACTTTCCACAATTTTCAAATCTTTTGTGAACATTCTGCCGCGAGACTCAATGTCTTCATAAACTTGAAAGATACCTTTGTCGAGCATGCTTTTTTATAGCATAAAAGGCTCATTTTGTAAATAGGGGCAGAAAAAAACTGGCATCGCCAGTTTTTTGTTTTCTATTTAGAACAATCCTAATAGTAGTGAAACTTGTCTAAACACAACTGCTTGGTGAATTGGAGTAAGTTCTCCCAACTCTTCACCTGGATATAGTTTTTCAACTTCATCTGCCATCATATCTAGCATCATCGCACCAATCATTGGAGAGCCCTCTAGAACTCCCATAATTTCAGCTGCCCACTCTGCATCGCCAGCTGAGCTGCTTGGCACATTATTAAATAGTCCATCAGTTCCCATTAGAGCTGTGATTGTTTGCCCTTCTGCAATCAACGCGTTTCCAAGTCCGCCTGGCAATTCAGTTAAATCTTTAATCAAATCAGCAAATTCCTCTGGCAAATCAAACTCATCAATCATTCCAACAATCATGTCTCCCATGCTTGGAAGTTTGTTGATAATGTTTCCAAAGTTTTCAAGAATTCCACCAAGGTCTCCAAGAAGTCCTGGAATGTCTGAGAAGTCGAAATCAAAACCGTCTTCGCCTTCAAACATGCCACCGATGTCATCCATAATTTTTCCAAGTTCCACAAAAACTTCAACCGCATCATGAATAACTCCAAACAATCCTTCAAATCCAGTTGTTCTAACATCTCCAAGAAGTGCCTTGATATCAACAAAATCACCAAGTGCATCCATTCCTTCCATGTCGTCTAGCATACCTTCAACAAGGTTGAATGTAAGGTTATAGAATAGGTTATTGTTTTTATTGGTTGCTTGTCTCATAACCCAATAGCCAACCACTTCAGTTTCTTTTCCTATTTCCTTACTGAAGTCAGTTTTTCTTATAACCAGTGCATTTTTCTCTGGCTCTGTCAATGCATCATATGCTGCTTTTGTTATATATGTCTGCATTCCAAGCATTCTGTCTAGTGCTCCACCAAGGTCAACAATAATATCAAACATACTTAGGTCAACCGTTCCAGTCATAATTGCTTCTGGGTCTAGAATAGATTCGAAGTCCAATGCTCCCATAAGAATATCTGGAAGTGTCTCTAAACTTATTTCCTGAGTTTTTCCACCCTCTTTTTCTGCAAGCTCAGCAATAATCATAAATATTGCTTCAACACCTCTTCCAACTTCTTGTCTTGTTTGTGTTGCGCTATATGTTGTTGTCAAATCATCTTTTTTAACTTCTGCATCAATCTCAAATCCATTAACTGCAAGAAGCAACATTCTTCCAAGGAAATCTGTTTCATCTGGAAGAACAGCCATAATTTTTTCGAAAACGAAAGCCACATCAATTTCTTCATCAAGAATCATTCCAGCTGTAAGGTTTTCCCCCATCTCTGGCATCAACAATTCAATAAAGTCAATAACCTCTGGGTGAAGTAGTGCGTCAACAATTCCAAAAATATTTTCGAAGAATTTTGCATCTTGGAAAATCTCATCAATGTTTGCAGAAATAAACGCATCTGTATCTTCAATATAGAAAATATCCATATCAGCAACTTCGTAAGAAACAAGTTCAACACCAAGTCCGCCGATAACTTTAAGCAAATCCATACCCAAAAGTCTGTCTAAGCCTTTTCCAAAGTTTGCAAAACTTACACCACTTCTCTCTTCTGTTGCTGTTGCTGGAGTGTATGAGAATGATTTTAGAAGGTCTGTCCAGTTTTCAAAGTCCATTTCATCAAGGTCGATTACTTCAAGGATTTCAAATCCTTCTTCAACAATAAATCTAAATCCGCTAGTAAACTTAGCTTTATCTGTAGCCCATCTATTGTTTGTGTTCATATATTCAAATGTAAATACAGTTGAAGGTTTTCTTTGTTGTTGTGTTGCTGCATAAGCAACTGCATCTGCGCTGAATGGAAGTGCAAGACCACCTTCGCCTTCAATCGCATCTATTGCAGCAACTGCACCAATATTCGAACCATCAATCAAAATTGCTCTTGTGATTAGGTTATCGAAAATGAAATCTGCAAGAAGTTCAACAACCGACATAATGCTGTCTACTGTAACATACTCAAGAATGTCATCTAGATTAAGCCCACCTTCGTTTGGAGGCTCAATGCTTCCATCAAGAGGTGCTATTGCACCTTCCATGTTTGCGTCACCAACAGCAAGCATTTCACTAAGTAAATCTGCAAAACCAGGAACAGCAACAATATCGTTGAATAATTTAATAAATCCTAGAAGTTCGTCGTTTCCATTTACCTTTGTTGTCTTTCCATCAGCAACGCTTGCATTAACCGTTGTTATTGCAGAAAACGCAATATTGTCTAGACCCATGAAAGCAACTGCCGCAGAACCTTTGTATGCGCCAGTGATTCCATCAATCATGTCAACAAACTCTTCGTCCATTGGAAGAATTGAAACAATTGTTGGAGCATCAGGTTTTGATGGCGTAACCACCGCCTGAGCAATTCCAAAAATTCCACTTAGTGGAATGAACAAAACTAAACATGTAACCATTCCACCAACAATACCAACCAAGCCACCAAACAGTCTGCGTTTTTTTGCACCTTTCTTATTTCTAACAAAGATTGCAAAGAACGGCCAGCTTAATGCTTTCAAAATGTAATAGAACACAACAAACAGAATAACCGAAACCACTGCAGATAGAGCCGCAATAAGCACTCCAACTGTATTTGCCATATCATTGGCAGTGATTGGCAATTCGTCTGGAATGTTTGTGTTGATTGTTTTAGTTACAAAATCTGCCAAACTTCCGTTTATTGGCTCAAATGGAAGGTTGATGTTCATAATCATCGGAATAAACATTGGTGCAACAACCGCTGCAACAACACCCGCAACAATAAGCATTCCAACTCTCCATACAGATTTTTTTAATCCTCTAAATAATCCAAGCAAGAAACCCGTCACTACATATAAAACAAAGACAGCACTGATACCCAAGCTTATGAATAGTCCTATGTTTCCTATATCGAAACCTTCTAGAAATTCTGGCATAGTTACCTCCTGCTACATACTTTCTATTCTTATTATATATTGTATGCAGTCAACTACAAAACTATATGGTATATTTTAACACGGCGAATAAAAAAAACAATACTATACAATATGTATAGTATCAAAAAACAGTGCCCAAAACCCCATTTTTTTACGTAAATGAACTAATATTGCCCGAACCGCTTGTGTTTCTAATTAAAAACTTGCTATCTGTAGGTTCTGCACCATGAATTCTCACAACACCTTCACTCCAAACATTGTATCCAATAACATTGCTTATGTTTGGTAAATTGTTTCCTTCGAATTCAATTACTGCTCTTCTGGTCGAAACAAGAGCCAAATTAATTCTTCCAGATTGCGCTCTTATTATGCTTTCGTTTCTAAAATTGTTTATTCTTGCATCAACGTTTGCTCCACCAGTTGCCGTAACATCTATCAAAACTGTTGCCGCAATTTCTCTGATATTTAAACTTCCACCACTTATATTTGCTTCAAGTACTCCAACAAAATTACTTGCAGCAAGCACAGTGCCAACTGCATTTCCAGTGCCAGTTCTATCAACTGTTTCTGCTCTTCCATTAAAGTTCACTCTACCACTTCTTGTTTCAAGAATAATTTTAGAGTTTACATCCTCTGCCGATTGGCTTCTTGCGCTAAGAGAAATATTTCCGCTTGTTGTTCTGATTCTTAGATTATGTATTGTGTTTGCATTTCTTATATTGATATCACCGCTGTTTGCGTTTATAAAACTTTCAGCATTTGTTGTCTGAATAAAATGTGTTACCGTAAGAGTTCCGTCTCCAGTTATCTCTGCATCCATTCTTCCAACAATTCTTCCAATTGTGATTTCCGCATCTTTGTTTCTTGTAAAGAACAAGCCGCCAACAACACTTCCAGAAACCCTACCTGCCGCTGCAACCTCAACTCTTTCATCTCTTAGAGGATTATCATCAAAGCCCATATAACTAAAGCCACCAGCAATTGTTCCAAACGTCACATGGCTTGAATTGCTTCTAACAATAACTGCTCTTTCATTTGTGCTTACAATAGCATCACCTAGAGTTACGTTTCCAGACTGCGTCACAATATCTGCTCTGTGGTTTATTCTTGCACGGGAAAGGTCAACGTGTCCAACACCATTAAAACTCACAAAGTGTCTAATCTCAGTTCCAACAATAGTTATGTTTGTATCCCCAGCTCTTCTAAACAAAGCTCTTTCACCAGTGCTGTTTACTTCAAATCTTCCAAGCCTGTGATAAACCCTAGCCAATGTTGCAAGTTCGTCTTCCCATTCTCTAAGTTGACGAGACTGGTTTGTTGTTAACTGTCTTGATAACCTATCGCGAACCGCTTCACTATCCATCAACGCCCAAGTGGAAGTTAGTCTAATAGTTCCATTTGCTCGGTTATAAGTCATACCTGCACTATCATATCTTGCCACAATTAAATCCAACAACTCCCCTCTTCTTGCTGCAGTTGCCTCTGTAATAATAGGAGTAGTCATGTTCACATGACCTCTTTCTGTGTTGATTATAATTGACCTAGCAAACGTTGTGTCGTCAAAGAATCTCTCATTAATAGCCACATGTAAAACACTGTTTCCATATGCCAAGAAACCCTCAGATTCGTTTAGAGTTATTGTCAATGTTCTTCCACGTGTTCCACTATTTACTGCAGACACTCTGAAAAGATTATCAAGAGGATTTAGTGTGTCAGATTTAAGAGTTTTAATTTCTTCATCTATTTCTTTAAGTCTTTCTGCCCAAAGTGTTTCATTGGCTGCTTTTGCCGCAAGGTCTCTAATATGACGGTCTCTGTTCCTTTCTGCAGTTGCAAGGTCTCTATCTCTTTTTGCTTCCATTGCACGTTCTGTTTCTCTTGTGTTTGCCAGTCCAAAAATTCTATCATTAAAAGAGATTGTGCTACGCCCAGTTGTTGAAGTTATGTTTACTGGAATTGCAATAACATTAATTATGATTGTATTAACAACAACATCATCACCATTTGTGATGTGCCATTCACCTGGCTTCAGTTTATTAATCCACTCATCTTCCGCAACCTGTTCCGGGAGTGCAGAAAAGTTTAAAACCCTTCCGGTTTCAGTTGTGTTTAGCCTAGTTTCAGAATCTACCCTAGAAAACGGACTGTCCATTCCCCAAAGTCTTGCACGGTGTCCTGCAACAGAAAAGTTTCCAATAAACATTGCACCAATCAATAAAATACCGGCAACCAGCACCGCGATTAAAGCTATACCAACAATTTTTGCAATTGCAACAGGATTCATCTTCTTTCCTTTGTTATAATTCTACCTTTTTTGAATTTTTTATCAAAATAATATTCATTAGTTTTTTAAACATATATATAGGTATGAAGCTTTTAATAAAACCAAATCACCCGTGCGTTGTAAAGATTTTTAGTCTAGAATTCTTTCTGGAAGCACATGAAGAAAAGATTATAAAAAATATAGAAAAAGTTTTTATCATAACCGCCTACCCAATGAATAAAAACGGTTTCGTCTTTTTACCAAATGCCGCAGAAATAAACCTAGAAAACAAAACCTCAACCAACCCTTCTTTTGTTAAACTCTCAGA
>Ga0131853_10005305_pt1 | contig 23240 bp, 20 predicted proteins | sample TergutLab28metaG_FD_92764 | JGI IMG/M metagenome (GOLD analysis project Ga0131853, IMG submission 92764) | Labiotermes labralis P1 segment gut microbial communities from Petit-Saut dam, French Guiana - Lab288 P1 (version 2) (version 2) | ecosystem: Host-associated > Arthropoda: Insects >...
ATTCCCTGCAGGAGAAAATTCCATTCCCTGCAGGAGAAAATTCCATTCCCTGCAGGAGAAAATTCCATTCCCTGCAGGAGAAAATTCCATTCCCTGCAGGAGAAAATTCCATTCCCTGCAGGAAGACAAAATTTCCTATAAGGAGGAAGAGAGATGAAAAAAAGAATTTTAAGTGTGGTAATGGTAATTATGATGTCCTTCACTGCAATGATACCTATGGCGGTGAATGTATTAGCGAATGAAGATGCTTATATTGCAGAACTAATGGTGGATACAATTTTTACAACCGATAATATTATCGAGCATTTTGTTCAAGACCCTATGTCTGATGAAGAAATTGAATCAATAGTCAATTCGGTACTAAATGGTAGTTTTATTTTAAGCAGAAGTATGCATAATGTATATGTGGAATACTTAGGTGAAGTTGATGATATGCATAATGTAGTAGAAATTACACAAGTTGTTTCTGATATGACTACAAGAAATGGAGATAATTTGCAAGAAATTATTGTTACCAGAACTGGATATTGGTATGGAGAACACCTTGAGTCAAATCAACCTTCACCAGATGGACTGATTATTGCAAGTGGACAATTACGTATTCAACAATTACGCCCTGCGTCGTACCCGAATGATACTTTTGCACGATTGACCCAAGCTGTTTTGACCGTTACTAATGCAGGGGCTACATCTACGGGACAAATTGATTCAGTGGCGGGTCAAATGGGAACAAATGGAGTTCGAGCTAACGACCATTCTCCAGTGCAAGCTCCTGGCGGTCAACTCTTGCATAGACAACCGCATTTTACTCTATGGCCATTAAGTGCTCCGACAATGCGGATAACATTTAATTTAAATCCCCCTCATTTTCTAATGCGTGATGGTGGTAGCGATTTTACCTTGACTGCATATATTGGCTATCTAGCTAGTCCAAGCGCAGTTTGGGGTAACACATTTACGTTTGTTGTAAGAATAAACTAATTCACCACTAGAATAGCAATTATACAATGTTATTTTAGAATGTGAGGAAAATATGAAAGCCAAATTTTTAACTGCGCTAAAAGAGGTCTTGGCTGTACCCGTAACTATGATTTTAATCATAGCAATTAGCATTATTGTGTCAACATTGTTGTGGAATCCTCTGATGCGACCAAACCCATCTTTTACCGTGTCGCTTGTGCAACCAGTCTATACATTAGCAATTAGTATTATATTTTCTATAAAACATATCACGAACTTAGTTAAAAAAACATCTTTACAACAGATTGAAATAAGCTACACAAAATTATGTATAGTTATACTTCTTGCCGTATCGTTGTATGTAAACAATACTATATGGATAAGATTGGGTATTTTTTTAACAAATTTATTGCCATTTGAATTTGACAGAGGCATTTTTTTAACTCAAACCATTCAGGTTGCACATTTTATGCTTTGGTTCAACCTAATACATAGTGTTAGATTAAAGCCGAAAAAGAAAAGAACATTGATATTGAAACGAAAATCACCGCTTTAATTTGGCGGTGATTTTTATTATGGTTGTGTTGACAATTTTTGCAATGTGGTGTATTATTAATAACGAAAGGCAGGTTGCGGGTTTTGTTCGCAATGACATAATTGAATTTGGAGGGGTGTATATGGAATTACGCAAGATTTTTTATGGGTCGGCTTCAACGGATGGCGAAAGCACGATACACGCCTGCATTTGGGAGCCTGCAAAAGGTGTAGAAATTAAGGGGATTATACAAATTGTACACGGTGCAAGCGAGCATATTTTGCGGTATAGCGAATTTGCCGAGGCGATGGTTGCCGCAGGTTTTGTTGTTTGCGGCAACGACCATTTGGGACACGGCAAATCTGCCAACGGGCGTTTTGGCTATATTGGTACGGAAGGGCATAAGGTGCTTGCAAAGGATGTTCATAAGCTAACAACGCTGGTTAAAAAGGATTTTGACGCACCTATTATTTTAATGGGCGTTGGTGTTGGCTCGCTTATAGCTCGTTATATTAGTGCTGTATGGAATTTGGAGTACGCTGGGGCTATTTTTACAGGAACATCAGGCGGCGGTGCAGGACTTAACGCTTTGCACAGAATTTTGTATAAAGCAAAATATGGTAGCGACAAAAAGGGTGCGGACAAAGAAGCGGCGTGGATTAATAAGCGTGTGATGAACAAGTTTAACAAAGGTTTTAAACACAGCGACCACGGGCCAAGCTGGCTAACAAGGGATGTGTACCAAGTGGCGGCGTATGAAGCAGACCCGCTATGCGGTTTTCCGCTAACATATGGGGCGTGGATGGATATGTTAAAGCTAAACCGCCTTGTTAATTCCCGCACTTGGTCAATGCGTATTGCAGAAAGCAAGCCTATATTTATATTTTCGGGGCTTAACGACCCAATGGGAGATTTTGGCAAGGGCATTATACGTGTATATGGCGACCTTATCAATGCGGGTTGTGAAGATGTAAACATAACATTATACCAAGACGCTCGCCACGAAATGCTTTTCGAGCTTAACCGACAAGATGTTTATAATGACATTGTAAAATGGGCGAATAAGGTGGTCGAATGAAAATTTTAATCAAAAACGGCAGGGTTATCGACCCTGCAAACGATATTGACGAAATAAAAGACCTTTATATTGACGGGGCGGGCATTGCTCGCCCGTTTTTGGATGCTGATATGGTTATTGATGCTAAAGGATTATGGGTAGCACCTGGTTTTATAGACCTTCACGTGCATTTGCGTGAACCCGGACAGGAACATAAAGAAGATATGCAAAGCGGCGCAAAAGCGGCTGTAAAAGGCGGTTTTACAACCATTTGTGCTATGCCTAACACCACGCCTAAAATTGATAATGTGTATTGGATAGAGCATACAAAAAAACGCTCTGCAGAGATAGGGCTTTGTAATATTTTACCCATAGGCGCAATAACAAAAGGTTTTGAGGGTAAAGATTTAACCGATTTTGAAGCTATGAAAAATGCAGGAATGGTTGCGGTAAGCGAAGATGGTATGACGGTAAAGAATACTATTTTAATGTCAAATGCATTGAAAAAAGCGGCAGAACTAAACTTGCCTGTGTTTGTGCATTGCGAAGATGTAGATTTGGTGGCGGGCGGCGTTATGCATAGCGGCAAAACTGCCGAAAAATTAGGACTGTCGGGCATAAGCTCTGATTCTGAAGCGCATATTGTGGCAAGAGATATTTTTTATGCTGAAAAAACAAAGGCAAAACTGCACATATGTCATATTTCTACAGATGACAGCTTGCGGGTTGTTCGCAAGGCTATTAAAAATAAGGTTAATGTTACAGCAGAAGTTTGTCCGCACCATTTCACATTATGCGATGAAGATGTTGCACCACACGCAGACCCAAATTTTAAAATGAACCCACCGCTACGCAATAAAACTGACGTTGAAGCAATGAAGCAGGGGCTAAAAGACGGAATGATAAGTGCGATAGCAACCGACCACGCACCACATCACGCAGACGAAAAAGCAAAAGGTTTTGCAGATGCACCTTTTGGCATTGTGGGATTAGAAACCGCCTTGCCGCTGTCTTTAGAGCTTGTAGAACAGGGGATTATCTCCGCAAGCGAGCTTATAAGCAAATTATCAACAAATCCCGCAAAAATTTTGGGAATTGACAAAGGACATCTTACAGTAGGCGCAGTTGCTGACATTACAATAATCGACTCTAATGCAAAATATAAAATTGACGCAGAAACTTTTGTATCAAAGTCCAAAAATACGCCGTTTGATGGTCGTGATGTAAAGGGTAGGGTGGTTTGTACTATTGTAAATGGGAGGGTTGTTTATGATAATAGATAGGCTGATGGATAAAATAGAACAAATGCAAAATCCTACTGTTGTGGGACTTGACCCAACACCGGATATTATGCCGCAAAATATGGGAATTTTTGACTTTAACAAAGCGATAATTAACGAGATTTGCGACATTGTCCCCGCCGTAAAGCCGCAAATTGCTTTTTACGAGCAACACGGTATTGCGGGCTTGCAAGCGTATATTGAAACCATTTCATATGCACGTCAAAAAGGTATGTTCGTAATAGCCGACATCAAGCGTGGCGATATATCATCAACCGCACAGGCATATGCCGATGCACATATAGGAGGTGGTCAGTTTGATGTAGATTTTGCTACAATAAACCCCTATATGGGTAGCGATGCAATACAGCCTTGGTTAAATAATTGTCAAGTATATGATAAAGGTTTGTTTGTTTTAGTAAAAACATCAAATAAAGGCTCATCGGATTTTCAAGATTTAATAATAGATGGCAAAACCTTATACACAATTGTGGGCGAAAATGTGGAAAAATGGGGTGCAGAGCTTGTTGGTAATCACGGTTACTCTTCCGTTGGCGCAGTGGTTGGCGCAACTCATCCAAAAGAGCTTGCTGATATGCGCAAATCATTACCTTGCACGTTTTTCCTAGTGCCAGGCTATGGCGCACAAGGCGGCACAGCAGCAGATATAGCCTTAGCTTTTGATAAAAATGGCAAAGGCGCAATAATAAATTCATCCCGCGGCATAATTGCCGCCTATAAGCAAGAAAAATATGCAGGACTAGACTTTGCAAAAGCCGCACGCCAATCCGCAATTAATATGCGTGATGATATTAATAATGTGCTTAAAGGATAACGATTAATAAAAAATGAGTATGGCGAATAACAACGGTGAGCAACGCCTAGAATAGCTTGTTTTAAGGGGTTATAATAGTAAATTTGCACAAATAGAAATTGTTGTTAAAATTTAGGTGATAATGATGTCAAATAAAGCAAAATCAGTTCGTAAATATGTTTCTCGTAGCTTTGATTATATTTTTTGGGCAGGTTTTTTTGGGCTTCTTACGTACTGGTATTGGTTTGCCGCAGGCGGTGATATGGTTACCGTATATATTTTAAATATAACTGGTATATCCATTGCTTTGCTTATTGATAAAATAACAATTAGGCGTATATATAAGAAGGCTGAAGCATCTTCCGACAAAAAAGCGCTTTCAAAATTGATGAAAAAGAATATGTCGTCATTAAGAACATCGCTATATTTATTTTATATTTTTGTATTGATTTTTTCACAGCTATTAGAAATGGGTGCATCTATAGAGGTTTCGGAAAATATAAAAGACTACCTTGATTCCGTTAAATATGGCGTTATTGTATTGTTTGCGCTTGACAGTTTTTTTGGATACCTTATAAGTGATGACGAACGCAAAAGAAAGTTTGAAGATAAATACAAAGACGACCCTAAAAAGTAAAATAAAAAATTAACAAAGGAGTTGGGCAAATGAGAGAAATGTTTTATGCCGAGGTGCTTGAAAACAAGCTGTTAATCGGCGAGGTTTACGATATGGTGCTGCACGCACCACGTGAGGTAGCGAAAGCAAAAGCGGGGCAGTTTTTGTCCATATACACAGGTAATCCCGCGCTTTTGTTGCCGCGTCCATTGTCTATTTGCGAAGCGGATAGTGTGCGCGGGGCTTTTCGCATCATCTATCGTGCGGTGGGCGAGGGGACACGTGAAATTGCGACGTTTAAGCAAGGCGACCAAGTGCGTGTGTTGGGTCCTTTAGGCACATTTTACCGCATAGAGCCGACACATAAAAAGTTTGCGATTGTAGGCGGTGGTATGGGTGCGCCGCCAATGCTAGAGCTTGCCAAAAAAATTAGACGAGAAAACCCAACGTCGCATATTACCGTATATTTAGGCTTTCGTAGCCGTTTCCAAATAATTTTACATCAAGATTTTGTGCGCTATGCTAATGAAGTGATAATTGCAACAGATGACGGCACAGAAGGTGTACAAGGCACCGTAATTGATGCCTTCCCGCAAAATCCTGATTATGACACAATTTTTGCCTGTGGACCTCATCCGCTTTTAAAAGCAGTTGCAGGTTATGCAGAAAAGCACGATTTACCGTGTTTTGTGTCAGTTGAAGAACATATGGCTTGCTCTGTCGGAGCTTGTTTGGCTTGTGTTAAAAAATTAAAGACACAGGACGGCTGGACATATAAAAAAGTATGTATAACAGGACCCGTATTTAACGCAAAGGAGCTGGTTTGGGATGAATGATATAAATTTGACGATAAATATTGGCGGAGTAGAGTGGAAAAACCCCGTAACAACAGCATCTGGCACAGTTAATAGCGGTAAGGAATATAGCCCTTATATTGATTTTGCAGAGCTTGGTGCTTTAACATCAAAATCTGTTTCTGTGCAGGAATGGATGGGTAATCCCGTACCACGTATTGCAGAAAGTTACGGTGGTATGCTTAATGCCATAGGCCTGCAAAACCAAGGCATTGATAATTTTATTAAAAACGATATTCCGTTTTTTAAAAAATTAGATACAAATGTTATTGTAAATGTTTGTGGTCGTGCTGTGGATGATTTTGTTGCGGTTGCGCAAAAACTGTCAGAATGTGGTGGTGTGGATATGCTAGAGCTTAATTTATCCTGCCCCAATGTAAAAGATGGCGGAATGGCTTTTGCACAAGACCCAAAAGTTACGCATCATATGGTCAGTGAAGTTAAAAAAGCAACACATTTGCCTATCATAACCAAACTAAGCCCAAATGTCACAAATATATCAGAAATAGCAAAAGCGGCAGAAGATGCAGGCTCTGACGCAATTTCATTAATCAACACAATACTTGCATTGCGCATTAACATTCACAATCGCAAGCCTATTTTGGGTAATACGCTTGGAGGATTATCAGGTCCTGCTGTACGCCCCGTAGCTTTGCGTTGTGTATGGCAGGTATATAAAGCGATTAAAATACCAATTATTGGTATGGGCGGCATTTTAAACGGCGAAGATGCGATAGAATTTATGCTTGCGGGCGCAACGGGTGTTGCAGTTGGCACGGCGCATTTTATTAACCCAAGAGCCAGCGCAGATGTGCTTGAAGGGATTGTTAATTATATGGAAAAATACGGTGTGCAAGATATTAACGAGCTTATCGGTGCGGCGCATTAATTTAATATTTTATAGCAACTTAACCTTCTGTAGTCTCCCCGACTGCGTTAAACACGCCGCTGTAACCCGTCGTGTTTAACTTGCGGCGGGGCAACAGAAGCTAAAGTTGCTCTAATGGACGACCTATTTGGTCGTCTTTACTTTTTTGAAAATTGTCTTTACTTTAACAAAATGATATGTTATAATGGTTTTGAACAAATGATGCTTATTTTAGGAGGACGTAATGAACCCAAGATTTGCTGATAGACTTGATAATTTAGCCCCTGCGGCTGTGTACGAAATTTTAAAGGCGACCACTGGCGGTAAAGCAATACCGTTTTCGGCTGGCAACCCTGGTCCAGAAGCCATCCCGCACGAAAAAATTGCGGCGGTTGCAGCAAAGATTTTGGCAGAAACACCAAATACCGCTTTGCAATACGGTATGACAGAAGGATATGCCCCATTGCGTGAAAAAATTGCGGCATATTTGCAAAAAAACCTAAATATCTCCAGCGAAAAAAACCGTTTGGTGGTAACACACGGCGCAACACAGGCGATAGAGCTTTGCACAAAGGCTTTTTGCAACGAAGGTGATGTGGTTATTACTGAAAACCCGTCATTCGTGGGGTCTTTGGCTACTTTTAATTCATATGGTGTTAATGTTGTCGGCGTGGATATGGAACACGACGGAATGAATTTGGACAAATTGCAACAAGAACTTGACAAGCACGAAAAGGTTTCGTTTATCTATGTTATTCCCGATTTTCATAACCCAACGGGCTGGACAATGTCTTTAGAAAAACGTAAACGCCTTTATGAAATGGCAGTTAAAAAAGGCACGCTTATTTTAGAAGATGACCCATATGGCGTATTGCGTTATCACGGCGAACCGATACCTACTTTAAAATCAATGGACACAGAGGGCATTGTGCTTTATGTAGGCTCTTTTTCAAAGCTAATTTCGCCCGGTATGCGTGTTGGCTACCTTTTGGCAAACGAAATTTATATGGACAAAATTACTGCCGCAAAACAGGTTAGCGACGTGCATACAGCAATGTTAAACCAAATGATTATTGACAAATTTATGGAAGATTATGGTGTAGAAAACCACGTTGCAGAAATTTGCAATATTTACCGTAACAAATTACAGCTTGCCATCGATTGTTTGGATGAACATTTGGGCGATTACATAAGCTATATCAAGCCAGAAGGCGGGCTTTATGTATATTGCAAACTACCAGAGCATATAGACAGTATAGAATTTTTTAACGCAGGCATTAAAGAAGGTGTTGCGGTGGTCTATGGTTCGGCATTTAATGTTGACCCTAACGAAAAATCGAAGTATTTCCGCATTAATTTTTCATCCCCAAGCGAGGAGCAAATTCGCAAGGGTATAGAGATTTTAGGAAAGGTTATTCGCCAGTTTTAGAAGGAAAACGTTTAAAACGGCAAGCGTTGAAGGCCTAAAGCTATCTACCCTTAAATGGGTGACGATATTTTTCCTTGCAATATTTTTTATTGGTTCGATTGCAAACAGTATTGCAATGATAAGTATGGGGCCAGAATATGGCACACGCACAGAATATGAAGCGCATATGCACTTTATGTATAGGACATTGGTGTGCCTAGTTATAACGGCTATTGCTACTCTTGTAAAGATTGTAAAAACCAAAGCGGGCGGCAGGTAACCGCCCAAATCACCAATTTGCGCAAACAAAATGCAAACAAAATGGTATGACGCAGAAAGAGTAAATAATTATTAAAATTAATGGGAACTTTTTTGCGACTTGTCTCGTCTTATATACGGGGCAAGTCTATTTTTATAAAGGGGGTATCAAATGAACGAAGAAATAGTTGTACAACTAAAAGGCGTTCGCAAGGTTTATCGTATGGGCGAAGAACGCATTGTGGCACTGGACGATGTCAACCTTACCTTTACAAAGGGCAAGGTTTATTGTCTTTTGGGCGTTTCTGGCTCAGGCAAATCTACTTTGCTTAACATTATTGCAGGGCTAGAAAAACCAACAAGAGGCGAAATAATTTTTAAAGGACGCAGCATAGAGCGTATGAGCGAAAAAAAGCTCGCAATTTTTAGGCAGCGTTATATCGGCTTTGTTTTCCAATCATACAACCTTATGCCTACATTAACGGCCTTAGAAAACACCACGTTGCCGCTTATTTTTCGCCGTATGCCAAAACGTGTACGCAATAAAAAGGCTATAGAAATGTTAAAAGCCGTTGGGCTTGGCAAGCGTTATAAACATAAACCAAACCAAATGAGCGGCGGACAACAACAACGTGTGTCAATAGCAAGAGCTTTTGTAAACGACCCGCAAATTGTTTTTGCGGACGAACCCACAGGCAACCTAGACACAAAAACCACTATCGAAATGATGTCGTTAATATGTGGTTTGGCAAAAAAACATAACCAAACGCTTATATTAGTAACACACAATTTAGAACTTTCCAAATATTGCGATGAAATAATATTTATAAGCGATGGCAAAATAGAAAAAATTGAGGATGTATCCGCAAATAAAATTGAGATTTAAACATAATGGGAGGATATTATGAAGAAACGAATTTTCGCATCATTTTTGGCATTTTTGATGGTGTTTGGGGTTATGACGGTCTTTGTTCCACAAATAGCTCAGGCTGTACCTTGGTTTTCGCAAGCTACAGCTGTTTCGGTTGTCGCTGGCTCTACTGCAACGGGCAGTGTGGGTATAAATTTGCCCGATGGCTTTTTAATAATGAACGTAACTGCACCTGATGACCAATCAACAAATGTACCTAGCATATCTAGACCAGTTCATAATGGAGGAAGTGTAACCTTTGATGTTTTTGCACCTTCTGGAATTGAAGGCCAATTTAACCTGACTATTACTGCAAATTGGGTTAATACGAACCCTCTACCACCAGGGGCTACACAGGCAATCTCTGGACAAATTCAAACAAATATCCCTATAACGGTTACACGTGGCGAAAATGCTGGTGACCTTGCAAGTTCCATTAGCATTACATCACCAACAGCTCCAATTCAGCTTGCACCTGGCGAAAGCCGTGTGGTTCCTGTTGCAATTCGCAATTTTAGCACAACAAATATTACAAATATTAACTTTTTGCCGCGTTTGTTTGTAGGAAATCCAAATGTGTCAGTTGCAATAGAAGACAATTTAGCACCCTTTTCTCTTAGTGCAAATGCATCACGTACTATAAATTTACGATTAACTGCCGCAGACAATGCACCTGCAGGCTCACAGACAGGACTTATAGAATTTTCATATACAATAAATCGTGGCAATGTGATTGAATTTAGCGAACTTGAAATTCCTGTAAATATAGCCTTTACAGATGATAGACGACCAAATATTGTTATGGAATCTTTTGTACCAGTACCATCCATAGTTAATTCGGGGCAAAATTTTACATTTAACGTAACTTTGCGTAACACCTCAAGCGTGGCGGCTAATAATGTGTCGCTTTCTTGGGCAATACCTGGCGGCTCTGCTTTGCAAATCCGTGGTACAAATTCGGAAAATATAGGTACAATTCCTGCTAACTCTACCCGTCAAGTGGCTATTAACTTAACGACCGCAACTGACACATCATCGGGTTCTTATCCTATAGCATTAACGCTTCGACACGACCATCAGCAACCTACAGCAGGCGAAACCATAAACTATCACATTAGTGTAACGGGCGTTGATGGTGCTACAGACCGTGCCAGCTTGCGCATAACAAGCCTTGATGCACCTAGCGGGCAATTTTTGGCGGGCGAAGAAGCACGTTTTTCTGTAACAGTGCAAAATGTGGGCGAAGGTCAAGCAAACAATATACGCATTGCGGCAACGCCCGACACAGGCGTGGTTTCACGTCTTGCAAGCATACAGACCTTGCCTAGCTTGGCATCGGGCGAATCCCGTACATTTGAATTTGCCTTTGCACCAACAACAGAAGCAAGAGGCCGTTTTCACAATATCGGTTTTGCTGTAAGCTATAATGACGGTGCGACAACACAAACCTTTGAACAATTTACAGGCATTAATGTTGTCAATGTTGATGACGGCAATGTCGCCAATATTCAAATAACAAACATAATTGCGCCTACTGGTCAGTTTGTATCAGGGCAACAAGCATCTGTAACTGTTATAATCAGTAATATGGGCGAAGTTGCCGCTAGAAATATACGCATAACCGCAAATCCCGACACAGGACTTGTGTCACGTTTGGCGAGTATTCAAACTTTGCCAAGTTTAGAACCCGGGCAAAGCCGTGCTTTTGAATTTGCCTTTGCGCCTACAGCATCTGCGGCAAACCGTTTCCATAATATAGGCTTTACCGTAAGATACAATGACGGGCAGGAAGAACAAACTTTCGAGCAATACAGCGGTATATCCGTTTTGTCTAATAATGACGAAGACGGCGAAAATCGCTCTGTACCACGTATTATCATAAGTGATTACACCGTTGACCCGCTAATGGTAATGGCTAATACAGAATTTGACCTATACCTAACTATGCAAAACACTCACCAAAACCGTACAGTTCGTAATATGCGTGTGACACTAGAGGTGGTGGGAACAGCTTCAGCACCAGGGCAAACGAATCCGCAACCATCTGCGGTTTTCACACCTGTTAATGCATCTAATACTTTCCATATTCAAGAGATTGCACCACGTAGCACCGCTCAACATCATATACGTCTTTTTGCAATTCCGGATGCTGCACCTATGAACCATACAATAGTAGTGCGTTTTGATTATGAAGATGAAGACGGCAACCCATTTACAGCTACAGAAAATATCGGCGTAAATGTACGCCAAAACACACGTGTAGAGATAGGCGACCCCGGCATTGGTACATTTACACAAATGGGTTTTCCTATGCAATTGTCCTTTAACGTACACAATAGTGGACGCTCTACGCTTTTTAACCTGCGTGTGCGCTTTGAGAGCGAAGGCTTTGAAACATCAATGGCTGATGAAATGTTTGGCAATGTGCAACCAGGACACGGTGGTAACTTTTGGAACAGCATAACACCAATAATGCCAGGTATGCAAACAATTTATATGATAACCACATGGGAAGACGTAATGGCAGAGCAACACGAAGAAATACGCACATTCCACGTTGACGTTATGGGCGGCTGGGACGGCGGCGATGGCTGGGACGGACCTGATATTGGCTATCCTGGTGATGATATAGTATGGTGTCCAGAATGTGGAAATCCTGTATTTGAAGGCGTATGTTCTTGGTGTGGCTGGACGGAAAGTAGCGGCATACCTTTGGTGTTAATACTATCCATTGCTGCTGGTGGTGTTGTTGTGGTCGTTGGCGGTACGGTTTTAACCATAGTTTTAGTACGCAAAAGCCGCAAAAACAACCCACAATACGACGATTTTGACGATGATATGTAATCGGGGGTGAAAAAATGCGGATTAGCGATATTTTTTCAATGGCAATACGCAATATGTTTAAGCGCAAACTGCGTACATTTTTAACCATAACGGGCGTAATCATCGGGGCAACGGCAATTGTCGTTATGATGAGCCTTGGTATTGCTGTAAATATGAATTTTGACGAACAAATAGAAGCAATGGGTCATCGTGCCTTGCGCTTTGACATTTATCAAAACTGGCAACCACAACCAGGCGAAATTGCAACTCTTAACGACGATATTGTCAACCGTATCAACGCCATACCCGGCGTTGTTGTAGCAACACCTATTGTGCATACCCAACTTACAATATTATCGGGGCGTTACCTAGGCAACATATCTATAACGGGTATGAAGCCCGAAGCATTAGAAGCCTTTGGGTTTGCCGTACAACAAGGGCGTGGATTGGATAATAGCGACGAATGGCAAATTGTTTTTGGGTCTAATGTATCGCAACAATTTCGTGACCCTCGCAACCAAAATATGAACAATATGTTGATGATGGGCAGAATGCCAGGCGCACCCGAAACTAATGTTGACTTGCTATCGTTGCCGCTTCGTGCGTCATATCGCTGGGATTTTGGTCAGCCAGCACCGCCCGGTGGTACGCCTACAGGGCAGGGCGGAGCTATACGTCCATATATTGTTGATGGCAGGGGCATATTAGCCGTGGGTGATGATTGGGAAACCCAAAGCAGTAGCTTCATGCCGCTTGCGCAAGTACAACGTATTATAGAAGACCGTGAACGCTGGGAAGAATCGCAAGGATGGGGCGGTGGCGGAGGTTCTTTTATGATGGACCAAGACGGCAATGTGTTCTCGCAACCCGAAGGTTATACGCAAATACGTGGTTTGGTTGACCATCCAAACAATATACAATCTGTAATTGCGGCTTTGCTAGATATGGGCTTGGCTGAAAGCCATATTTGGAACGAAGCAAGCCTTGTAAATTCGCAACGTGAAACATCTGCAATGCTTCGTATGCTTCTTACAGTAATCGGTGTTGTGGTGCTTATTGTTGCCGCAATTGGCATTATGAACACAATGGTAATGTCGATTTACGAGCGTACAAAAGAAATAGGTGTTATGAAGGTTATAGGTGCGTCAGTGCGTGACATACGCCGTCTGTTTTTACTAGAAGCATCATTAATAGGTGCTGTAGGCGGAATTTTAGGATTAGGGCTTTCGTGGCTTGTATCCTATGGGCTTAACAACATAACAAACGTCACCTTCTTCCAAACCCAACAAATGTGGTGGATGCCCGTGCAAGAAGGAAGTGGGCTGGTTAGCTTTATCCCTATGTGGCTATATATTTTAGCATTTGGTTTTTCTGCCATAATAGGGCTAACCTCAGGCTTTTTGCCCGCATTGCGTGCAACCCGCATATCAGCGTTAGCGGCAATACGTACAGAATAATAAACATCTTCAATAAAATGGCTGTGGATATTACACCACAGCCATTTTTTAGTATTTTTTTACTCCATGCGTATTTGTTGCCATATACTTTTCCTTCGTAGCCATACCGCCCCTTATATGCCTTTCAGACTTGTTTATCTCTAGCACAGCACGAGCTTTGCCTGCTAGGCGTGGGTTTATTTTAACCAGTCTTTCGGTTACATCTTTGTGTATGGTTGTCTGATTTCGTGTCGATTTCACCCTCTATTGTCATGGGGAAGAAAAGCCCTTCAACGCTGTCATCCACGGCAAAATAAACGTGCAGCAATGTCTTTTCGATTACCAAGATTTTGTTGATGATGAGCTTCAACCCTGCGTTGGTCATACCATCCGAAAAAGCCACTTCATCGAAAGTGATGAAGAAGGTTTTAAGGTTTTCTTTGACTCTGGCGGTTAGGTCTGAGGTTACGTCGTGTTCATTTATGATTGAAGTCAGATTCTGGATTTCTGCGTTCAAGGATTTCATATCTGTTTCCGCTTCGTCTATGTCTAACATGCCGCGCTTCACCATATCTTTGATGCGGTCTCGTTGTTCTTGGAGGTCGGTAAGCTGCGCTTCCATATCCTCAATGTCAATGGAGCTACTTTGCGTGATGTGTTCTTTAATGAGGCGATTACATTCAGATTCCACAAGCGCAAAAAAAGCATCGCGGTCTTGTACGAGATACGCAAATAAAATAATCAAGGCTTGTACAATGTCAGCCTCTTCTATGCGAATCTGCTCACCTGTGCAGCGTGGTTTGCCCCTAAGCTGTCGGCCTTCACAAGTCCACCAAACATACAACGGACCATCTTTTACATGCCTGCGTTGGTATCTTCGGTAGCCAGAACCGCAGACAGAGCATTTTAATAAGTTACTGAATAAATGTTTTTCGCTTTTGCGTGTTATGGCGCGTTTGCCGGTTGCCTCATCAACAGGAAACTTCCGCTTGTTTGACTCTATCAGTTCTGCAGCACGGGCAAACTGCTCGTCCGATATAATGCGAAATTCAGGTCTATCGTGGATAATCCACTCCTCCTCCGGCACATCAATCCGCTCGTCCGAGTAAATGTTCTTGTTGTGCTGTTTGTTATTTATAAGCGTGCCGGTGTATAGTCGCTGTGTTAGCAGTCGCTTGATTGCATTCTGAGACCATACATAATTGACCTCTCCATCTTTTTTCTTCTTTGTTGGCACACGGCGTTCAAAGAGATATTCCGCAATCCGTGACATGCCCAACCCTTCGATTGTGTATAGGTCAAAAATTTTCTTTACCCATTCAGCTTCTTGATTAGGTACTAACGTCCATTTGTCAATTCGATCATAACCGTAAGCAAACACAGGAACAATGCCTTTCTTCTTTGATATATCCTTCCCAAACTTTACCCTCTCAGAAATCTTCTTGGATTCATACTCCGCGAACATAGCAAAAAGACCAAGCATGAAGCTGTCAAGGTCTCGGCCTTCTCCCATGTTTACAAGGTGAATCAGCACGCCATGCTTTTCCACTATTTCACGGCTAAACGTGATAAAGTCCAGCATATTGCGGAAAAGGCGACTGATGTCTTTAACGTATATTTTTTCAAACTGCTTGCGCTTTGCCTGTCGTATCATTTTTTGCAACTCGGCTCGGTTCTTGATTTTGGTTGCGCTCTTTCCTTTGTCCGAATAAATAGCAACAAGTTCATCGCCCTTGGATGCTACATAATTTTCAAAAAACTCCCTTTGGTTTTGCAAAGAAAGCTCCTGCTCTTCTTTATCTGTACTTACCCTTATATACGCAACAGCACGCAAAAAAACTTCACCTATCTTTCAGTTACAACTATAAAAGCCTGCTAAATGTCACATTCCATTATAGCAGGCTTTCAAACTTATTTCAAGATGAAATTTTCGTTTTGGTTTCAAGGGCTTCCTGCGAAATTTGATTGATTGATTTCGCCACGATGCTCTTTGCAATGCCTCTTGCAAGTGTTTCTCTAATCTTTTGTAAGAGTTCAGGTGGTAATTGTGATGTTTGTGGTTTATCCATCCCCTCATCTCCCAACATATGTACTTGTCCTATACCTATGCGGGAATTAACTTCTATATTACTTGATTTAACCATTTCGATGCCCCAGCACTCTGTGATGGGCACTTTCGCAGAAACTTTAATTTGACTTGCATATGGCGTATGTTTTACAGCCAGGCTACTCATGCCTACACCTCCTTCAAAATTAGCCGTGGTCATCCACCGTAGACTTTCATCTGCGTGTATAATATATAAACGAAAGCCCTTTATTTGTCAGACTCCGATTCATCATAACCTGGCGAGTTTACCCAGTGGAATCCAATAAAACCGCTTATTGCCTGCTGCATTAACTTGCTTAGCGTTGTTGCCGTCAGTATCCTTTTTTAATGCTCTTTTGGAGAATAATTCTTTAACAATTTCTTTCTTATCTGCCGCTGGATAGACTTCCTTTATCTTGCTCACCAGCTTTTCAGGAAAAAGACACAGATGCTCCTTGTGTGTAAAGCCATCGTGTACGTCCTTGTCGAAGCTTTTGGCGCAACTTGAAAGGTTAAACTGGTTGATGCTGTACATGGCGCAGATTCGCTCCAGATAGCTTATCTTCACTTCGTTTGCGGCACTGCCTCCATCTCCATCATCGCTCACGCTCTGCTCATATCGTTCTTGCTGAGCATAAATCAAGCCCTTCAAAAGCTCGTAGAATGACCCCGTGGTATCCTTAGCTTCTTCCTGTGTTATGAACCCCTTATCATGGCAGTATTGAAGGAATAGCACAAACGCTGAATATAGACAGAAAAAGGTTTCATTCAAGCGGCGTTCTACGTCATGAAAATCGTTTGCTCGAAACTCAAGCAGCAGTTTCTTCAGAGCCTTTATTATTTCATTATAGTTAGCTACATACCATGTAATGAAGTAATAGTAAAATGTTGATGCGAGTAACGGTTCGTCCTGACACCTTTGCAGTTGCATATTATCTATCTTCTCTGAGAGTTCGACTATCAGAGTTCGTGTAGCCGTTGAACCTTCGCCATATCCATACTCTGCGGGGACAATGATATTACTTTGAGGGTCGAGCATGATGTTTGAATTGCCCTTTTTGACACCTTTTCCCATGTCGTCACCAATTCTGCGTGTAATTTCTTCAAGCTTAGCTTCATTTTCGCGCTTTAGTGCAGGTGTGCTTTTGGCTGGGTGAAGGTCATCAATAACAACGACACAATCACGGTTGCTGTGTAAAATATCACCTATGAAGCTAAGGGTTGAGTTGAACCGTGCATGTGGCTTTATGCCGTCTTTGCGATTATAAAGTTGAGATACAAGGGTAACGAATGTAGTTTTCAGGCTGTTGGTCTTGGCAACGACCTGCAAAACGGTGCGCGGTGTGATACCGATGGCGCTGTAGGCACTCCTCATGATAGCTGATAGGGTATGGGCAAAAATGACCTGCCTGGCACTCGGACTTAAATCAATTAACTTCACTATTCCAATCATCGCTGCAGCTTCTGTGTAGCGCCCGATGTCGATGTCAAGCCTTTGAGAAAGCGCGCCAAGCTCAAGGTTTAGCGTGTTTTCCGCGCCAGGAGCGAGAATGAACTCGCTCCCTGCACAGTAAAACACTGTTCTGTCAATTTCGCCTTTTCCAAGCACATCAATATGATAAATGGTTTCTATCGAAGAATAATCCAATTCAGATAGGACTTTACTTGCGATATAGCGACCAACCTTGGATTTAGCATAATCTGGATGAAATAGCACCCTCCTGTCGTGGTCTGACCATCTCACCTTACCATCCTCAAGTTCGACCTGAGATATGACGGGTTTCTTGTCAGATTCACCGTTAGCAAACCTTATGCCTATCCTTATTTTGGATTCAATCACACCATTTTTGATAACATTTACAGGCGAAATAGCCACTGGTTCAAAGTTGCTGATTGGATTTTTGCTATCGTCATGAAAAATCCACTCTTTGGCGGCGTTGCCCGCGGCGGGGTCACGGCGTGCGTCACCGCCTACAACTTTGTTCTCGGCGGCACCACCACAATCTAAATGCACAGACATTCAAGCATCCCCATCCCTCGCCGACAGCGTTGAGATTCTTTCTGTTTTTTCGACTCCTTCCACTCCTTCTTGAGTCTCAAGAAAGCTGAAGCAGCCCCGAATATCCTCAAAGCTATCTTGCCGAGATTCCTGACAACGGGCTCGGCTTCTGCAATGAACTCCTTCGCCTTATCCCATTTGTCGCGCAGCCATGCACGCACGACTTTTTTAGGCCCGGCATCTTGGGACGGAGCTTGCTCAATGCTATTAGTAGCAGCACTTACTGCGGTTGTCACGTTCCCTGCATTTGGTGAAATCTCTGCACTTTGAAGCCTGTTAGTTCTTTCATTGTTGCGTCCGAAAATACCTTTGTTTAATAATTCCATTTCTCTCATCTCCTAAATTATTTTAGTTTTGTCCCAGCCTCATCGTTGCTGAGGCTTCCACTTTCCTGATAAACCTGCGCTCACACTTCATATCCAATAGCGGCTTCATTAGCTTTGGGATTATCCCAAAATCCCGTTAAATCCCTACAATCCCAGACGTCTTGGGATGCTTATAAAATATTTATACCGCCAAACCTTTCACCGCTTTTGCATTCATGCGTTCACTTTCGCGTTGCTCCTCCTTGATTATTATGGTATAATAAACGGTGTGGATTGGGGTCTGGCGTTGGGTTGTTTTTTATTATACAGCGCAAGCGAATGACCTCGCATTATGTGGGTTGCATAAAAGTTGCAGATTTGAAAATATTTTTGAAAATGCTAAATTGATTTTTTGGGAGGGATGAAAATGCTGACGTGGAAAGACATTTTATTCATAATAGAAGAAATGTTTGAAATGAAGCCCGAGGATATTGCGGGGCTTCTTGGGATTGACCCAAGCATTATCTCCCGCCTTAAAAATGGTAAAATAAAAAAATCATCGCATGTAACACCTGAAAATGTGTATGAGAAAATATTTGACCCTAGTGTTTCCCCTCTGAACTTAGGTGAAAGAGACTCTTTGCTTGCGCTACAGCAATTGTTGGTAGATAAAGGGTTTTTATATGTAATAGACGACATGATGGTGACAAAAGCGAATTACAAAGGCGATGATTATAAAAAGTTTGCAATAAAAATGCTGAACAGGGTTAATAAAAAAGGTTTTAAGGAAAGGTTCTTGTCCGAAGTTAGGGATGACTTACGAAATGTCATGCTAGGCTACGAGATACCCAGTTTCATTGGAGTAGACCCATTCAACCTTATTACCGCTGATTTGTTTGGTAAAGCCATTGATTTTACTGATTCCTTCGATACAGACATAAAGGCTTCATATTCCGATTATGACGACCAGCTAATCTACAATCAAATTTGTCAACTAGAGCAATTATTTTGCGATTACATAGATTATTTGGCGTTGAATATGAAGCCAAGACGCCTTTCAGATGCACAAGTTGCTCTCTTGAAAACAAGTGGGCAATTTAGTGTTAAGGATGATTTGGAGCCTTGTGATGTGCTTGTGCCCATGTACAGAGACGACACCAAAGAGGCGGAGTTTCACGAAAAGGCTACAGAGTACAGAAGGTTAATCTGCAAGTTGACAGACGAAATTTTTGGACTTGTAAACCAACCATCTGCCAATTAAATAAAGCTATCACCCATCATAACCGCCTGTCTGATAGGAAAATTAGAAAACAAATTTACAATACAATCATACCTAAGAAGTCTAGCTCGCCCCACGGCCTGCTCTAGCTCGCTTTCTATCATCCAAAAATGAACTTTGCGTAATGCCTCATTTTCGTAGGTAGTGAAACGAAAGCGATAACCGTTATGACTAACTGGCAAACCATTCTTCATTTGGGCGTCTTCGTCAAATTCCAGCCCGATTGAAAATGCAAAAAGCTTGTAAAGAAACTCGGCTTGGTAAGGAGTGCCGACTACATTAAGATTGAGACCCTTGAGGTAATCGACCCCCTCTGTGTTGCCGAAGTACAATTCAAGCACCTTTCCCAACAAGCCCGATTCTGCATATTTTTTGAAAGTTAGGATGCGTTCCAATGGTATGCCAGTTTTTTCAGCTATTCTTTTGAAAATGGTGAGGTCTTGGTCTATGCAGGTGCGACTCATAGATTTGACGTAATACTGGTTTAGTGTGCCTTCATAACGTGCTTGTTTAGATTCGTAGAATACAACTCTGTCTGCTCCAAAGTATTGTTTATAGATTTCCTCATCAGCAGTGGCAGAGATGATAATGTACTTAACATCATCTCTTAGCTTCATGGGCTTAAAGAATACGAGGGTATCTTCTTCAAGATTACGTTCTTCATCGGCTCTGCGTATACAGAAATGTGTAGTCGAACAAAAAGCCGATATATCAATGTGGGTTGATTTATCGGCGTTATATGATTTTTCTACTTCTTTGATTATGTCGTCCGCTTTGATGCGGGCGGCATTTTCATTTTGTTTTTCGTGTTGCTGCGCTTCTTCCCAATCATCTGTAAACTATTTAATGGATTTTGCCTTAAATAACGATTTGCCACGACGATACATCTCGTTCACCTTGCTGGTTTTATGGCGAAGCATTGTAAGTGCCTTATTGCTTGCTAAGCCGTTCTTGACTTGCTTGGAAGCTAATTCTTCGAGTAAGGGTATGTCTTTAAGTGGAATTGAACATTGGTTAGCGACCATACCTTTTAAGATTATATCCTCATCAGATAGCACAACATCAAACTCCGCAAGGGTTTTGGAATCCAAGTTCATCATCTTTCTATGTGTTGATGCGATGTGGGTATCTGCCCTCGCAACCGTCTTTAATTTCTCCCAATATTCTTTTAAGCACTCAATGTCATCGGCGTAGGCCTTTTCCTTGATGTATGGGTTTACAAGGTGGCTTTGTCCTGTATCGTACAGAAAATTAATATGCCGTTGAATGTCAGGAGGTATTTGAGATTCTAACTCTTTATCATGTAGCGATGGGGTTTTAATGATTTTGATGTGATCAGCAACTGCACGTTCAAAAAAATCATTTTTAAGAATGTTGGTTGGACTGTTATACGAAACTCTCAAGCCACTATCCCTCATAAGATCCAAAATTATCTGTGTTTTGCCGATTGCTGTTTGCCCTTTGATAACATGGATTTTGTCGTCATTCGCTGATATAGCAGTCTTTATATTGCGCTCAACATCGGCATAAACTTCATCCCTTGAATGATATACCTCCTCATATCCATCAATCCGCTCCATGTAATTACGGGGAGGCTTTATGGTATGCAGGATATTCGTGCCTCGTTCACAAGTGTCCTCATATGGACAGAAATTACAACAACTCTCAGGCTTGTAGTTGTTTGACCTCATATATGAAATGTGAGATTTCCATATGTTCAGTTTCTGTGTCGATATAATGCCATTGTCGCGCAGATTCTTGAGTAGACTGATGAATCTTGTTCCACCTGATTCTATATTGATAAGATTTGTAGCTATACCACGTAATTGAAGATGAGGCGGCTTTTCGTCGCCATTTTCAAGTCTGGCATACAGTTTACATTTTTTACTGATTTCATTTAATACGGATGCTCTGAAGTTGGTTCTACTTCTATTTGATTCAGGAACAGAAGAATCATTTGAAGGATTAACTTTTGATAAGTTTTTGCCATCAGGTATTATATCTTCATATATAATAGTATGTGGCAAAAAGTTATCATTATGATTTGGATGATTTGGCAAAAATTCGGAATTTTTGCCACAACCACTGGATCTGGTGGTTGCACCAAAATGTTCTGTTCCAGATGAATCATCAATTTCAACATCTTCAATAGGTCTTATGTCAAGTAATCCTTCTTTAGTAAGTGTTATACCATGGGTTTCTGCAAATCTAGCAATATTTCTTTTTTTGTAGTTGGTTTCACCATACCTTTGCCGAAAGTAACTGGTTATGTTCCTGGCTAGAGATTCTGTACTCACCATAGGTATTTCATCATCAACAAACAAAAGCTTCTTGCCGCCAAAATACATTTTAGAAATATCCTTGTAGCAACTTTTATCAGCTCCCGAGAATATTGTGGCAAGCATATCAAGATGCACCTCTGCGTCTTTTTTGTTGTTGATAGATGTACTGTTCAAAAACATCATCCTAAATCTATCGTTATCAACGCTTCTAAAAGTTTCATAAACAGCAAAGGGCTTCATGTCGTAAAGCTCTGCTTGAGCCATTGCATTATCAAGACTCATTCCACCATCAAAGTCCAGTGCAAGAATCTGCATTTGCTCAAAGTTTTTCTGGCGTCTCTTACCGTCTGTAAATGTTGCAAGACTGAAGCTGCGCCCTTTCTCACCAATAAGCTTGGCGTAATGTGCAAGTTCGTCGATGCTGACAACAATTTTGCCTGTCGCTATTCTGTTGTTGATTCCAATAGCTTCATCATCAGTGGGTCTTGTAGTAAATTCCTCACTGTCAAGCGAAAACGAGACTGTGTTTGTGCCTTTAATTTTTTTCATTTCTTTCAACCTCCAAAAGTTAAATTTTAACTTTTAGTATGACTTTGAAATGATTTTAGTTGATGAATATATTTTCTTTCGGATTGTAAAGAATATCTTGAAATACAACCATGATTGTGGTATACTTGTTCAAAGGGTAGGAGGCTATGATTGATATGAAGATTACCTACAAAAAACTTTGGAAGCTACTCATCGACAAGGAGCTTCGTAAACTGGACTTGCAACGCATGTCTGGCATTAGCTCTACGGTGGTTGCAAAACTGTCTAAGGGCGAAAACGTCCAGACGGATGTGCTTATTAAAATATGTAAGGCTTTATCGTGCGATATATCAGATATTATGGAGATAGAGCATACTGACGATGAAAACACCAAGGAGGCGGAGCATGAGTAGCAAAGCCATGTTTGTATATATAGATATTTTGGTGAAAACAATGAGGGGCACATTGATTGGGGGTATGGCAAAATGAAGTTGATGAGATATAAGGTCGGAAGTAACGCTATTAGGCAATACATTAGCGATGATAGGGCTGGGCTTTATGATGTAAGCGAAGTTCTTTCTTCATGGGAAAATGCCTTCGCAATAAAGGATAACGCCCCAAGCGGCTTACGCCACCCTCAACGTGGCGCCTTGTATGCTATCAAGGCACATTGGACGGTTTCTAAAGAACCTGTAACTATAGTGATGCCGACTGGTACAGGAAAAACCGAGGTTATGATTGCAACGGTCATTTCGGAGCTAGTTGGTCGCACTATGGTTATTGTGCCGAGCGATATGCTACGGAAACAAACCGCTGAAAAGTTTTTGTCCTTTGGCATTCTTCAAGAAAATGGTGTTATTGATGCTTCAGCAATAACACCTA
>Ga0131853_10005310_pt1 | contig 23228 bp, 18 predicted proteins | sample TergutLab28metaG_FD_92764 | JGI IMG/M metagenome (GOLD analysis project Ga0131853, IMG submission 92764) | Labiotermes labralis P1 segment gut microbial communities from Petit-Saut dam, French Guiana - Lab288 P1 (version 2) (version 2) | ecosystem: Host-associated > Arthropoda: Insects >...
CGCAACCCGATTGTGATATCGGATGGGATTCTCACAGAAAATGTTACTATCATGGCTACGGTCTGCATTTATTCACTGCCTCTAATTCTTACAATGATTTGCCCATCTTTCCATTGTTTGGACCAGTTTCAAGACACGATTCACTAGGACTCGTTTATACCTTGTTTAATATGAAGTATCTCATTCCATACGCCAACATAAACAAGTTACTTCTTGATTCTGCTCACGATACTTTACCTTTATATCAATACTGCCATTCAGCTGGTATCACACCTTTTATCGACCTTAACCTTAAGAGGGGCATTAGTCTACATATTGATGATGATTTCACAGTTGGGCAGGATGGCATTCCTGTTTGTAAATTTGGTCTGAAATTGAGACGTGATGGCGTTGAACGTCCTAAACTAAGGCTTAAATTTCGGTGTCCTCTTGCTTCACGTATTAACGGTGTTACTTGCACTAATCCTTGTTCTGAAGCCAAGTACGAACCGTTCATCTGCCCATGAAAAACAATCCTCGCATCTTTAATATCCCGCCGAGACAGTCAAAACAATGGAGTCACGAATTCAAAGCTAGATCTTCTGCCGAAAGAGCTAATAAACGCATCAAATTTGATTTCCAATTAGAAAACGGCAGATACCGCTCCTCACGAGAATAGTATTGCCGTCTCTTCATCATCATGATGTGCATACATCTTGATGCCTGGGCTTTGCCACAGGAAAAATCTCTCAAAAATCGCCTGGGGCTTGCCGTTTAACTTCATATAACATTTTTAACATAATGTCTATTTAATCATGTGTTTTTTCGTCTTTTGCTTTGAATATTTTGGCATCACATCCTTAATTTTAAACTACTCGGCATTCCGAGAGGCTATTTCAAATTTCCGACCCCTCAGACAAAGAAAGCGTTTTTTATTTTATGTATGTATTGACATTGCCCACAAAAACTGCTTTAATTTCATTAACAGGCAAATTTTGACATTTTAAAATAGCTCTTTAACGCGCGAATTGAGTAGAAAAAACGTCATTCTTTGACTGTGATTTTCACTTTAAAGCTTGGCTTTCTTTGGTTTGGTACCAGTCAAAGAAGTTGAGAACAAAACAGATTGGTCAGAAGAGGTATCATATCGTGTTTTGGTATAAAGCTTTTGTGGTTTGAATTGCTTAGAAGAGACTAACTAAGTAAGCTAGAGAAGTTTTAATCAAGCGTATGACATCACGAGTGAAAACAAAGTATAGGAAAATGATTTTTTGATTTAATCTTAAAAATTATTTAAGATTCTGAACTAAGAAGTTGAATAAAGACAAATGGTTATATAGACCAAAAGGAGAGAATTTTTATGTTGAAGAAGAGCAAAAAGATAATTGTCACAATTGCTGCATTTATGACACTGAGTGGACTGCTCACGATATCACCGTTGGAGATTCATGGAAACGAGCAAGAATCTCTAATTACGTCAGTTTGGGATCAAGAACTCAGGTCTACAACACAGAGATCTATGGGGATTCAACCGCGTATGCAATGGCAGTTTAGTAGTTGGGAAGTGCGGATACAGCATCAAATTAATTTATTTACTAGCGCATCAGCGACAAATCTACATGATGCAGTTTTTTCTGGAACAAGGTTTTATGTTCTATCATCAATTCCTGTTGCGCCATTTGGCAGGGTTCAAATAAGGATAACAAGTACTCACAGTAGTCAAACTCATCTGACTAATCGTGTTTTTTGGGCATATTCTAATGCGATAGCTCAGCAATTACGTCGCTAATGATCAGCAGATCTGCTCATGATAAGAGAATGAATAGGTTTATGTGAGGATAGGTGTAACATGCAACTTTATCAAAGAGCATTTTTAATAATTAGGCGAAATTTCTTCTATTATTTTATTTTCATGGTAGCTATCATTTCGCTCAGTACCCTGTCTTTAAGTACTATAATATTAAACCAAGCATTTCTATATGCTGAAGAAAACTTCAGAAATTCTTCTCCTGCGATTATAACGTTGCAAGGAGACCCTTTGAATTCACAATCTTTATTTGATTTTGAAAAAAGGGATGTTTTTATTGAAAATACTATTTTGGAAATCGCAAGTTTGCCTCATGTGGATTTCTTTAATTATGGACATTCAAATGTTGTACATAGCTCATCGCTATTTAGGAATGATCCAGTTGCTAGTCAACTTAGTGGCTATGAGTCACAATCAGAATTTTTTTTTAATCCCTTTTCTTTGAGAGGAACCTCTAATGTTGAATTAATCTATGTAAGAGAAGGGCTATTTAATATTGAAAGTGGACGCACATTTACTACTGCTGAAATTAACAAGGAAGTCGATTTCGATTTGATGCCTACTATCATATCAGAGCAACTAGCAAATTATAATGATCTTTCTGTTGGAGAAGTGATAACCGTTAGTCTTATTACTGCATTTGCTGATGATCCTGAGCATTCTAAAACAATAGATTATAACCTCAATATTATTGGTATTTTCTCTCACCCGAATCGTCAAGAAGTATTTTTTAACCCTTTATTGTCTCTATGGCAGGAAGCACATGAAAATAGCATTTTTGTTCCAAATTGGGTTGTGATTCAAGTTCAAAATGATTATTATACACAGAGTAATTCTATTAACAGAAGCATTATTCCACCAGTGAGTGCGACCTTTGTAATTTCTGATGTGAATCTAGTGGATGATTTTCTGTTGTCAGCATCTCGCTTTTTAGAAAACGGGATGCATTTAGACTCCTACGAAAGTCGTTTTGCAGTTGTCGAGCATTCGATTAATACGCTCCAATACTTAATGAATTATTTATATTACGGTGTTTTGCTAGCAAGCCTGATTGTATTAACATTGGTAAATGCGCTTATGATATATGAAAGAAGGGTGGAAATAGGGATTTACATGGCATTAGGTAGCAAAAGAAAGTCAATTATTTTGCAATTCTTAATAGAGGTTTTTGCTGTGTCTTTAATCAGCATTACTATAAGCCTATTCTTAGGAAATGTTGTTGCTAATGGCTTATCTAGATTTATTTTGCAAAATGAGGTCATATCTTTTTATGAAAATCATGATTGGTATTATTCAGGAAATTTTTTCGGAAATATTTTTGAAAATAGCTTCGGTTTTCACGAATTAACGCATACAGACATTATTGAAGCTACGGAAATAGGTGTTTCTATAGACATAGTAATTAACTACTACATAGTTTATCTGTCTGTACTGGCTTTCTCAACACTAGTGTCTATAGGGCAGTTACTCAGTTTGAATCCGAAAAAAGTTTTGTACGAGCTTCATTAAAAGATTTTTGCCAAGTTACTCGAACAACCCTTTGCCTCTTAAGACTATCTATAGCTATTAGGATAGGATTACAAATTGAAGTGTGTGATAATTAATATTAATGTTGCCTGATAATCGAATCTATGAACAAAGTAATCGAAAGTTACCAAATGTTGATTTTGGGATAACAATGTCAAATGACTCTTATCTCGATTGAATACACTCTAGTTTTAGATGTTAAAAAAGGCTCAGCGAACTCATCAATTTTCAAATCAACATCAAGGAGAACTTCGTCCAAAAAATTCAGGTGATTATTAGCGAATCTGATTTTAGCGACTTGGTCAACAGACAATTGATATCCAACAATTGAACGAATGATTTCATCATGGTCAGCTTTAACGCGACCATCAATCAGAATTTTACAATAATCAGGGTCAAAAGTATCACAAGTCAGAACATACTCAATAATGCGCTGAGCAGTTTTGCCAAAAGTATCAGACAGAACATGTGCAATTGCCAGATTGCACATAGTTAACGAATTCTGGACTCGATTCTTCTCGCTGGACTTGTTGCTAACTAACTTCGTTCGATATCTGCAAATATCACGAAGTTTGCGAACAGTGTGTGGTAGAATAAAACTTCCAGGTGCTAGACCATGATGTAAATCGGAAATCCAGATTGAATCTTTCTTGTCAGTTGATGGCTTTGATATACTTTAGGTTGGCTAAGGTGATAGTGATTTTATCTTCAAGGACATTGTAAACAGGAATCCAATATTTACCAACAGATTCCATACATAACTCAACACAGTTGTTTTCAAGTAGCCAATCTTTTAACTGATTGAGTTCATCATTGAAAGTACTAAAACGTTTTGTTTTGTACTGAGCAATCCCAGTTTCAGTTGTTGAAACAATAGTAGCAATAACAAATTTTTTGTGGACATCGACGCCACAAAAAACATGGTGCATTACTTTGCCCGTGCTCTGTAGTGTAGCCTGTTCTCCGAGTCAATTATAATAAAAATAACGTTCAGGTGCAAATTTTTCTATCTCTATTTGTGCCTTGAGCGGAGCGAAAGGAATGACAGTTATTATGAAAAAGTTTTTTAAGTCAACAGCACTTGTTGCGGTTTTAGGAGGGATACTATTTGTTGGTGGAATGCAAATTGCTGAAGCGGCAACAGTACACCGTTCCGTTGTTCGTCATTTTCCAATTTTGTCACATCAGATTACAGCTCCAGTGAGTTCTTTCACTCCGGATGGTATTTGGTATTGTAGTGGTGCTTTCTTTGGACGCCTTCCGCGTACCTCATACATCAGAACGCAATGGGCAGCTGACGTAAGATTTTCAGGAAACATACCAAGAGGAGCATGTGTAATAGGTGGAGCTCCTCACCCTAACTAAAGAGATTTAGAATGATTCCAAATTAACACTAAGAAATAGCACTATGATTACTATCACAGTGCTATTTCTTAGTGTTAAAGATAGTATTCAGCAAAAAATTGAACTCTAAAAAATTTGCTATGATAATGGAAGGAAGATAGTGCATGAAGAAAATTTCAATAATGCTTTTAGTATTAAAATTTTTTTTGTTAGTTGCATGTCAGGACGAGGTGGCATATCAAAATAGTATTTTTAATGAACAATATGAGAGCATGGGATCTGTGGCTATAGAATGTGTTTCAAGGTATGTTTTTCTTGAGTTAGGTAGTACATTTTTTTTTCATGATAATATTGATATTAAGCCTATTGAAATAACAGTTGGATATGAAATTGAATGGTTTATAATTAGTGACTATGAGTCTGAGTACTATGGTGAAGAATTCATCCGCTTGCCACTTGCAATAAACTTCTTTGACTTAGTGCATTGGAGGCTAAGTTCTTGGGGGGATGAAAATAGCTTAATTCCTGCTAATAGCCTCTTTTTCACCTCAGGACCAACAATTTATAGGCATGATTATCCAAATGGTCATCAATTTGGTTGTATTGTTAATCCAGTCGAAAACTTAGATAGTGCATGGATTGGGCATGGTTGGGATAGAACAACGCTCCATACCTTTATTCATTTCCAATATGAAGGTGATGGATTCTATTCGATACCGTTCTTTGGATGTGAATATATATGGTACTTTAGATTTCAGCTACAAGCTTCGCAATTGGTAAATTCGGCGGCCTTCCCCGATTAAGATGCACTGTAAGTAATAAAGTAATTAGATATTTCGGTGATGTGAAATTAGGAGAGCATTGTGTTCAATATAAGAAATATATTAAATGAGGTGTATCATGTGCCTGAGTGAACGAGCAAAAATTAGTATAACAAGAAGAATTGTAAAGAGTATAATCTTATTGACAGCTATTTTTATCTTAGCATCTACGATAATAGGAGCTGTTTCTGTGGAGAGCATCTTTAGAAATACAGATGTTAATTTAAGACGAAAAATGCGTCCAGTTTTATCTATTAACCGTGAGTCACATCTCGTATTTATGGGATATCCGATTATGACGTTGAATGTTGTAAGAGAGATAGCTAGCTTATCATATGTGGCTGAATATGATTATACACTCTATTATCCAGTATTCAGCTTTTCATTGCATCAGCATAATCATGCTGCTAGAGGGCAAGCACTTCAATTTGGAATGCCAACTATGTTTTTGATTTTGGGGAGTTCACGCCCTAATTTTTTTCAACTTGTAAATGGTGATATTGAACTAGTTGAGGGGCGGACATTTGAGGAATATGAGTTAGTTTCGAGTGGCGAAAATAGGTCAGTTGCGATTATTTCAGAGGCTTTTGCAGAAGAGAATGGTTTAAGAGTAGGGGATACATTTGATCTGTATCAGCACGTATTTAGGAAAGTAGGTGACTTTGTAACACCGGAATCATTTTTAGAAGAAAATGTTTATGATAGAATCACCTTAGAGCTCACAGTTATCGGTTTATACGATGTTCCAATTGTTGAAGAAAGGCATGAAGAGGCTTATCTTAGAACGGATAGAGATTCGTTATTAGACAATATCTTTGTTCCTAACTGGGCAGTTGAAGATATAGGCATTCGAATTTCGGAGTCGCATGTCTCAAGGCAAATAAATGTTGAAAACTTAAGCTCTGATGAAGTGATAGAGCATTTTCCAGTGAGTATCACACCGATCTTTATGCTAGATGATCCAGCAAGTATGGAAAATTTCAGAGAAATTGCATTACCAATGTTGCCTGAACATTATGATTTTGTAGATTTGTCAAGTACTTTTGATGAGATTGAATCATCAATGGAAAACTTATTGTACGTTGCTGACTTTATTCTGTTTGCATCAATTGGAGCAACAACATTAACTATTGGATTGATTGTCACTTTATTTTTACGCGATCGTCGTGAGGAAATAGGCATTTATCTGACTCTTGGGGCAAGTAAAATGAATATTATAGGCCAAATTTTATTAGAAGTATTAGTTATCGCTTTGGTAGGGATTACGCTTGCTGTTTTTGCAGGAAACTTCATTTCAGGTGTGATGACACAGAATATACTAAGAAATGAAATGGTTGCAAATCAAGAGCAACGAGAGAATGAATGGATATTTGAAGGCGGCTACACGATTCTTGATAGAGTTGGAATTCCTTCACCGCGTTTGACACCAGATGAGATGATAGATGCATTTGATGTATCATTAGATACGGAAGCCATCGCGTTGTTTTATGGGATTGGATTGAGTGCGATTATGCTTTCAGCACTAATACCAACTATCTTTATAGTTAGATTAAATCCGAAAAAGGTATTATTAGGTTAAATTAGGATGTGTTACGATGAATATATTTATGAAGGTGGGACTTAGTTTAAAGAGAAATATTGGGAAGAATCTGTTACTATTTATTATAACCTTAATTCTTGGTACAGTCATAACTGGAATTATTTTGATGTCTCAAGCAGTTGCAAATACGGAAGCATCTTTAAGAAGAAACTTACCACCAATCGTCACTATCGAAGCTAATTTACTAGATTATTTTAATCCTTATGATTCTAGTTTTGAATTGGAACCTGTTACATTTCAAATGCTGGATGAAATAGCATCCTTACCGTATGTCTCTGATATGGATCACAGTTTTCACAGTTTCGGTTGGGAATCACCTGTTGAATCATCACTTGCTGTAGTGACTTCTGTTTATTTTCCAGAATTCGACCTTTCTCTAACGACACAACATATCAGACGTTCTGATTTTATTGATTTGAATAGCGGATTAATTAGTTTGGTGGTTGGACGAACGTTTTCTGATACAGAACTAATTGAACGTAGAGATGTCTTTCCTATTCTTATTTCCAATGAATTTGCTCAATTAAACAATCTATCTGAGGGTGAGATTTTTTCTTTTGATCATGTGATTAGAGGAGATCGGACAGAAGATGGCACAACATGGGGGATTGAGGAAGTTGGACGTTTACATTTTGAATTTGAAGTAATAGGTATCTTTGAAATTGCTGATAAAATTATTGCTGGAAGTAGTTGGGAGAATGACTATTCGCGTTTAACATTACTAAATCGTTTCTATACCCCAACATGGGTTTCTGTGGTAGTTAATGAGCAAGTGGATATTTTCTTATATGAGCGTTATGATTGGTGGGAGTTAACAGAAAGCTTTGAAGGTGAGTTTTGGATTCAGCTAGCCATTATGCTTTACGATACGGCTTATATGGAAGTTTTTGAAGAAAGAGCCGATGAGATTTTACCACCGTATATTGGTATAGGAACACTGTCTAATATTTTTGGTCCCCTTGAGGTGACATCACAAAATATGCAACGGCTTTCTGAGATGATGGTTATATTCGTCATTATTGTATCGGTTGTTGTTTTAGGCCTTGTTATTATTATGGGAATGAGAGAAAGAAGGTATGAAATCGGTGTTTATCTTGCTCTTGGTGAAAAGCGTACTCGCTTAGTGATTCAGCTAATGCTAGAAGTCTTGATCATTGGAACATTAGCAGTGACTTTATCGTTAGTTATTGGCAATGTCTTAGCAGCTAATTTTTCAGAGAATTTCATCGTCAATCAGATGTTTGAACAAGAGCAACACTTAGCTAATATTTCATTTGTACCAGTATTTGAATCGTTACATTGGTTTTCACCCGGCAACTTAAGTCTGGAGGAAATGATCGCTAATTATGAAGTGGTATTAACAACGGAAACAGCTTTTATGTTTTACGGTGTTAGTATGGCAGTGTTAATCGTTGCGAGCATTGTGCCCACTGTGTATCTATTTAAGTTTTCCACTCATAAGATATTACTGATGAAAAATGAATAATAAAAAAGCGATGAATTAGTACTGCTTCACAAGCCGTGTACTAATTCATCGCTTTTTGTAACATTATGACTTGTACAAAGGTTCTATTTTTATGACAGGAAGTTCTCCGAGTTTACAACCCAGAATTCACAGTGGCTCTGGTCGTATTCTGCGCTTTAAAATGCGCCCGTTGAGCATTGAAGAAAGAGAACTTGATGAGGCGAAAATACGCATAACTGATTTATTATCTGGCAATATTGAAGAAGCCTTTACTTATCAGACAAATATCACCCTTGACCATTATTTGGATGAGATTTTTAATTCTGGTTTTCCAGGTATTAGATTGGAATCGGAAAGATTTCGTGCCCGCTCAATTGAAAGTTACATCGACAATATCATCCATCATGATTTACTTGAACAGGAAATTAAGGTAAGAAAGCCGCAGGCGATGAAAGCATGGTTAGCTTAGCTTCTTATGCGGCAGCCACGGCAACGAATGCTAGTAATACAACGATTTCAGAAGCTGCTTTTTCGGATAATGGTGGGTCAGTATCAGCCAACACGATTCAGTCCTATAAAGAAATATTACAAGGAATTGGCGTTATTGAGCAAGTTCCTGCTTGGTTGCCGCTTGGTTCACTCTTTTTGAATTTAGGTAAAACACCAAAGCATTTTTTGGTTGATCCAGCATTGGCAGTTTCTCTTCTTGATGTGACAAAAAAGAATCTTCTGCAAGGAAGGCGATTGCCTAAAACGGTTGGAAAGTTAAACAAAACTTTCTTAGGGCAATTATTTGAATCGCTTGTTTATCAATCATTAGCGACTTATGTTGATATTTCTGAATCTCGCTTATCACATTTACGATTACGTGGCGGGGAGAAAGAAATTGACTTTATTGTTCAGAAAGAAGATCGGCTCATTGCGATTGAAGTTAAATCAAAAGCAAAGATAGACAGCAAGGATGTTGCAAGTTTAAACTGGTTTGAACAAAAAGTTGCAGAGGAATACGATGTGGTCAAAGTTATTATTAATACAGGTCCATACGCTTATAAGCGACCAGATGGCGTTATTGTAGTGCCTTTGGCGTTGCTTGGGTGTTAAATTAAGCTTGAAAAAAGCGATGAATTAGTACAGCTTTACAGCTGATTACTAACATTGCTTTTTAATTTTGCTCACTAGCTAGCAACCAATCCAGCAGATTAATTTTTCGAATACCGTCATAATTTGCATAAGCGTTAATCTCATCTAAAGTTAACAATATTTTGGGGTATTGATCTTTAATCTCTCTTAATGACCGCAATTCTCGTTCTAAGACAGACTCATCGAGTGTTGTTAATGCTACTTGATAGTAGCTAATTTCTTGATTAGGATTAATCGCCACAAAATCCACTTCGTGTTTATCAGATTTACCCACGTACACTTTATTTCCTCGTCGAAGCAATTCCAAAAAGACAATGTTTTCAATGATGTGCCCAAAGTCTTCTTGATGATCACGAAGAAGGAGTTGCCTTAAGCCAATGTCAACAGCGTAATACTTTTCTTGTGTACGCAACAATTCACGTCCATGGATATCGTAACGCTTTGCTTCATACATAATCATACTATCTAAAATGGCACCAATATAACGGTCAATTGTACTATTTGATATAGGTGTCTGCATGCTATTCAATGTATTTTTGATTTTATTAACTGTAACAAGAGAACCGACTGAACTAAATAAAGTTTGAATCAATCGCTCTAAAATACGAACATCTTTAACTGAGAGCCTTTTAACAATATCATTTAAAACAACAGTTGAAAAGATTCCTTGGAGATAGTCAAAGCGTTCTTGGTTATTCTCAATGAAAAGTGTAAAGGGGAAAGAACTTTTGAGGTATTTTTCAAACAGCTCATTTCTGCGTAAATCTTGATTGTTTTGTTTGTGCCATTGATTGAATTCTTTAAAAGACAAAGGTAACATCTTCAACTCAATGTAACGGCCTGACAGTAGAGTTGAAAGTTCTCCACTGAGGAAATAGGCATTGGAACCTGTTATGTATAAATCAACATTATCCCGAATAAGTAAAGAGTCCACAACACGCTCAAAATCTTTTGCATGTTGAATTTCATCAAGAAAGATATAATTCATTTTTCCTTCGATCAAACGCTCTTTAACATAGTCATGGAGCTTTTTAGGATCCAATAAATCGATAAAGTCATAGTCCTCTAAGTTGATAGTAACAATCTGTTCGTCTGCTACACCACTGTTAAGCAGGTGTTGCTTAAAAAGATAAAATAGGGTAGACTTCCCTGAACGTCGCACACCGGAAACTACTTTGATAATTTGTTTATCCATGGAACGTTTCAAAAAATTCAAGTATTCTGTTCGCTCAACTAATCTCATTTATTTCAACTCCAAATGAAAGCATAGCTCTATTATACCACAAATTTTCATTTCTAAGTGCAAAATGTGAATGTTTTTAAAAGTTTTTACACTTAAACTGAAAACTTTTTCGATTTGCTGATAAGACTTAAAAAACGATGAGTTAGTACAGGTTCAACAGCCCTGTACTAACTCATCGCTTTTCAATTTTGCTTATTATCAAGTTTCAAATACCATCGGTAAAAATCTACCCCAATACTCTTTCAACTGAAAACACATCTTTTACACTGCGCAAGCCAGAGGCGCTTCGGTTAAGGGCATCTAAATGAGAAACAGCGAGTTCTATGTCAATAATTGCTGTTTCTTTATGCGTTGCTGTGTTTAAGCTCTCAACGTTGACATTAAGTCCTGAAATTTTTGTAATGATATCGCTGAGGATATTTTTGCGTGCCAAGGCTTTTACTCTGATTTTAGCGACAAAGGTTGTTTTAATGTCTTCGGTGAACCAGACTTCAACAAAGCGATCTTTATCGACTAAATTAGGGCAGTCTTGATGATGAATCGCAATGCCGGTTGTTTTTGTAATAAATCCGGTAATGGCATCACCTGGAACCGGGTGGCAACATTTTGCTATTTTTATGTCGACGTTCACCAGCCCATCCACGATAATACCATAACGATTTTTAGCGGTTGCAATGGTTTTACTTTTCGAGGTGATCTCAGCGAGAAGTGCCTCTTCATCCACCGGGCTATCTTTTTCGAAATAGCGCTCTAAAATAGTTTTAGCTGAGACGTGACCTCTTCCCAAATGATGGTACAGGTCTTCCCATGAATTAAGCGCCAATTTTTTATTCATATCGGCAATCGTCGTTAAATCAACATTGGCAGTTGTTTTGTTCAGCGATTTCAATTCCGTCACAAATAATTCTTCTCCACGTACAATATTATCTTGACGCTTTGCTTTATTAAAGAACTGTCTAATTTTATGGCGAGCTTGTGTGGTGCCAACAAAGTTTAACCATTCTTCACTTGGGCCAAAAGAATTTCGGCTTGATTTGATCTCGATCACATCTCCCATTTTAAGGAGATACGTCAACGGCACAATTTTCCCGTTGACAATCGCACCCGTTGTGCGATGTCCGAGGTCCGTATGCACGCGATAAGCAAAATCAATTGGCGTTGAATTTGGAGGGAAATCCAATACATCACCGCGAGGCGTAAAGACGTACACGTTCGCATTGAAAATATCTTCCTTCACAAATTCCAAGAGGTTCTGCGCATCGTTGATCTCATCTTCGTAGGCGCTTAATGCTTCGTACCACTTTAATTTATCCTGGATTTCACGTTGTTCTTGGGCCGTTGTGCGTGTGTTTTCCTTGTAAGCCCAGTGTGCGGCAACCCCTTTTTCAGCGATCTCATCCATCTCTTTCGTTCTAATTTGGATTTCATAAATATTACCACTCGGTGAAATAACCGTTGTGTGAAGCGACTGATACATATTCGGCTTCGGCATGGCAATGTAGTCTTTGAAGCGATTAGGAATCGGTTTGAAGTTGGCGTGTATCGCGCCTAAAACCGAATAACAATCTTGCAACGTGTCGACAATCAAACGGATCGCTAAAAGATCGTAAATCTCTTCAAATTCCTTGTCGCCCCCTTGCATTTTTTTATAGATGCTATAAATGTTTTTTATTCGTCCCTTAATATTGAAGTTGAAATCCTGATCAACTAAAATATCCGAAATGCGGCCAATCATACGATCGACCTGTTCTTCGCGCTCACTTTTTTTCTTCTTCATTAGGCGAACAATCTCGTAAAAAGCCTCCGGATCAAGGTAACGTAAGCAAGTGTCTTCGTATTCAGCTTTCACTTGAAACATCCCGAGGCGATGAGCGATCGGAACATAAATATCCATGGTTTCTTGTGCAATTCTCACCTGTTTTTCAGGACGTAGGTGCTTAAGCGTACGAATGTTATGGAGACGGTCAGCAAGTTTAATTAAAATAACGCGAATATCACGGCTCATCGCAAGCAACATTTTCCGATGATTTTCCGCTTGTTCACTTTCTTTAGAGACGTAGTCCAATTGTGTTAATTTCGTGACACCATCAACAAGGTTGGCAATGTCGACATCAAAGTCTTCCACCAGCTCATCGTAAGTGATCTCTGTGTCTTCGATCACATCGTGCATTAAACCGGCCGCAATGGTTTTAGGGCCCGTTTGCCAAATGGCTAAAATATAGGCAACCTCAAGCGGATGTATAATATACGGCTCTCCAGATTTTCTTAGTTGATCGGCATGCTGAGCTTTGGCTAAGAGATAGGCACGCTTAATAATTTCAATGCTTTCCTTGTCTTTCACATAAGTGGATACGATCTCAATGATCGCATCAATTGTAATCGTCTCTTTTTTCTTGTCTTGCTTATGTTCGAGCTCCATATTAGCATCACCTCACTTTGACAGACTCATTTGCTTTTTTGCGTTTAAAACATTCTAACACAAAACTCATTTTCAAGCTAGTTATTTTGTGCTATAAATGCATTTACACGCCCGGTTTTATGAAATGGGGTGATCACTTCAATTCCTTCTATTGACAATGCACTTCCTTTAGGCTATAATTTAGAAAAAAATTAAATAAATCTTCAGGGCAGGGTTAAATTCCCGACCGGTGGTCATAGTCCACGAGCCAATTTTGGCTGATTCGGTGCAATTCCGAAACCGACAGTATAGTCTGGATGAAAGAAGAATGATAATATCTAGTTTCAGTGCTTTTTTGGGTTAGGATTAATTTCTATGCTTCCCTAAGTAAGCACTATCATGCTATTTTTCTTTTGCAAATTTAATGCCCGATACCATTGTGTTATTGGGCTTTTTTGTGTCTTGGGGTTTATGGATAAACAGGAGCGTGTTGGGAATGAAAAAAAACTTATTCTTATTATCTTTAACTTTAATTGCTATCGTTTTTTTAGGAGCTTGCACAAATGCAAATCAACCTGATGAAAACAATGCTGATTTGGAGGAATTCGACGTCATTGAGTTAGAATTTTGGCATGCCATGGCAGGTCCTCATGAAGTGGCTGTGGAAGCTTTAATTGAAAGGTTTCATTTGGAACACCCTCACATTCGAATTAATCATTCGTTCCAAGGGAGTTATACCGATTTAAATACCTTGATCACATCTTCTGCGCTAGCTGGTACTTTACCACATATCGGCCAACAAACAACGGATCACATCACAAATTATGTGAACGATGGGATTCTTATCCCATTGACGCCATTTTTTACTGAATTGCCAGAAAGTGACGTCAATGACATTGTGGAAGTGTTTCGTAATGGGATCGTTTGGAACGATGAGTTCTATTCCGTTCCATTTGGGAAATCCACGCGGGTGTTATATGTGAACTTAGACTTATTAGCTGCTTATGATCTGGAAATTCCGACAACGTGGGATGAAGTTATTCATATTGCTCACGTCTTAAGGGATGCACACGAGAACCGATTTGGTATGGGCTTTGAAAATAGTTGGGCAGCTGAATTTGTTGCCTTAACTATTCAGCACGGTGGCATGTACATTGATGAAAGCACCGCAACGGCTGTCTTTGCAAATTCTGGCGGTATCGAAGCGGCAAGCTTCATTATGGATTTATATGAAAACGACTACGCACGCTTTGCTGGTGAAGACAATTTCTTATCTGGCATATTTGGTAATGGCGTGCTAGGGATGTACATTGGGACTTCTTCAAGTTTCCCTCATGTCACCGCAGCCGTTGATGGTGATTTTGAGTGGACAACGGCTGTACTTCCTACCTACAATGGAAATGCAGCGTCTCGTTTCCACGGCAATGATCTTGTTATGTTCGATAATGGCATGACAGACGCTGAGCAGCAAGCCGTTTGGGAATTCATGACGTTCGTTCTCCGTCCAGAAGAAAATGCTCAGTTTGCTGTGGATTCAGGATTCATACCGGTTCGTTATGCAGCACATACCCATACCATCTGGGAAAACTTTATCGAAGCCAACCCGCACGCTGCTGCTGGAGCGCTTCAATTCGATTCAGGATTCATCACTGCCCGTGTTCCAGGGGCAAGTGAGTCTTGGCAAATTTTAACTGAGGAGTTAACTAACATTAGGCTCGGTTTATATGATGTTGAAGCGGCACTGACCCGCGCACAAGAGCGTATTAACGAGGTTTTAGATCGCTATTAGTGGGCGATTAAGAAAATAAAAGTGAGGTGCTTAGCAAGTGGATATTCATTTAAAGAACCTTGTCATGGATTTTGATGGACAGCGTGCGGTTGATCAGCTAAATGTCACCATCAATGACGGTGAACTCGTCACACTCCTCGGCCCAAGTGGTTGTGGGAAAAGCACAACGTTAATGTTAATGGCTGGTTTATATCAACCTACTTCTGGTCAAGTTCTTTTTGGTGATAAAGATATGGCAAGGGTTGAAGCTGAAGACCGAGGTATCGGCATGGTTTTCCAGAATTATGCGTTGTATCCACACCTATCGGTTTTAAAAAACATTATGTTTCCATTGAAAATGCAAAAAACGCCTAAAAAGGAAGCGAAGGAACGCGCGATAGAAATAGCGAAGCTGGTCGAGATCGAACACTTATTAAATCGCAAACCGCACCAGCTTTCAGGGGGACAGCAACAACGTGTTGCCATTGCGCGTGCATTAGTTAAAAAGCCTAAAGTGCTTTTGCTTGACGAGCCTTTATCTAACTTAGATGCTAGGCTCCGTTTGGAGATGCGCGAAGAAATTCGCCGCATCCAACAGGAAATTAACATCACAGCTATTTTTGTAACACACGATCAAGAAGAAGCCATGAGTATTTCTGATAAAATCATGATCATGAACGACGGCATGATCCAGCAAATTGATCAGCCACAAATCCTGTATAAAAAGCCCGTGAACACGTTTGTTGCAACCTTTATCGGTAGTCCGCCGATTAATCTTTTTATGAGTGATACACATAAAGTAGGCATTCGCCCAGAGCATCTGTTTCTGGTACACCCAGAGGAGGCTGTGATCACAGGGCAAGTGATTCATTTAGAAACCACTGGGCGAGACACATTAATTAAAGTAACATCAGATGACGATACGATTCGTGCTTTAATTGATGCCAGTTCTGATGTGGCAATTGGCGATACCATCCATCTTGGTGTTAAAAAAGAAAACATTCATCGTTTTGATCTAGAAACTGACCTGCGACTTAGTGAGGAGGAAGATCATGAATCCTGAAAAACCAACGCTCACATCATCGCTTAAAGCGTATCTATATCTACTGCCGGCTTTGCTTATTATCGGGATATTCAATATCATCCCAATCTTTCGCTCGTTTGAAATGGCATTTTGGAGTGACTATAACTTTATTCAGCGGGAAGCTTACGCCTATGGTGTCGATAATTTCGTGAGATTATGGGAAGATCCTAGGTTTTGGACAGCACTTAGCAATACTGCTAGTTTTGTCTTTGTGGTTGTTCCGCTTCAAATTTTAATTTCTTTAGGTATTGCCTTGATGTTAAATAGCAAGATAAAAGTTCAAGGCTTCTTCAGGTCGATTTATTTCTTGCCTTCTATTACGTCCCTTGTTGCTGTCTCTATGGTTTGGCAATTTGTCTTTCACACCCATCATGGGCTGTTAAATAGCATCATTGGATTTTTCGGGTTTGGGCCGATCCCTTGGTTGACGCACCCTGAATATGCCATGACTTCACTGATGATTATGAGTATTTGGCGTGGATTAGGTTTTTGTATTGTCGTTTTGCTTGCAGGCTTGCAAAAGGTGGACAAAGGGTTGTACCTGGCCGCGAAAGTTGATGGTGCACGAGGTTGGAACCGATTCAAGACCGTTACACTACCGGCTATTTCGCCAACTTTGCTCTTTATCGCCATCGTTTCTGTGATTCAGGCCTTCCGAATCTTTACAGAGGTATTTGCTTTGTTCCAAGGTGAGCCAGGGCCTGCAAGTAGTACCTTAACCATGGTATTCTATATTTGGCAAGCTTTCCACAATCGTCAGTTGGGACTCGCTTCAGCAGCAACCGTTGTCTTGTTTGTGGTGATCTTTATTTTTACGCTGATTCAGCTGTTTGTTGGTAAAAAAGTTGTTCATTATTAGGTAGGTGACGAATATGAAACTCTCTCTCTCAAAAAAAGTTGTTTACGTGCTACTAGCGCTTGGTGCTATCGTCATGCTGCTTCCTTTTTTATGGTTGTTGAGTGCTTCTCTCATGACGACGTCTGAGATTACGGCACAAAATCCACGCGTTTTATTCCCTGAGGCACTTCAGTGGGAGAATTTCAGAAGAGTCATGGACTTTGCGCCTTTTGATCGCTTTTTTATCAATAGTGTTATCGTAACGGTCATTAGCACTCTTGGTGATATCATCACGGCCATCCTAGCTGCCTATGCTTTTGCAAACCTGAACTTCTGGGGGAAGAACGTGTTATTTGCCATACTTTTAGGTACGATGATGGTACCAAGTGAGGTTTTGCTCATTCCTAACTTTGTGACCATGGCAAATTTAGGTCTACTCGACACCTTGCATGCTATTTATATACCGTGGTTGGCTAGTATTCTTTCCATCTTCTTACTCCGTCAATTCTTTATGAGCATCCCCAAACAATTATCGTACGCTGCGAAAGTCGACGGCTGTTCAGGTTTTAAGTATTTGTGGTACGTGGTGATTCCAAATGCAAAACCAGCCATCATTACAGTGGCTGTCTTATCCGCTTTAAATAGTTGGAACGCGTTCGCTTGGCCAATGCTCGTGACATTATCATCTGACACACGCACGTTGCCAATCGGTCTTGCCCTATTTAGAAACGAAGCCGGTGCTCACTTTGAATTGGTCATGGCCGCAAGTCTCATAACAGTGATTCCTATGATCTTGTTGTTCGTCTTTTTGCAAAAGTACATTGTTTCTGGGGTTTCGCGTTCAGGGATTAAGGGTTGAGCGTTTGTAGTAAAAATGTGACATCGTTTCGCCAAGAAAGACTAACGATGTCACATTTTTTCTTTCCAACTACTCAACCGTCACACTCTTAGCTAGATTTCTTGGCTTGTCGATGTCCAAATTTCGATGAAGCGCAGCGTAATAGGCTAATAATTGCGTGGGCACCGTCGTGACAATCGGCGCGAGTAGAGGGTGAACGTCGCCGATGACAATTTGATCACCGTCTTGGCTTAAGCTTTCTAATGCAATCGTAATCGTATTAGCACCGCGGGATTTAACCTCTGCCAAGTTAGATCTCGTATTTAAATTCACCGAAGCTTGTGAAATAACCCCAATCACCGGTGTGCCGTCTTCGATTAAAGCGATCGTGCCGTGTTTCAATTCGCCTGCCGCAAAGCCTTCTGCCTGAATGTAGGAAACTTCTTTTAGCTTCAATGCGGCTTCGACCGAAGTGTAATAGTCAACGTGGCGACCGATATAAAAGGCATTGCGCGCAACCAAATACTCATTAGCTAAAGCAGCGTATTTCTCCTTATCCCCCACGATCCCATCGATCACATTCGCAACGACGGCGAATTCATGGGCTAAGTCAAAGTCAACCTGACCAGCCACTTTTGTCGCGAGCGTCGCCAGAACGGCAATCATTGCTGTGTACGCTTTGGTTGAGGCGACAGCGATTTCTGGTCCTGCGTGTAATAGTAACGTGTGATCAGCCTCTCGCGATAGGGTTGATCCCGCCACATTTGTTACGGTTAAGCACGTGTGGCCCATTGCTTTCATCTTTACTAATACCGCGCGACTATCGGCTGTTTCACCTGATTGCGAAAGAAAGACAAACAGCGCATTTTCGGCAATCAACGGTGTGTTGTAAACGAATTCGGATGCAATGTGCACCTCGGTGGGAGTGCCTGCTAGCTCTTCGAACAGTTGTTTACCGACAAGGCTTGCATTCATGCTTGTGCCAGCAGCGACGAGATAAATTCTTTTTGCTTTTTTAACCGCCGTTACCACGTCTTCGGTGATTTGAATTTGCCCATCATGAAAATACGCATTCGTGATGTTGCGAATGACGGACGGTTGTTCATCGATTTCTTTTAACATGTAGTGTGGGTATGTTCCTTTTTCAATATCAGTGGCATCGATTTTAGCAACAAATGGCGCACGGTTGATAACTTGTCCGTTCTCGTTGTAAATGGTTAACGCGCCTTTTTCGATGCGGACGTACTCTTTGTCATGAATTTCAATGAGCTCATTCGTACAGTGCAACATGGCCATGGCATCAGAGCCGATCATATTGAAGTCTTCGCCGATTCCAAGTAGAAGTGGCGATTTATTTTTCACGGCGTATAGCACATCGGGCTGGTTGTTGTCGATAATGCCCAGTGCGAACGACCCGTGAAGGGTTTTGATTAGTTGACGAATCGCCTGTTCAAGGTTATCATTTACAGTGAATGTTTCGATCAAAGCGGCGATGACTTCAGTATCCGTTTCAGAGATAAAGTGATAATCCGGTAAATAATTCGCTCGCAAGGCTTGCTCGTTTTCGATGACACCGTTATGAACGATAGTGAATCGGGTCGTCTTTGACTGATGGGGATGGGAGTTTATTTGGTTCGGTTTTCCGTGTGTTGCCCATCTCGTATGGCCAATGCCCATATAACCGTCCACTTGCTCATCGACGACTGTTCTTAAATTTGCAATGCGTCCTTTATCTTTAAAAATATGAATATCCTGCTCGTCTCTCACTGCGATACCAGCCGAGTCATAACCGCGATATTCTAATTTTTCTAATCCTTTTAATAAAATTTCTTTTACATTCGTATTTCCAATAAAACCTACTATTCCACACATATGTTAAACAACTCCTAAATTAGTTTGGCGTTGTTGCTTTATTCATATGTCATTTGCATTTTTCAATTTTGTCCTAGTGATTGCTCGCTAGTTTTGTATGAAAATCACGATGTGCATCACCGGAAGGTACCCGCCGAAAACTTCGATAAACCTTCTCCTCGTCAACTACTTTCACGTAGTTCTGGCGCTTTGTGTAACCAATTATTTGCCCGCTTAGTCTAGCCTCCTTCATTGATATAAAACAACAAGCTAGGATAGTATATCAGATTTCTGGATAATAAAAAACTGCAAAAGCCTATGAAAGCTTTTTCGAGTACGATAAATGTTTGTAGTTATTGATAATACTTATCGGAAAAGCTTGACGCTTTCACAATATTAACGAACGATAGCCATTGACATTTAATGACACTTTCTATAGAATGGCCTTATAGACTTTAATTCAGTCCTGTGAGGCTGGAAAGAATACTTACATAATGGGTTAGTATGTGGTTTAATTATAGACCGCAGCGATAGCTGATTTAAGTTGTGTCGACAAAGCTACGTTGCATTAGGTAATCGTTATCATTTTCTTAAAAGAAAGTGAGCATGGTGCCTCATTCCTGTATTCTCTTTCAGCATGTTTTTGCAGAAAGAGAATTTTTTTTGTCTAAAAGTTAAACGGAGCAAAACAGATTCAAAGGGAGATGTGGCAATAATGAATGTTAATCGCAAACTAGTCTTGGCTGATGGAACGGTGTTTCTAGGTCGTGGATTTGGATCAAATGAAGAGGTCATCTGTGAGGTCATTTTCCATACAGGGATGACGGGCTATCAAGAAATTTTGACAAACCCAACTTACTACAACCAGATGGTTGTGATGACCTATCCAATGATTGGGAATTATGGGATCAGTAGTGATGACTGTCAATTTTCTGATAACGGAGCATCGGCACTCATTGTGAAAGAATATTGTGAGGTACCATCAAATTGGAAATCAATTAAATCGCTGGATGAATTTTTGAAAGAAAGAAACACGCCAGGGTTATGCGACGTTGATACACGTGCACTTGCCATAAAAATTCGTGAAGAAGGGGTCATGCGTGGCATCATCGTTGACGCTGATGTATCAGACGAAGAAGCGATCGCAAAGTTAAAGGCAGCGCCTGTTGTTACTGATCAAGTGGCGCAAGTTTCTTTGACTGAATCGTATAAGATTCCCGTTAAAAATAAGAAATTCAGAGTGGTACTCGTTTCATTCGGCACAAACGTTGAAGGGCTCATCAATGAATTGGTCAATCGTGACTGTGAAGTGATCGTTGTGCCTTTTAACACATCAGCTGAGGGTGTGGAAGCACTAAGCCCAGACGGTATCATGCTTGGCAATGGACCGGGGAATCCAGAAGACCTTCCGGAATTGTTACCGGTGATCAAGCACCTTCAAACGAAGTATCCGCTGTTTGCGATTTGTCTAGGTCATCAACTGTTTGCTTTAGCTAACGGTGCGACTGTTTCAAAAATGAAGTTTGGTCATCACGGAGAAAACATCCCGGTTAAGGCGATCGCTACGGGAAGAACACTCATTACGTCACAGAATCACTTGTACCAAGTGGATGCGAATTCGATTAAGGGGTCTGGCCTTGAGATAACGCACTTGGCGATTAATGACGAGTCGGTAGAAGGGGTTAAGCATGAGAAGTATCCTGCATTTAGTGTTCAGTTTTTACCAGAAGTTCACACAGGGCCAGCCGATGCGGCAGATTTGTTTGATCAGTTTGTAAGTAGCTTAGGAGGAAAAAACGATGCCTAAAAGAAATGATATTCAACGAATTTTAGTTATTGGGTCGGGACCGATTGTGATTGGGCAGGCGGCGGAGTTTGATTACGGTGGGACGCAGGCGTGTCAGTCGCTAAAAGAAGAAGGCTATGAGGTCATTCTGGTTAACTCGAACCCGGCGACGATTATGACGGACAAGGAAGTGGCGGATAAGGTTTATATGGAGCCGCTAAACGTTGAATTTTTAGCGAAGATTATTCGCAAGGAAAAGCCGGATGCGGTGTTGCCGTCGCTTGGTGGACAGACTGGTTTGAACTTAGTGATTGAGTTAGCAGAAGCGGGAATTCTCGAAGCGAATAACGTGGAAGTGCTTGGAACGCATTTAAGCTCGATCAACAAAGCGGAGGACCGAGATCTGTTTCGCCAGCTTATGTTTGATATTGGCGAGCCAGTACCGGAGTCGATTATCGCAACAGAAGTGGAAGAGGCCGTGGCGTTCGCTAATAAAATCGGCTATCCTATCATCATCAGACCAGCCTTTACGCTAGGCGGAACCGGCGGCGGTATCGTTGATAACGAACCAGATTTGCGTCGAGTCGTCGAGAATGGCTTAACCCTGTCACCAGCAACGCAATGCTTAGTCGAAAAATCCATCGCTGGTTTCAAAGAAATCGAGTACGAAGTGTTCCGTGATAAAGCGGATAACGCGATTGTCGTCTGTAACATGGAGAACGTTGACCCAGTCGGCGTTCACACAGGAGATTCTATCGTAGTAGCGCCTGCGCAGACGATGACAAGTTTCGAAGCGAACATGATGCGCGATGCTTCGCTAAAAATTATCCGTGCATTAGGCATCGAAGGCGGTTGTAATGTGCAACTCGCACTCGATCCAAATTCGTACCAGTATTACATTATCGAAGTAAACCCGCGCGTCTCGCGTTCATCAGCATTAGCATCGAAAGCAACGGGTTACCCAATCGCAAAAATCGCGGCTAAAGTGGCAGTCGGTCTAACGCTAGACGAAATCACCAACCCGGTCACCGGAACCACGTACGCAGCATTTGAACCGGCCATTGATTACATCGTGTCAAAATTCCCGCGATTTGCCTTTGACAAATTCGTCACTGCAAACCGCACACTCGGAACACAAATGAAAGCAACCGGTGAAGTGATGGCACTCGGGCGCACGTTCGAAGAGTCTATTATGAAAGCCGTTCGCTCACTGGAGCTAAAAGTGTACCATTTAGAAATGGATTACTTAAAAGAAGAACCAAATAGCATCCTGTGGGAACGTGCCGTCGAAGTTGACGATGAAAGACTATTCATTGTGTGTGAATTACTTAGACGTGGCGTAGCGGTGCAAGAAATCCATGAAAAAACTGCGATGGATGTCTTCTTCCTAACGAAACTAGAAAATATCGTGAAGCACGAGCAAATGGTTAAAAATAACCCGATGGATGTCGCGGTGCTAGAAAAAGCAAAACGTCTTGGCTTCTCGGATAACTGGATTGCGAAGGCATGGAACGTCGCAGAAATCGACGTTTATAACCTACGAAAATCAGAAAATCTTATGCCAGTTTACAAAATGGTAGACACGTGTGCCGGTGAATTTAAGTCAGCAACGCCATACTTTTATTCAACGATGGAGACGTTTAATGAGTCTGTAAAAACAGGTAAGCCGAGCGTTGTGATCCTTGGTTCAGGCCCGATTCGTATCGGACAAGGGGTTGAGTTTGATTATGCAACGGTGC
>Ga0131853_10005311_pt1 | contig 23226 bp, 24 predicted proteins | sample TergutLab28metaG_FD_92764 | JGI IMG/M metagenome (GOLD analysis project Ga0131853, IMG submission 92764) | Labiotermes labralis P1 segment gut microbial communities from Petit-Saut dam, French Guiana - Lab288 P1 (version 2) (version 2) | ecosystem: Host-associated > Arthropoda: Insects >...
TGCGTGATAACTCTATTTTATCACACTGGAGGTTTTTTATAAATTCTCATGGCTGATTTTTCCCGATTTAATCAGCTTTGGTGGTAATCAGAAATCGGCTAAATAATGCTGTAGATGGGAGGTGGTAACAACGATGGTAGAGGCAAAGAAACCCGGAGTCAGCGACCGGATTTTCCAGGAAATGAAGCAGATGATATTTGAGCGTAAATGGGAACCCGGTTCCAGGTTGCCGTCGGAACAGGCGATGTGCGAGATTTTTGGGGTGAGCCGAGTTACCGTCAGGAACGCCCTGCTCAGGCTGAATGCGTTGGGTCTCATTGAAACGCACCTGGGCGATGGGTCGTATGTCAAAAAATTGGATACGGGAACAAGGATTAATAATTTGATTCCGGTCGCGTACTTGGAGCAGGATATTAACACCATTCTGGAATTTAGAATGGAGGTGGAGTCCGGTGCGTGCGCGTTGGCGGCACGTAAGGCTACCAAGAAAGATGTGACGGGACTCAAGCGTATTTTGAAGAAAATGCTGGCTTTGCAAAATGATCTGGACGTGCTGGCCTTGATGGATCTCGAATTCCATTATTCTATAGCTCAGATTTCCCGAAACAGCCTCATTATCAAGACATACGAAATAGTCGGCGATATTTATGGGAGGCATATGAAGCGTATGGTCAACGCAATGGGCGGAGACCTGGGCGTGTACTATCACAAGCGGATCGTTGCGGCTATAGAAGAGCGTAACTCCGCGGTCGCGCGCGAAGTCATGTACGAACACATCTACAAGAATCTTGAATTTGCGAACTCAAAAGGAGTGTATTTATGAAGAAAAAATTCTTACCGTTTATCGCGACTGGTTTGGCAATGGCCCTGACCCTGGCGGCCTGCACCCCGGCGGCTGCTCCGGCCCCCGCTCCCGCAGCAGCCCCGGTGGCTCCCGCGGCAGATGCAGCAGACGCGGCGGATGCACCGGCGGACGCCGACGGGCTTGAGCCCGTACATTTCATGGCTTTCGCGATGATGTCAGGCCCTAATGCCGAATCGGGACGCCAGGTAACCATGGCCGCTCAAACTGCCGAATGGTACATAAATGAAGTCCTGGGCGGATTCCCGTCTCTTGGAGGGCGTCCGGTTCAAATTACGGTAATTGACTCCACATCCGACGCGGCTCAGGCTTCGCTTCCGTTCGAGCAGGCATTGGACTCCGGCAATTATTCCGTGGTAATCGGCAACTCCAACTCGTCTATAGCCCTGGTGCAGCTTCCCATCGCTGAAAGATTTGAGATTCCCATGATTACGGGTGCGGCGGCTAATATCGCTATTTCCCAGCAGGGTAGCACGTTCTCATTCCAGCCTGCCGCTGTCGCGGCGACGTTCATACCTTTGCAGTTCGCCTTCCTGGAATATTACGCCGATCTTATGGGAATCGACATTTATGATCTAAACATCGGCCTTATTTATGCCAACGACGCATGGGGAACCGACAACGCTCAAAACACAAGGAACCATATTGAGGAAAGAGGTCTCAACCTTGCCCTTGACATGGCTTATGAAGTGGCGACCTTTACCGACGCCACCCCACTTGTAACGGCTCTTATGAACGCCGAAGTAGACGTTGTTCTGCCAAGCTCGTACCCAAGTGATCTGAGCCTTATCTTTACAGCCATGGGCGCGCTCAACTACAATCCGCTGATAGTCGGCGGCGGCGCGGCAATGACTTGGCCTTCGCTGTTCGTTGACATCGGCGAAGCGGTAAACGGCCTGACTTCCGTTGACTCTTGGGTTTGGGATCAGACCGGAGCCAGAGTGCATGAAGGCATGATGATGATGAACGAGTGGTACGAGCAGCAATTCGGTGAATTTATACCCGGACAGGGCGGCCCCACTCTTACCAGCATAATGACTGCCTATGCCGCTATCGAAAGAATCGGTTCTGATGATCCGATCGCCATCCGCGACGAACTTAGACGAACAGATGAAACAGTGTGTGATTGGTTCGCTATAGTTAACGGATTCAGCGCTTTTGATCCTGAAACCGGCCAAAACACAGGAGCTCTGCCGGTAATCTTGCAATGGCAGAACAACCGCCCGACAGCCGTATTCCCTCCGGAGCTTGCGGCTTCCGAGCTTCTGAACCCTCAGACAATGCAGCCTTTTGAAAGATAGTAGCACTAACGAAGTGTAACGCTTCACTATAAAACTTTACCGGATAATAGAGCCAATGCGCGGGTTCATCACGGTTGGCTCTATTCTTCGATTTTTGGTGAAAAAGGTGGTTTTATGCTCCAAGTTACCGTAAACGGGCTGCTTATAGGCGGGGTATACGCGCTGATTGCCGTGGGGCTCACAATGATCCACGGCGTCATGAAGATCGTAAACTTCGCTCAGGGCGACTTCCTTGTAATAGGTCTGTTCCTTACATATGCGTACTATACCTTCCTTCCTGACGGCGCGCTGCCGTACTGGCTTATTATACCAGTCGCGGCGTCTATGTACCTTATCGGTTGTATAATATTCAAGCTGTCAATCAATAGGGTTATCGGCCAAGGAGACAGCAACTACATATTGCTGACAATCGGCCTTTCTTTCGTGATCCAAAACACGCTGCAACTGATATTTGGCGCAAACTTCAGAAGCGTGCCGGTATCCGACGAGCTGCGCTTCGGCTCATTTGAGATGTTTGAGACAGTTTTTCAGATTCCCCGCGTAATAGCCTTTGCTGCCGCCGCGCTGTTCGTAATATTCGTCAATTGGTTCCTCAGCCATACCGATATCGGACGAGCCATGCGCGCGACGTCGGAAAACAGAGTTGTGGCGGAGTCTCTTGGCATACGCACAGGCCGGATATATGTCATAGCGTTTGCTATCGGCACTATGTTCGCCGGAGTGTCGGGGCTGCTACTGTCACCGATGTTCCTGGTATTCCCAACCCTTGGCGCGGCTTTTTCGACCGTAGCTATGTCCGCCATAGTGCTTGGAGGGCTTGGCAACATTAAGGGCGCGCTCTTGGGCGGCCTTATCATAGGTCTTGTAGAATCCTTTGTTTCCACATATATCAGCGTGACCGTGGCTCTGGCCGGCATTAACTTTGTGCTCATGCTGGTGCTGATATTCAGGCCATACGGACTTCTTGGCAAACGAAGGAGGGTCGCGTAATGCCATTGACAAAGATAGTGAAAAATCACTGGGTGCTCATAGCTTTCCTGGCTGCATGCTTGATCTACCCATTTGTCATAGACAGCCGCTACCTTACCAGGGTGGCCATGGAAGTATTCTTCTTTGCCGCAATGGGCAACGCATGGAACATTATCGGGGGATACGGCAGACAGACTTCGTGGGCGTCCTCCACATTCGTAGCGGTGGGCGCGTATACGTCAATACTGCTGTTTGTCAGATACGGCGGCATCTCCCCGTGGATAAGCATATTCCCCGCAATGGCGCTGGCCGCTGTCATGGCGGTAATCATAGGCTTGCCGTGCTTTAGGATGCGTGGTGTATATTTCGCGATAGCAACAATAGCGTGTACCACCATTTTCCGTCAGTTGCTTATATACTTCGCGGACTTTACCGGTGGTTCGTTGGGCGTGGCATTCATGATAAGGCGCGGCGACAGCCTGTGGAACCTTCATTTTGACAGCGCGATACCATTTTACTTTGTTGCCCTTGTGTGGCTCCTCGTTACGGTCGGTATTGTTACATATATTGAGCGCAACAGACTTGGGCACTATCTGCGCGCTATATGCGACGATCAGGACGCGGCCGAGTCTCTTGGCATCAAGTCTTCGCGCGTAAAGCTTATCGCGTTCATAGTATCCGCCATGATGCTATCGTTTACAGGGGTTCTGTATGTGTTCCAGCTTGGCTTCGTTGATCCTAACACATTCGCTTCCCATGATATGAGCGTTCGCATAGCCATTGTGGCTATCTTGGGCGGAATGGGTACTAAGTGGGGGCCAACCGTCGGAGCGCTAGTGACGGTGCCGCTTCTGGAGCTTTCCAACGCCTACTTGCAACACATAGGCGGCGGCGGGGCCGGATGGGTTATGTACGGCCTGTTGATAATAGTTATAGTGCTGTTCAAGCCTAACGGCATCATCTCTATTTTCGACAACTTTAGCCTGAAAAAGCTGGGGGGTGGCGTAAGTGGCAGATAATAACAGCGGCAAAACCGTAATAGAGCTGAAGGGGCTTGACAAACACTTCAACGGAGTCCATGCCGTCAATCAGTTTCACATGGAAATTTATGAGGGCGAGATACTTGGGCTTATAGGGCCAAACGGCTGTGGGAAATCCACTTCGGTAAACCTCATGACCGGCGTATACACCCAGGACAGCGGCGAAATAATTTACTACGACAGAAGCGGCATAAAGCACTTGCTGAAGGATCAGCCCCCGGCCAGCAGAGCCATGATGGGCATGGGGCGTACGTTCCAAACTCCAAAGCCATTTTCGGATATGACGGTTTTTGAAAACATCTATACGGTTTCCATGCTCTATAACAGATCTCTCAAGGATGCCAGGAGGAAGACGGACGAAATCATAGAGTTCGTCGGCTTCACGGATATTGCCAAGGAGAAGTGTACCAAGCTGCCAATCGAAAAGCGCAAGTGGCTCGACATGGCCAGAGTGCTGGCGATTAATCCGCGCGTGCTGATGCTCGACGAGTGCCTGGCAGGTCTTACCCCGAGCGAAATCGAGGAAAGTCTTGAGATTGTGCGCAAGATCAACAGACAAGGCGTTACCGTACTCTTTATCGAGCACGTAATGTCCGCCGTGACCAACCTGTGCGAGAGAGTCATCGTCATGATTGAAGGCCGCTTCCTGACCGAGGGCAAACCGGCCGACGTCATGAAGGAACCGGAGGTCATACGCGCATACTTAGGGGAGGACTACGCGCTATGAGTACGAGAATGTTGGAGTTGAACCAGGTTTGCGCGGGCTACGGAGATCTGCGCGTGCTGTTCGACATAAACATGCACATAGAGCAAGGTGAGGTTGTGGCGCTCGTAGGCTCTAACGGCGCCGGAAAGACAACCGCCCTGCGCACTATATCCGGTGAGATCAAGATAACTTCCGGCAGCATCAAGTGGTTTGACACTGATTTAGCCGCGCTGCCCGCGTATTCCCGCGCGGTTATGGGTATATCCCACATACCGCAGGGCCGCGGAGTACTTGGGCCGTTGTCTATCAGAGATAATCTGATACTTGGCTCGTATACCAAGCGAACCAAGGCCAAGCGCGAAGAGCTAATGAAAATGGTTTTTGAAACCTTCCCAATCCTGTATGAAAGGCGCAGCCTGCCTGCCGAAACCCTTAGCGGCGGACAGCAGCAGATGCTTGCCATCGGGCGCGCCATGATGATGGAGCCGGAGCTACTGATTCTGGACGAACCGTCCCTGGGTCTTGCCCCGATAGTTGTGGACGAGGTTTTCCGCATACTCAAGAGCATGAAGGACAGAGGCAAGTCGATGCTAATCATCGAGCAGAACCTGGTCAAGGCTTTGCAGATCGCCGACAGGGGATATGTGCTTGAAACGGGCCACGTTGTGCTTGCCGACAAGAGCGCGGCTCTTATAAACAACGAGGATGTCCGAAAGGCATACCTTGGAGTTGTCTAATATTACGAGGTGAGAATATGAAAGCCCTGATGTATACGGCTCCAAAGACGCTGGAGCTTGTGGAGGTTCCCAAGCCGTCGGCGGGTGTCGGCGAGGTACTCCTGAAAGTTATGGCCTGTGCCATATGCGGCAGTGATGCGCATGGATGGATCGGTACGAACGGCCGCCGGATACCGCCCCTGGTCATGGGGCACGAGTTTTCGGCTCAGGTCGAAGCTCTGGGGGATGGCTGCACAAGCCTGAAAATAGGCGATTTCGTTGCCGTACAGCCCTTGACGCCATGTCATGAATGCCCGTATTGCAAGAAAGGCATGGACAACATATGCCCGAACAGGAAAGTTTTGGGCGTGTTCAATAACAACGGAGCTATGCAGGAATATGTTGTGATGCCTGAAAAGCACTGCTTCCTCTTGCCGGAAGGTACGGACTTTAGGGTGGGGGCCTTGGCGGAACCATTTGCCGTATCATATTCCGCCGTTAAAAAGGCTGGGGACTTATACGGAAAGACCGTACTCATAGTGGGCGGCGGCACTATTGGGCTGCTGGCTCTCCTAGCGGTAAAGCTGCAAAATCCAAAGATGATCGTGCTTTCAGATATATCACCATCAAGATTGGCCGTTGCAGAGAAGCTTGGGGCGAAGTTCACTATTAACCCGGCGAAGGAAGACTTTGACAAAAGGATCGAGGAAGTTTTCGGCGGGAACAAGGCGGACGTCACTATCGAGGCTGTCGGGGCGACGCCCACGGTGAACCAGGCAATCACCGCCACTGCCCCGGGGGGAACCTGCGTCTGGATAGGCAGTGACCACAAGACGGTTGACGTACCCATGCAATACATTGTCACCCAGGAAATTACTATCAAGGGCACTTACATGTTCACCCACGAAGAATTCGGGGAAGCTCTTAAAAACTTTGTGCATTTAGATATGAGCGTATTTACAGGGAATGTGGTTCCGCTTGCAAAGGCGGCGCCCATGTTTGAGGAAATGTCGAGCAATCCTGATAAATACCTGAAATGCATCATTAATTTATCAGATAACGCTGAGTAACAGCCTGTATAGGAGGGGAACTTGATGTTCGACAAAGAAGTTGTGAAACAACTGGAAGACAAGGCCAGAGCTCTGCGTAAAAATGTTATTGTCAGCGTAGGGGTGAACTATCCCGGGCATATTGGCGGATCATTTTCAGCGGCGGATGTTATGGCGGCATTATACTTTCACAAGATGAAGCACGACCCAAAGAACCGCTATATGCCTGATAGAGACCGGCTTATTCTTAGTAAGGGGCATATTGCCATATTGCAGTATGCCGCGCTTGCCGAGGCGGGGTATTTTCCCAAGGAAGAACTTGTGGACACAAAGCAGTTGCACTCCATGCTTCAAGGCCACCCCGACTTGATCAAGAGCGGACATATTGGAATCGAAGCCGGCACGGGTTCGCTTGGGCAGGGGCTTTCCATCGGCGCCGGAATGGCGCTGGGGCTTCGCATGGACGGGATTGTCGCAACAACATATGTTATCATGGGCGACGGAGAGCTCGCGGAAGGCCAGAACTGGGAAGCGGCCATGTCCGCTGTGACATTCAAGCTGGACAACCTCGTCGCTATTTTGGATAAAAACAACAAGCAAGCCCAAGGTACGATAGAGGGACGCTTCAGCCTTGGCGACATACTTGAAAAATGGAAAGCCTTCGGCTGGAATGTGATAGAGGTCGACGGCCACAACATGGAAGATATTCTGAGGGGTCTGTATGCTGCCGACGAGGCAAAGGGCAAGCCTACAGTCATAATTTCCAATACTGTCAAGGGCAAGGGGATTGGTTTCTCGGAAGAGCATCCCGTGGGTATGCACAACGCAGCCCTTACCCAGGAGCAGTATGACAACGCCATGATCTCATTCTCAAGGAGGGATTAACATGCCGCACACAAATCAGAGAACGGCCTATGGTCAAGCCTTGGTTGATATGGGGCGAAAAAATAAGAATATAGTAGTGTTGGACGCCGACCTAGGCAGTTCTACAATGGGAAGGATGTTTGAGAACGAGTTCCCCGACCGCCATCTCGAGGTTGGCATAGCCGAAGCCAATATGACTTCCATGGCCGCCGGTCTTGCGCTGGTCGGCAAGGTTCCGTTTACAAACTCGTTTGCTGTTTTTTCTACCGGGCGTTCCTATGACCAAATCCGCCAGTCTATCGCTATCGGCAATGTAAATGTAAAGATTTGCGGCTCGTCCGCAGGCTTATCCGACTTTGGCGACGGAGCCACGCATCAGTCGATAGAGGACATTGCCATAATGCGCGCGCTGCCCCATTTTACAGTGATATCTCCTTTCGACGCAAACGAGGCGTACCAGGCTGCCTTGGCAGCGGTTGAACACAACGGGCCTGTATACCTGCGCTTAAACCGCAATGACTACGATAGCATTACACCGGAAGATAAGCCCTTTATAATCGGCGAACCCGTAATTATGAAAGATGGCAGCGACGTCGCCGTCCTTGCTACGGGGTATATGGTACACGTAGCCCTTGAAGCGGCAAAGTCCCTGGAAGGTAAGGTATCGGTGAAAGTGGTGAACATACATACCATCAAGCCCCTTGACTCCGGAAAGGTACGAGCCGCGCTGGGAGCGTGCAAGTCCGTCGTAACCGTGGAAGAACACAGCATCATTGGCGGGCTTGGCTCTGCCGTGGCGGAGGCGCTGCGCCATGATCCCGTTCCGATGGAATTTATCGGCTTAAATGATACGTTTGGGCGTTCCGCTCACAATTACAAGGAACTGCTGGAGTATTTTGAATTAACGCCGGAAAAGGTCGCGCAAGCGATACTCAAAATCAAAAAATAGGGAGTGGCCAATATGAAGGTAGGGTTTATAGGTTTGGGCATCATGGGTAAGCCCATGGTCAAGAACTTGCTGAAGGCCGGGCATAAAGTGCTGGCTTATGATATGTTCCGCGCCAATGTTGACGACGTGGTAAGCGCCGGAGCGAGCGGCGCGGCCTCTATCGCCGAGGTCGCTAAGGAGTGTAAGCTTATCATTACCATGCTGCCCAACGGCCCGGAGGTTAAAGAAGTCGTTCTGGGGGCCGGAGGTGTGCTTGAAAGCGCGGCAAGCGGTACGGTTGTGTTTGACATGTCTTCGATAGCGCCGGGGGTGGCTCAGGAAGTTTGCGCGGAATGCGCAAAGAAGGGCGTAAAAATGCTTGACGCCCCTGTATCCGGCGGTGAGCCTAAGGCCATTGACGGCACTCTGTCCGTAATGGTCGGGGGAGACGAAGCCACATTCAACGAAGTCAAGGATGTGATCGGCTCCATGGCCGCTTCGGTTGTTCATTGCGGCGACATAGGCGCGGGCAGCACCACCAAGCTTGCCAATCAGATAATTGTGGCTCTTAATATCGCGGCTGTTTCCGAGGCGTTTATGCTCAGTACGAAGGCCGGGGTATCTCCAGAAAAGGTTTTTGACGCAATAAAAGGCGGTCTTGCCGGCTCCACTGTAATGAACGCCAAGGCTCCTATGATAATGGACGGCAACTTCAAGCCGGGCTTCAAGATAGACCTGCACATCAAGGACTTGGCCAACGCGTTGGAAACAGGCCATAAGGTAGGTTCTCCGCTGCCTTTTACAGCGGCTGTCATGGAAATACTCCAGCACCTGCGGGCTCATGGCTTAGGACAAAACGATCATTCCGCCATTGCCAAATATTACGAAAAATTGACAGACAGCGAAATCCGTAAGTAGGAGGCCGTATGAGCGCATATTTGGAAAAATTGTTCAGCCTTGAAAACAAAGTAGCCCTTATCACCGGAGCGGCCGGAGGCATAGGCCGCGCCCTTGCGGAGGCTCTGTACCATGCTGGGGCTCATGTGGCTCTAAGCGACATAAACACGGACGCCTTAGCCGAGATAAAGGAAGGACTAGGGGATCGGGCGTCCGTCTTCAAGCTTGACATGGTTGACTTTGACAGCTTTGACGCGGTCGTTGAGGGTGTGTCCAAGATAAGCGGGCGGATAGATATCCTGGTGAACTGCGCCGGAATAAACAAGCGCGAAGGCTTTGTAGACGTGGAGGAATCCACGTACGACAAGATTATGAATATTAACCTGAAGGGCGCGTTTTTCCTTTCGCAGGCTGTTGCTCCGTATATGAAGGCACAGCAAGGCGGCAGCATCATAAACATCGGCTCGCACACTACCGGAGCTGCCCTTGGCGGCGTGTCGGTTTACGGGGCAAGCAAGTCCGGCTTGATGTCCCTGACACGTTCGATGGCCGTGGAGTGGGCGAAGTACAACGTGCGCGCTAACTGCCTCAGCCCGGGCCATATAAAGACCGAGCTCACCGTACCCACATGGGCGCACCCCGAGAGAAGCAAGTACCTGCTCGACCGCATAGCCCTGAACCGCCCCGGATTCCCGGAGGATTTGATCGGGCTTATCATCCTGCTGGCCTCTGATGCGTCCTCGTATATATCCGGTCAGGAATTCCGCATAGACGGCGGATTCTTGGCAGGGGGGCAGCCCTGGCCGTACGATACGAAGTTTTAGCAAAATTACAAGACTCCAGTTGCGCGGAGTATTCGCAATTGGAGTCTTTTACGTAAATTTACCATTCGGCAAATGTGCCGTCGTAGTTTCTCCAGATGGGGTTTTTCCAGTTGTGTCCGACCTTGTCCGCTTCCAGAACCTTTTCCTTGTTGATCTGGACACCCAGCCCCGGACCGCTTGGTATTTGGATGAAGCCATCCTTGAAGGTAAACGCGTCCTTGTTCGTAATATAATCCAACATGTCCGCACCTTTGTTGTAATGGATTCCCAAGCTTTGCTCCTGTATGAAAGCGTTTGGTGAACAGGCGTCAATCTGAACACAGGCCGCCAGCGCAATCGGCCCAAGGGGGCAGTGCGGGGCTAGGGCGACATCAAAGGCTTCCGCCATGGCCGCGATCTTCTTGACTTCGCTGATACCGCCGGCGTGGGATACGTCGGGCTGTATAATGTCCGCATATCCGTCGATCAGCAGATTCTTGAAATCCCAGCGGCTGAACATTCGTTCGCCTGTCGCTATCGGCGTGGATGTGTGCTTGGAAATCTCCCTCAGAGCCTCGTTGTTCTCGGACAAAACCGGCTCTTCAATAAACATCAGGTGGTATTGGTCAAGCTCGCGCGCCAAAACCTTCGCCATTGCCTTATGTACGCGGCCGTGGAAGTCGACGCCGATATCCAGCTTGTAGCCAAATTCCGCTCTGAGAGACGCGATACGCTCGGATACCGCCTCGATCTTCTGGAAGCTGTCGATGTAGTGCATTTCGTCCGTGCCGTTCATCTTAATCGCCGTGCAGCCGGAATCCCACAGCACGCGGGCTCCTTCCACAAGGTCACGCGGGCGGTCGCCGCCGACCCAACTGTACATTTTAAGTCTGTCACGGCACTTGCCTCCCAATAGGTCGTATACAGGCGCGTTGTAGTACTTGCCCTTGATATCCCACAGCGCCTGGTCGATGCCGGCGATAGCGCTCATTACCTCGGGGCCGCCGCGGTAAAATCCGCCGCGGTACATGACTTGCCAATGGTCTTCAATCGGAAGAGGGTCTTTCCCGATCAGGTAATCGCTGAAGTCCTCGACCGCTGTCTTGACAACGGACGCCCGACCCTCGACAATGGGCTCTCCCCAGCCGGTAATTCCTTTGTCTGTCTCTACCTCCAGGAATAACCAACGCGGCGCCACCGTATACAGGTTCATCTTAGTAATCTTCATGAAATCCGCTCCCGTTAAATAGAATTTCTAGTGATAAGCATATCATACGCATACATTTTGTGTCAATCATACATATCAATTGACTGTTCTATCCAAAGGCCGTATAATAAGCTTGGATAGAGCGTAATTAGAAAGCAGGGAACATTGATGGGAATATACAGCGAACTTGGGGTCGAGCCGGTCATTAACGCGGCGGGAACGTATACGGTATTAGGCGGTTCACGCATGAGCGCAGAGACGATAGCGGCGATGGCGGAAGCGGCCCAGGATTTTGTGCTGATCCGTGATTTGCAGACAAAAGTTCACGCGGAAATCGCGCGCTTGACCAGGAACGAAGCAGCCTACGTTAGCAACGGCGCGGCCACGGGACTTTACCTGGCGGTAGCTGCCGCTGTCGAACGGCTTCGCGGCAAGCGTTTTTACGATATCACAAGGGAAGAGGTCGTCTGCTGCAATGTCGTCATGTTCAGGGCGCACCGGAATCCTTATGACCTGGTAATAGGACACCTTGGGGCTCAGTATCGGGAAATTGCTTTTCCAAACATTATCCTGCCTCCGACGCCCGACGACTTGGCGCGCGCAATAGATGGAAATACGGCTGCAGTATACTTCACGACGACAAGCTGGGTCCCCCCGGGCTTTCTTCCGCTGGAAACGACGATCAGCATCGCGAAGAAGAAAGGTGTGCCGGTTATTGTGGACGCGGCGGCAAATCTTCCTCCGCTTGAAAATCTTTGGGCATTTACCGAAATGGGAGCGGACGCCGTGCTGTTCAGCGGCGGAAAAGACCTTTGCGGGCCGCAGGCTAGTGGGCTGATGGTGGGAAGCAAGCCCTTCCTGGATATTGTCGCGTCTATCGGCTTTCCGAATTATGGCATAGGCCGGATGATGAAGGTTGGCAGGGAAGAGATGATCGGTCTATACTCCGCCGTCAAGCAGTATGTGAACATGGATCACGCGGCCCGTGAGCGTTGGTGCGAGGAGCAGATACGAATGCTGTCCGACGGATTGGCTTCGCACAGACGCCTGCGCGTCGAACGCGTGTATCCTAACGAGGCAGGGCAACCCATTGCACGTGCATTTGTCGAGCTGGCGGACTCCTTCGGCAGCGCGGAAGACCTGCGTAATTATCTTTTGGCTAACAGCCCGCCTATTCACGCTTTCAGCGAAGGGCGGCAAGGCGTATTCATCAATCCGATGTCCCTCAGAGAAGGGGAGATGACCGTTATTATCGAACGCTTATCGGCGTTTTAAATCATAAGGAGTGAATATAATGGGATCAGCAAAAGCAGTGCCGGAAGGCGCAAAGCAACACTCTACGGCAGGGCCGTATTCTCCGGTGCTTGAGGTACGGTGCGACAAACTCGTCGTCATATCCGGGCAGGTCGCGGTTAATCCGGACGGTGAAATCGTTGGCAAAACAATCGAAGAGCAGACCCGCGCGACTATCGAAAACTGTAAAACTCAGCTTGCTTACGCTGACTGCACTCTGGACGACGTCTTTAAGGCAAACATCTACTTGACCGACTTAGCGCAGTGGGGAGCAATGAACAGTGTATACGTTGAAATGATGCCAAAGCCGCTGCCTGTTCGTACGGCGGTGCAAGCGGCTCTGCTTCCTGGTTTTCTGGTTGAAATAGAGATGTGGGCGGCGAAGAAGTAGACTAACAGCATAAAATCCGAACCATGCCGACTTGAAATTACCGGCATGGTTCGGATTTTCATCATTAGACTAAAAATTCTGCTGTTCGGTGCGGTCGATTATTTCATTCTGCATTTCGGTGGTCAGGTTGTTAAAATAATCGCTATAGCCGGCTACGCGCACGATCAGGTCGCTGTAATTTTCGGGATTCTCTTGCGCTTCGCGCAATGTGTCGCTGCTGACCACATTGAACTGAATGTGGTGACCATCCAGCCTGAAATATGTGCGTATCAGGTTTTTCAGCCCATCGAGGCCAGTTTCGCCGGATAGTACCGAGGGTGAGAATTTTTGATTCAGCAATGTGCCGCCGGTGCGCTGATGGTCAAGCTTGGCGGCGCTTTTGATTACGGCGGTGGGACCGTGTTTGTCTGCGCCTTGTACTGGCGAGATTCCTTCTGAAAGCGCCAGCTTGGCCTTGCGGCCATCCGGGGTGGCGCCGCAGACTTCGCCGAAGTATACGTGGCAGGTGGTGGGAAGCATCTCCACGCGGTAATATCCGCCGGTCATCGTTGGACGTCCATTGACCAGTTTGTAAAGGATTTCAAACATGCTCATGATAAGGCTGTCGGCGCGGTCGTCGTCGTTGCCGTACTTGGGCGTCTTGTTCAGGAACAACTGGCGCTCTTTCTCATAACCCTCAAAATTGTCCTTGAGTATGGCCAGCAGGCGGTTCATGTCCAGCGTGCCGTCGGAGTAGACATGTTTTTGAATCGAGGAGAGGCAGTCGGTAAGGTTGCCCAGGCCTACAAACTGGATGTAACGTGTATTATAACGAGCTCCGCCGTTGTTGTAGTCGCGTCCCTTTGCGATGCAATCGTCCGTCAGCACGCTCAGGAATGGGGCGGGCATGTATTTTGCGTACAGCGCTTCGATCACATTGTTGCCGCGAATATCGACATCGATGAAGTATTGCATCTGTTTTTCAAAAGCGGCAAGCAAGTCGTCGAGATTCTTGAAGTTTCGAGGGTCGCCGGTCTGCGGCCCGATCTGCTTGCCGCTTCGAGGGTCTACGCCGTTGTTCAGCATTACTTCCAGAACCTTGACCATGTTGAAATATCCGGTCAGGATATAGGCTTCCTTGCCGAACGCGCCGACTTCAACACAGCCGCTTGTTCCGCCTGCGCGCGCGTCTTCAATGCTCTTGCCTTGACGCAGCAATTCCTCGACGACGCTGTCGGTATTGAACACGGAAGGGAAGCCCATGCCTTCGCGGATAACCTTGGCGGCCTCGATCACGAACTTATCGGGGTTCTTGCGGCTTATCTGTACATTTGTGGACGGCTGCAGAGTACGCATATCTTCGATTACTTCCAGCAGCAAGTACGAAATTTCGTTCACTCCGTCGCTTCCGTCGGGAAGGATGCCGCCTATGTTGATATTGCAAAAATCGGTATATGTGCCGCTTTCTTTCAGAGTTATACCAACCTTTGGAGGCGCGGGCTGGTTGTTAAACTTGACCCAGAAGCACTCGACAAGCTCCTTGGCTTCATTGCGGTTCAGGCTGCCAGCTTCGATTTCGGCTTTATAGAATGGAAACAGGTGATGATCCAGGTGGCCGGGGCAATAGGCGTCCCAGTTATTCAGCTCCGTGATTACGCCCAGATGTACGAACCAGTACATCTGCAGAGCTTCGCGGAAAGTGCGGGGCGCGTTTGCGGGAACCCATTCGCAGGTGGCGGCGATCTGCAAAAGCTCACTTCTGCGCGGCTCGGCGGCGGTCTGCGCCAGGCGGCGCGCTTCAGCGGCGTGGCGTTTGGCGAAGATTATGAGAGCGTCACAGCAGATGTCCATTGCCTTCCATTGTTCCTGCTTTTCGTAAGCCGCGGGGTCGGCGATATAGTCCAGGCTGGCCAATTCCCTGGCGATCCGCGCCTTGAAGTCGCGCATACCATTCTTGTAAACCTTGTCGTCGCAGACGGTGTGACCGGGAGCGCGCTGTTCCATAAATTCCGTGTAAATGCCTGCTTCATAGCAATCACGCCATTCCTGTGTCATTTGATCCATTATCAGGTCGCGCATTGCCTTGCCCTGCCAGAATGGTATGATAACCTGCTCTTGCTGCCTGAGCGTCTCTTCATCAACCCTGAAAAAGATTTTTTCACGTTTGTCTATTACGCGAAAATCCTCGACCGTATGGCAGCACAGTTCTGGAAACGTAGAGGCTGCCTGAGGCTTGGGGCCGCGTTCCCCGACGATCAGTTCGTCGTCATTTATAACAATGGCCTTGTTGCTTAACAGATGTTTTAAGGCAAGAGCGCGCAAAACAGGCAGCGAAACCTTGCCCTGGTACTGCTTGTATGCCTCGGTAACCAAGATTGCACGTTCAATTGAAAGTGTGGGGTCGGTTTGAAGGCTTTGATTGCGTAGACGGCGCACACGTTCATTCATGCCGTATTCACGGGCTGCGGTTTGAGTTGCCACCGATACTTCCTCCTTATATAAATTTGTTAGCCTCCGATATGTACTTCCAAATGCTGTTCTTGCAAGATGTTGTGCAGTTGCTGCATCTTCTCGGCGCTGGGAGGTTCAAGGCTGCCGAGTGTATATGTCATATCTAGTTTCCGATATTTATTTTCTGCCAGGCCGTGATAGGGCAATAAATGTACGCGTTTGATGCCGAGCCGCTTAATCAAGTCTCCCACTGCCAGGATATGCTCTTCATCATCATTTACCCCTGGTACTATAGGAATCCTCACCCAGATTTCCTTGGCGCGGGAGGCCAGCTTTTCAAGGTTGCTAAGGATAAGGTCATTGTCGACGCCCATATATTGCCGATGCTTTACGGTGTCCAAGTGTTTGATGTCGTATAGGAAAAGGTCTGTCAGCGGAACAAAACGCTCCAATATTTCCCATGATGCATGACCGCTGGTATCCAGGGCGGCGTGAATGCCCTGATACTTTAAGAGACTCAGCGCCTCAAGGCTGAATTCAGGCTGACACAGCGGTTCGCCGCCGCTTAAAGTAACGCCGCCGCCGGAAGATTCGTAAAAAGCGCGATCTTTAAGAATATCTGTAATAACTTCCGCGGTTCCGCGCCGATAACCATGACGTTTCCAGGCCAGAGCCGGACAAGCTTCGGCGCATTCCCCGCAATTACGGCAGATAGATTTGTCGCGGGCGATGTCCGATTCATTTATTCTTAAAGCCTGGGCAGGGCAAGCCGACAGGCAGTCGCCGCAGCCAAGGCATCTATCTTGTTGCCAGATCGTTTGGACTTCAAAAGAGATGCTTTCCGGGTTATGACACCAGGCGCAAATTAATGGACAGCCTTTTATAAACAAAGTGCTGCGTATACCGGGGCCGTCATGAATCGAAAATTTTTGAATATTGCCAACAACGCCTTCTATCACGGCATGCCTCCCAATTCAATCTAACATTTATTATACCGCGTTACAAACCAAATACAAAAAAATGAACCGAGGGGAAATTTGCAATTATTAGCAGTAGAAATCAATCAAAAAGTCCAAGGGAAAATCGCAAAGGGCAACTTAGTAAGGATATTTTTAATCATACCTACTATTCATAATAATCTATGCAAGCCCTATTCTGCATAACAGAGCCAACAAATTCACTCACTCTTTTATGCTCAGGATGGGTTTGATATGCCGCCAAAGCTTCTTCGCTCTCAAATAAGCTATTAAGAACAATATCTTTGTTACACTTCAATAGAGGTCGCTGGGGAAGTGGTCGTGATCCGCTAGAGATACCACGCCGTATGACTTCATATCAACACGACCATCGGGCAGAAGAATTACGCCTTCGGCTTCCAGCAACCCTTTCCTAATATCGGCGTACATACCTCCGGTAATAGAGCCATCTGCCATGACAACCCGTTGCCATGGCAGATGATCCGGGCAGCACCGCATAGCCCATCCGACCACCCGCGCCGCGCGCGGACGCCCGAGAGAGCGGGCAATCTGGCCGTAGGATACCACCTTGCCGCGCGGTATCCTTTCGACTATTGCGTATACCTGCTTGTAAAAGAGGTTCACAGCTTGCTCCCTTCGCTACTTTAGGGGTGAGAAGTCCGTGGGGGCAAGTATTTTGTTTTCGATGCTGCTGAGAATCTGGCCGTTTGCGTTGCTCTCGGCTAAGATTTTCTGCCATTCGGCATCAGCCATAAATGCATTAAAGGAAGCCTCGCGATGAGCTAAGTCTCTGAATTCGAGGATAAAAATAAGCTGATTGTTGGATTGCGCAATTACCGGGGTAAAGAAGGCAACCGGCTTAATATCGTATTTCTCAAACATAGCCAAGGCGTGATCCCTAAAGCGCTTGAGAAGGTCGTTCATCTTTCCGGGCATTACCGTATAGCATCTGTATTCGTAAATCATATGTTTTGTCTCCTCCCGTTATATAATTCCAGACATCATTGTTGTTTCGACGCCATGATCCGCCCAAATCCGGGCGATTTTGTTCAATCCCAATGAGTCGCTGGACATATGGCCCGCTACGACAATATTGCCGATGGCTTGTTCCTTGACTTCCTTGGCGTCTTTTTCCGGTATGTGCATAAGAACCAATGTTCCTACTCCGGCTTCAAAATATTCCTTTGTGATCTTTGGGCCCGGGCCGGTAAGACCGGACATAAGAACATAGATTTTGCCCGCGTAGCTTTCCTTTGCCCCTACGCGTATTACAGGCTTTCTGGCGGAATTTTTGTATTCGCCGATTTCTTCCAAGGCTTCTACGATATCCTGCAACTTGGTTTCCGGCTTGCCCTTGAATTTTTCATCCAGGAAGTTCTGTACAATTGCCTCGCCAATAAGGTCTGTGGGCGTGTGGATGCACATGAACGGCATATTCATCAGCTTCGCGGCGCTTTCCGTACGCCTGGAGTTTGCCACGTGGAGGTTGTAGCTGAGTTCTTCCTTACGCTCCGCAAGCAGTTTCTGGCTTCTGTTTCTGGGCACACCCAAAGCTTCGAGCTTTAAAATGTGGTCGTTCAGCACATTTACCATCTCAACATTGGTGTTTCTGGGGTGATGGCTTACAACACAGTCAAAGCCAAGCTGCTGGGCAAGGAGAAGCTCTGCCGTGTCCATGTCTACGCCCATAAGCACCTTCTTAATGTTCTTGCCTTCGACGATTATACCGCAATCGGCGGGCATTTCGTCCAGCTTTGCGGCCGAAACAGCGATATTCATTAATTCTTGAGTTGTCAAATACGATCCTCCTCTATGTATCTATTTTACATAATTATATCAGCATTTTGAAATTTAAGCAACATTTGCTTGAGATTTTGGATGAGTTACTGTATAATCGCAGAAAATAATTCAAAGGATGGAGATTGTGTGCTGACGGTTGAACGATTACGCCACGGCGGGATTATGGCGAACTACAAATGCAATGCAGCGTGCCGCCATTGCTTGTACGCTTGTTCGCCAGGAAGAAGCGGCGGCTATATAACGAGAGAGACAGCCGAGGTAATATGCGCTCTGTTGAAAGAAGGAGGCTGCCGCTCGGTACATATCGAGGGAGGTGAGCCGTTCCTGGACTTCGCAGGATTGGTGAGATTGGTTACAACAGTACTCCGCAGCGGGATTAGGGTGGACTACATAGAAACAAACGGTTTTTGGGCGGCGGACGAAGATCGAGCCATATTTTATTTGCGAACATTGGAACAGGAAGGGGCGGATACGCTATGCATTTCACTGGATCCTTTTCACGCGGAATATGTACCGGTTGCGTATCCTCTGCGTTTAGCTGAAATATGCAAGCGCAACCGCTTTAAGCACTTTATTTGGCAAGAGCGGTTTTTGCCGGCGCTTTCAAGGGTGGAACCCGGCAGAGCGCATAGCCGCAAAGCTTTGGAACAACAAATATCACCCGATTATGTGTTCAAAGCGGCGCAAAGCTACGGATTGATTATGGGTGGGCGGGCTCTTGGTATTGAACAGGAATACGGAAAGCCGCAGCCTTTGGAAGAAATTATGACGGGGAAGCAATGCGGACGCCTGTTGTCGTCCGATCATTTTCATGTTGACTTATATGGAAAGTTTGTTCCGCCTGGTTGTACCGGCATCGCAATTCCTATGGAGGAGGCCGTGCGAGGAATACCAGATTACAAGTATCCGGCGTTTGAGGCGTTGGCCGCGGGCGGCGTGGCTCAGCTTTTGCAATATGCGCGTGATCAAGGTTTTACACCGGCAAAAGAATACACATCGTGCTGCGCTTTGTGCTTTTACATACGCCAATGGCTTTGTACACACTTGACATGCCATGAATTGTATGCGGAACACTATGAGGAATCAATAAAATATTTATGTTAACAATTGTAATATTAAAAGGCGGACAATGCGTCCGCCTTTTAAATGTCAAGCAATTTAATAGGTTACTCCAGCAACTCTTTCAGGCGTTTTTCCCTAGTCAAGTATGCGCGGTATGAACGCTTACGCCGGATAATATTCATTTGCAGGAACCAAATTATGATTAATGAGGCTATAGCTGCAAATAGATGAAAAATGATAAAGTTAAATGACTGTTCGCTACCGGTTTGCGGATTTAGACGTGTCGGCATTCCCCCTAGCACTTCGCTCCCTTCGCCTTCAGGAATCCGATTGATGGGCCAGCCGGCCAGCACGTCATACAGTTCTTCGCTTGTCAGCTCCTGCGGATCAACATAGGTGTAAACGTAGTAGTAATAAGTTCCTGACCACCGCTGTTCCCGAACTCGTATTGGCTCCTGAGGTATCTCCGTTGATGGATTAGGCGGTATATTCGGATATTCAGGGTATTCCGGTTCTTCAGGATATTCAGGATACTCGGGATATTCCGGCTCCTCAGGGTACTCGGGATATTCGGGTTCTTCAGGTGGGTCTACTGTTGGAGGAGGAGGGCTAATAGCTCCGTTGCCGCCTGGTGGAAGAGTAACTGTTGGCGGAGGTGGAGATATAGCTCCATTACTACCGTTGGTTCCACCGCCATTAGTACCTCCACCGTTGGTTCCTCCACCATTAGTTCCGCCGTTGACGTCCGGCGGATCAATAGGCGGCCTGATAAACGTCGGCGGTATAGGAGGATTGGGTGGAGTAGGGGTATGCATTTCAAACCCTTGGGAGTCATGAGTTAGGTTATTGACAATTAAAAAACCTTTAATATTACCGCCCTGCGGCGCGTAGAAATCAATGTCCGGCGCGAGGATAGAGCCGACTATAGTAATAGGGGTAGGGGGATTAGCGTTATTTTCCGGTATGATTCTGCTGTTGCCTGTGAAATTCCAAATAATCCTATGGCTATAATCATTTGCGTAAATGACATCGCCGTAGCTGCCATATTGAGAGCTTTCATCACCAAAGGTAGGAGCATTGCAGGAAAACCTCACGTCGCCGCTGATGGGTACATTCAGGACATAGCTCCCTGTGAAGCCTGGAGGAAAATTAATTATAGGAACATCAACAACACCGTTGTTCACAGTCAGATCAAAAATGAATGTGTCAAAGCGTTCCCAATTCTCAGGCGGCCCGATGTAGGGAGGAAAGGTAGTCCACTCGTTGCTGTTAGCGTTATCTCTTGGTTGACCCCGATATATGCGCAACTGCTCATTCGTTGTCACTTGGGCGAAAAAGTCTCTAAGGCCGCGCAACTCCGTTCGCGCCTGATTAAAGAAATTGTTAATTACGCTGGGCGGGACTCTAGGTACCGTGGGCCAATCGTTATTCGTACCCGGCTCGTGAACCCAGCTCCGTGAACCGGGTTGGGTATAGTCAAACTGAATGTTGAATAACGGGGAGGCAGAGCTGTTGATATTGATATTAGAATCCGTGCTCATCAATATATCTCCGCCATGCAATATTAATGCGTAATATTGTGTCGGATTGGTACTAATCTCGGCGTTCAAATTTCCGCCTAAAAGAAGACGCGGGTCAAAATCCGGTATCTGAAAATTGCCGGCGTTTGTGTGCGCCTCGCCAAAGTCAGCATGAGCCTCGTTCATTTCAAAGTTTCCGCGAACGGCCCTCCGCCCTCCATGTGTTCCACGCCCATGGCCCCATACATCGCAGAACCCGAGCCAGGGCCGTTTACTATCATGTTGCCGAACGCGAAAACACCAAAATCGTGCACAGAGCCAAGGGGACGGTGAGGGTTGTTGTTATTAACCGATTCCCATACAAGATTCGGAAAAGGTATGTCATCCGGCCGCTGAGGGTAGAGCGACGTGCTAACGGCGGCAATTGCCAGCAGGGTTATTGTAATCTGCTGATCGCCGCTGACAATGGTAACTTGGAGCGGTTCGCCATCTTCATACGGTATTGCGTCCAAATCAAAAATTGCGGGTATTTCAAAAGAAACAGTATATGAGGTCGAAGAAGAGCTTATTTCTTCAACCGGCGCTTCACTTGCATATACTACATGCAGCAGTCTAAACGAAAATGATCTGGACGCCGGCTGTGAAATATAGGATACATACACCCCGACATCTTCGTCCGATTCGGTGTTAATGTCCTGTTCAACCTGCTCATTGTCCGAGACATTATTGTCATTCTGATCGTCCTGTTCATCGTTCGATCCGCCCTGACCGTCCTGCTCGTCGTCTGATCCGGCATTGTCGTTACCATCATCATTGTTGCTGCTATCGTCCTGATCGTCTTCTTAATCCGATTCGAGGTCATCCTCTGGATTGTCTTCGTCCTCGTCTGGATCAAGTTCTTCGTCATCCTCTGGAGGGGGAAGTATTCCTGGAATAGTGACGGCAGATACAGAGCCGTGATTATTAGATACTTGCGGCAAGTCAAGGCTGAAACGGATAATACCGTCGCCGTCTATAAAGAGGCTGCCCAAATCGACATAGTTTCCATAGCCGTCGCGCACAGTAACCTCAATAGAGCCCGTATGCGCAGTCAAAAGCGGCTCCGGGAGCGTAAACATGATATTATCAAAAGAATCGCCGGGATACGCCGTAAACTCATAGCTTAGAGTAAGCGTGGCGTCTTTCGGCAGTTCCATACCATCATAAACAGGGGTATCCTCAAATGATATGGCTGGATCAGCGTTCAGAACTTGCCGTTCGCTGCCAATATAACCTTCGGCATGAAAAAATGGGGAAGACACTGTGTTAGCCGCAATGAACCATATAAGCGCACATGTCAATGCCGCCGTTAATCTGCTCTTTTTTCGGCTGTTCAACATAAAGGGCCTCCTAGAATAACAGTTCCACATACATATAGTATACACCACCCGACATGCAAAAGCAACGACTTCATTTTTTTACATCAGTAGAATCCGTTGGAGATGCTCCACGTTTAAGTAATACTAAAAAGCGGACAAATTAGCCCGCCTTTAAACAAAGTCAGAAAATTACAACAAGGTTAATACCCAAATTTAGCCGTTATGTGCCTATCTACAAAACCTACCCCTATCGTTTTGGCTTGCGGATCAAGAATATTCCTTCTGTGTGACGGCGAATACATCCATGCCTGGACAACCGTCTCGGGAGCTATGTTGCCCCTGTACAGGTTTTCCGCAATTCCCAGAGTGAGGTCATCAATGTTTTGGTGGTCAAACAATCTATAAACATCTGTGGAGTAAACAGGGTTAAAATGACTGAAATATCTAAGATCAGCCATGCTGTGGCTCTTGAATCTCGAAGCTTTCATCAGTTCGTTATTGATTGCAAGAATAGGTATGCCAGCCCTTGACCTCTCGGCGTTTATCATCTTTACGACTTGCAATTCCAGCGAATTCATACCGCCAAGCTCATAATATTCGTCTATCCATCTTTCGAGCTCGGCGTCAGTGAGGATCCTATCGGGAAGAGTCATGCTACTTGCCGTATCTTCGGCTGGCGGGGCCTGACTAATGAGCATATATATCTGTGCGTCGGTAAGGAATGCTGAAACATTGCCTTCTTCGGCCGCCTGATATCCGCCATAATAGCTGTACGGCACATAGATCAAACGATTTCCAAAAAAACGGGCGATCCTGCCATATGTGTGGTCGGTATGAATCGTTCCCGCAAACACAGGAAAACTTATTAGAAATACCATTGATGCTGTTAAAAACACCGAGAGTATGCCATCCATTTTCCTCATTATGATAACCTCCCATCTACAGCATTATTTAGCCGATTTCTGATTACCACCAAAGCTGATTAAATCGGGAAAAATCAGCCATGAGAATTTATAAAAAACCTCCAGTGTGATAAAATAGAGTTATCACGCA
>Ga0131853_10005313_pt1 | contig 23214 bp, 27 predicted proteins | sample TergutLab28metaG_FD_92764 | JGI IMG/M metagenome (GOLD analysis project Ga0131853, IMG submission 92764) | Labiotermes labralis P1 segment gut microbial communities from Petit-Saut dam, French Guiana - Lab288 P1 (version 2) (version 2) | ecosystem: Host-associated > Arthropoda: Insects >...
GCAAAACACGGTCGCGCCGACAATGACACCGGCAGCCCGGAAGTACAGGTGGCACTTTTGACCGCCCGTATTAATCACCTAACCGAGCATCTTCGGGCTCACAAAAAGGATTTCCACTCCCGCCGTGGGCTACTCAAATTAGTAGGTCAACGCCGCGGTCTATTGGCCTACATCCGCAAAGAAGATATCGTAAAATACCGCGCCCTAATCGGCGAACTTGGATTAAGAAAGTAGGTAATAAATGCAAAAGACATACTCCATGACTCTTGGCGGACGTACCCTTACATGCGAAATAGGCAAAGTTGCCGAACTCGCAGGCGGTTCCGTCATGATGTCCTATGGCGACACCGTTGTGCTCATTACAGCGACGACATCGGATAAACCCCGTGCGGGAATTGATTATTTTCCGCTAAGTGTAGATTACGAAGAGCGGTTCTACGCCGTTGGCAAAATACCAGGCTCCTGGTTTAGACGGGAAGGTCGCCCAACCGAGAAAGCCATTCTGGCTTCACGGCTTATAGATCGGCCTATTCGCCCACTTTTCCCGGATGATTATCGCAATGATGTTGCCGTTGTGGCAACAGTTCTCTCCATGGATCAAGACAACAGCCCGGAAATCACCGCAATGATTGGCTCTGCTATCGCCCTTTGCATTTCAGATATTCCCTTCAATGGACCAACCGCTGGGGTGAATATCGGTCTTGTGGACGACAAATTAGTAGTAAATCCAAACGCCGAAGAACGCGAAAACAGCAAGCTTACCCTTACGGTTTCGTCAAACCGCGACCGTGTAATGATGCTGGAGGCAGGAGCAGAGGAAGTCGCCGAGGATATCATGTTCGACGCAATTGCCCTGGCTCACGAAGAAAACAAAAAAATTATCGCATGGATAGACTCAATCGTAGCAGAAGTGAGTAAACCCAAACGCGAATACACCAAGCATGAAATCCCCAAAGATTTGTATAATCAAATAGCCGAATATATCACCGACGCACGCATGGAAGCGGCTGTTTTCACAGACCAAAAGCAGCAGCGCGACGCAAATGTCACAGCCCTAGCCGACGAAGCACGCGAAGCTTTGATTCCTACCTTCCCTGAGGAACTTGCCGAGGAATACACCGCTATGTTTGGCCCGGCGATATATAAGCTGGAAAAAGAAACAGTCCGCCGGATGATTCTCAAGCAAGGCAAACGCCCAGATGGACGTAGCAAGGAAGATATCCGTACCCTGGTTTCCGAGGTGGATATACTGCCTCGCACCCACGGCTCAGCAATCTTTGCCCGGGGTCAAACCCAGGTTTTGACTGTTACGACTTTAGGCTCCAGCGGCGACACTCAGCGGCTGGATGGTCTGGATTTAATGGAAGAATCCAAGCGATATATGCACCATTATAATTTCCCCAGCTATTCCGTTGGCGAAACCCGTCCATCCCGCGGTCCTGGCCGCAGAGAAATTGGGCATGGAGCCCTTGCAGAAAAGGCCCTTCTTCCCGTAATCCCAAGCGAAGACGATTTCCCCTACTCTATCCGCTTAGTATCTGAAGTTTTGAGCTCCAACGGTTCCACTTCCCAGGCAAGCGTTTGCGGTTCGACCTTGAGCCTTATGGCAGCAGGTGTACCGATTAAACGTCCGGTTGCGGGTATATCCGTAGGCATGGTAACCGGCGAGACCGTGGAAGACTACGTGCTCCTTACCGACATCCAAGGGCTGGAGGACTTCTTCGGCGATATGGACTTCAAGGTAGCAGGGACTTCCGAAGGTATCACAGCCATTCAGCTTGACATGAAAGTCGACGGGATTTCCATGGATATAATCCGCGACTCACTTTCTCAGTGTAAGCTTGGCAGAATGCATATCCTTGACACATCTATGAATGTTGCCATTGCGGAACCACGCGCCGAGATTTCTCCATACGCTCCCAAGATGGCAATTCTTCGTATCAATGTTGACCAAATTGCAGAGGTTATCGGTTCACGCGGCAAGGTTATCAAGCGCATTATCGAAGAATCCGGCGTTGAAAAAATTGATACAGAAGACGACGGACGCATATTTGTATCCGACCGGGATATGGATAAAGTTAATCGTGCTGTTGAAATTATCAAAGCCATTGTCAATCCACCGGAGGTAGGCACTATCTACACCGGCAAAGTCACAAGGATTATGGATTTTGGCTGCTTCGTTGAAATCGCACCGGAAAAAGAAGGCTTAGTTCACGTTTCCCAACTTGATGTCAAGCGGGTAGAAAAAGTGGATGAATTCGTAAAGGTTGGCGACGAGCTGCAAGTCAAAGTTGTAGAAATTGATGCCCAAGGTCGGATTAATCTCAGCCGTAAGGCTGTGCTAGACCCGGATGCCGTCTACACCCCAAGGGAAAGAGAATCCCGTCCACGCAGCGGAGGCGGAGATAGACGCGGCGGCAGCGACAGACCGCGGGGCGATCGCCGTTGATTAAGGTACACAGTCTCCCAAACGGATTACGGGTGGTATTGGAGCATATCCCCTTTGTAAGATCCGTAAGCTTTGGCATATGGGTACAAAACGGCTCACGGGACGAGACCGAGCGCGAAAACGGTATATCCCATTTCCTTGAGCATTTATTTTTCAAAGGAACGGAAAAACGCACCGCAAAGGATATCGCAGACACTATGGACGCAGTGGGTGGTCAGCTTAATGCCTTTACCACCAAGGAGTTCACCTGCTACATGGCACGTACGCTGGATACCCACTTCGACGTTGCCCTGGATGTGCTAAGCGATATGTTCTTTAATTCCAGCTTCGATGAAGCGGGAATCGAAAAGGAACGCGGCGTAATCCTTGAAGAAATAAATATGTACGAGGACACGCCAGAGAATGTGGCAATGTCCATGCTAGAGTACAATTCTTATAAAAACAACCCGCTGGGGATGACCATCCTTGGCACCCCTGAAACGATTAACTCGTTTACCAGACAGGACTTTGTTGACTTCACCAAGAGGCGATACCAGCCAAGCAACACGGTCATAGCAATCGCCGGTAATATCAATGAAGAAGAAATCCTAGCCAAAATCACCGCAGCTTTTTCCCGGTTTGACAACAAGGGGCAGCTCAAAGCAGTAACTCCGGCAATCTATCAACCAAGCTTCACCCTACGAGAAAAAGATATCGAGCAAGTACATCTATGTGTGGGCTTCCCTGGTATACCAACAGGCTCCGGCAGCGACACCTACGCCTTGACCTGTGTAAACACAGTATTCGGTGGCGGTATGTCTTCACGGCTGTTCCAAAAAATCCGTGAAGAGCACGGGCTTGCGTACTCGGTATATTCCTACAACGCAAACTATAAGGACACAGGAATGTTCGTAATCTACGCAGGTTTAGGGCCTCAGCATATCTCAGAGGTGCTGCATCATATCACCGGTGAGATAAGACGGATGTTCACAGAAAAAGTCACAAAGGATCAACTTGCCAAAACCCGCGAGCAGCTAAAAAGCTCTGTGCTTTTAGGTTTAGAGAGCACCTACAATCGCATGAACTCCATCGGCAGCGTACTGCTAATGATGAACAAGGTAGTCACCCCAGACGAAATTATCGCTAAAATCGACGCAGTGGATTTGGATGCATTTTACGGGGTTTGCGATAGGATTTTCCGGTTAGATGAGATGAGCTTGAGCTTGGTGGGTAAGGATTTGGAAGGGCTTTCGCAGGATGCAATTCTAGGCAATATATAAAATGTATGCGGGGCGGCATAACCGCCCCACTAGATAAGGAGGATTATGTATGTCAAAAACAATGAAGGCAACACGAGCACCAAAGAAAGTCATGATGGTAGTTCTATGTATGGTAGCAGCATTATTTATTCTTGTAGCATGTGGTGGAGGAAGCTCGCCTCTAGTTGGCAGATGGAGTGTAGTAGAAGTAGGCGGCATGGAGATGCCCGAAGATATGGACGTAGTGTTTTATTTTTCCAGTGATGGCACAGGAACCATTGAAGAGGATGTATTGGGAGATACATGGGAAGAATCAATTACATGGTCTACCGATAACGGCACTTTGACTATTACTGACGATTGGGATACAGACAGCGGCCCTTATCGTATAAGCGGCAGAAGGCTGTACCTATATGACGATGGTGAGGTCTACATGATACTTGAACGGCAGTAGTATAGAATTCGATTATCCATAACATAGAATAAACAACGGGCATAAACGACCGCAAATGCGGAAGCTTATGCCCGTTTTACATACTAGAAAACTACCAAAAAACGCCTTCAGCTGCAAAAACTCACAACATGATTATCAGCATCAAGCTTTGCATTCACTCCAATCGGCAAAATCCCATGCCGTGTACCATGCCCAAAGTCATCGGTGTAAAGCACAGGTATATTATTGCATTTGCCAAATCGTTCAAGGCAATTCAATAATTCATGTGGCGTTTCGACGCTGTAGTGCCCAAAAATAAGCCCTTTAACATTGCTCATAAACTGCGTTTGCTCAATAAAAGCCAGTTCTTCTGCCGTTAACCCTACTTTCCCATATTTTTCGTGGGACTCTAGAAACAAAATATAGCCCTGTTCTTTGATATTCAAATATTTATTCGGAATCATTAAAGCAAATAAAGTAGTATATCCTCCTATCAGAATCCCTTCGCATTGCCCGCTGTGCAAGGTTCTTCGCTCGCTGTTAGGCTCGAATCGCTCTACACTGTAGCCTTCCACAAAATGAGCGCAAAACTGCATATAATCATAATGCCTCAAATCGCCAAACGAAGCGGGCGCAGTACCGTAATATACTATAAGCCCTGTTTGCGCATGAATTGCATTAAGGATTGATGTACCGTCGCTGTAACTACCTATGCGTTTGGGGTTGCGGCGAATATTTTCATAGTCGATAAACGGTAGAATTTCCGCCGCACCGGCACCGCCATTGAACAAAATCGCATCAACAATGTCATCGGCAATCAATGCATTGAAATCATCAGCACGCTCTTTAGCACTTGCAGCATATCCCCATGTGTCTTTGTAGAAATTGTCGCTTAGCTTCACATTGAAGCCCATACGCTCAATACCCGCGACACTTACGGCATAGCGTTCAGGGATAGCAACATGACTTGGGCAAAAAATCCCGATTGTTCCATTTTTGGATATCCTTTTAGCCTGCATAGAAGAACCTCCTAATTAGTTTATAACAGTTCCTCAATCAATTTATTTATCTGCTTCAACCTTTGCAAACACTCCCAATTTACTTGCTATCCAACAAATCAATAATGCAATTGGAAACGAAGTCCATGATACAAGCCAAAAGTCTAGAAGTATTCCCAAAACCAGAAGAATTACAGAGAACGAATAATATAAAATATCAAAAAAAGTAGCAGCCGAGTAATTACCTTCTCGAATAAAACCTACCAGCTTTACAATACAAATAACCAACCATGCTAACGGGAACGTAACCCATGCCCTTGTAATTACCTCGGCGATAATACCAAATACAAATATAATCAACAGTGCCCACGGTATATCCGTTTTTTCTGCGGCTCGATTTTTTCGCTTTACTAATGGGAAGATCAAAATAAACAAAATCCACGTTATAGGACCGGCAAGCCATGAAGCATACATTGCACCAAAAAGAATGGCACCATAAACAAAAATCGTAGTAATTGCCATATAAATTGAGTCTTCGAGTAACGACTCAAATGTATGCGTAAACAAAGAGCCTTTGTACCCACCACTTTTTCTCGCGTCAATTGCATCTTTGACGAAAACGATCGTTGTTGTTAAAAGAAATAACATAGGCGATAGAGCACGAAGCTGATTAAAACTCCATCTATTAATGCCAGAACCATACCCTATATCCTCAACCAAACCTGCTACATCGTCATTTAAACTTCCACCCAAAATGCTAATACCAAATTGAGCCTCCAATATCTCTGGAATGACTAACAAGGCAACGACAATTATTCCTGTTATCAAAAATGCATAATCTTCAAATTTCCATTTGTTGTCTTTTTCTATATTTTCATCCTTTTGCACAAATACACCTCGTTAGAGTGATTCATATGTTCTGCTTATTCTCGTGTAAGACTATACTTTCATAGACTCATATTTTACATTCCAGCGAAGCCATTCGCTGATACAAACCATGTCGAGCGTAGAAACGCTGTGCATCTTTGTTTTCAATAAGCACAGAGAGCCGAATATATGCTAAATCGCGATTCTTTGCCCATTCTTTGGATTTTTCCATAAGCAGGGAGCCAATACCTTTGCTTCTACAATTTTTTGTAATTACAAAGTCTTGTATATATCCAAACTTATACGGGACAAGCAAGCTTATATCCGGGGTTTGCTTTTCAAAAAGCAAGGAAAGCCCAATGATGTTTCCATCAATAACAGCTAACAAAAAATCGGATTTATCATCATGTATCAATCCGGATAGATACTCAACCGAACGACTTCCTCGTTGAAAGTGCTGTGGCTGCATGTTTATTGCGTCTGTGTCTAGTTCGTATAATAGTGCATTTATTGAATCAATGTCTTCAGTAGTTGCTTTTCGGATAATCAAACTATTTTCCTCCATATATGAAAATTCCTCGTGTGGATACTACCAAAATATCAAATCAATTCTTAGTATCCGTCATTCCGGGCTCCGATCTGGAATCCTACGTCCGAGTCGAGTCGATGGGATCCCGAGGCCAGCCCGGGATGACGAAGGTTTCATTCAATACTCGATTGACGTAACTTACACAAACTTATAATTTCCAAAGCAATATCATCCGCGCTCTTGCTATAAGCCATTATTTTTGATTCCATTATATGATTGTTAAAGGAATGTATACAACGGTCGATTGAATCTAATGCAAACTTTTCTTTGCGCATAAATCCCCAAGCCCTTTTTCTCAACCGATTGATGAGCGTAGATTTATCAAGATATAAAATAAAATGCCTTATATCAACGCCTTCAGCAGTTAGCCTGCCGATTATTTCTTCATAGTATAACGGGTTGATAAGCGTCATCGGAACAATAATAACTCCGTCGTGACTTTCATTTAGGGCTGTTAACATTTTGTAGTTAATTTCGCGCCAAAGAGGTATATCTTGAAAATCACCCATTGAAAATGATTTAGGGGTATTATTACGAATAAAAAATCCAGCCTCTTCTGGGTCGTATATAAACGAACCTGTCAGAGATTTATGTAATCTATTCGCTGCTGTGGATTTGCCTGAACCAAACGCCCCATTTATCCAAATAATCATTTCGTTTACCTCTAAACCTTTTCGTCAATGATTCGTCCGTCAGCATTTCTGGAAAGGTGTTTGATATGTTTATTTCTATCACTCGGTCTCGTGTTTTCATCTTTTTTGAGCCAATAGCGTATTCCTATGTTGGCAAAAGGCTCGTCTGCAAATCTCGGAATGATGTGCAGATGAGCATATTCAACTGTCTGCCCTGCAACCCGTCCGACATTCCATCCTAAATTGTATCCGTCAGGCTTGTATTTTTCATCAAGATGCCACTTAACAGTATCTATCATCCTTTTTGTATCAGCCCATTCCAATTCAGATAAATCAAATGGTGTTTTTACATGAGATTTAGGTATAACGACATAAGAACCTTTTAAAGCTTTGTCGAGCACCTTTCCATCACTATCTATCGCAGGAACTGCATAAACCAGCTCGTTTTCAAATTTAATGTTTTCACTCATTTGTTATGCTCCTTGCTACAATTTCATTGCGCTTACTAATTGCTTTATGCTGTTGATGGTTTCGGCATCTATATCCTCATCAAATTTACAAAAATTATTGCCCACTATACTTTTACCAGTAATACATTCGTACCACAGTGCGGCTACAGCATATCTACCTACGCCGAGGCTGAGGTGAAATGAATCGCGGTAAATAGGAGCAATCCTCGCTGATACCATTTTTTCTACTAACTCTCCAGAAGGAATTACGCAATCAATTCCGACTTCGCTTATTGCCCTGTTAGAAGCATATTTTATATCGTTGAACATTGCTGAGTAGCTTTTATAGCCAAGCTCCGTACAGAGCCTATAGCTTTCATTTTCATAAGCCCATGTCTGATGAAATACTTGCTTGGCTTTTGGTGCATGAAATTTGATATAATCCGAAAGAGCCTGTAAATACGGCATATAGGTATTAAAGTCAACACTTAAAGGGCTCGCTTGCTGCATGGTTACATAATCCCACATATCGCTTTGCAGTGCTTCACGGATTGAAACATAAAAACCTGTTGAATAACCATTAAACTCAAGCAAGTATGCTTTATCGTCATTGTTCATATTTTTATAATGGGTATCTAAGGAACAACCGCCGATAAAAAGATTTACGACTTTTAATGGGAATTCTCCAGCCTCGGAAATTTCATGCAAATATCTCGTTGCATCCGAGGAAAAGCTGTTTCCTATTGCAAGAATTTTCATGTTTATACTCCATTCTTTGATTTATCTCCAGTTTCAAACTTGGTCAAAATTGTTTTCTATAAATCGTTTCAAATAGATCGATGATGTTTCATACCGATTATTCAACCATGCGACAGCAGCAGGTATCTCTTCAGTTATTCCAGCATACAATAAATGCTCATTCCTTGCTCTTACGTATTTTACATAAGCCATGTAAAACCCTGCCAATCCATCGATTGTCGAAAATATGTTACTTATTTCCTCGTAGCTTCCATAATTTAGCCATTCTCGGGCATAGGTGTCGATAATTAATTCTTTGGCTGGTATATCAGCTGGGAGCTTCCCTCTTATTGAGGATAATAAGCGAAACGTATCAAAGAATGGATGTGACACGCCACCACAACCCCAATCGTAAAAAATACATTTTCCATCTACAACCCTTACATTGTATGTCCCTAAATCACCATGATGAATTGTATCAGGAAGGTCTGAATCCTTAACAGCCTCTAGCACCTTTGCCACATACTCGGTGTTTTGCTTCAATTTTTCCATTTCATCACGCGTAATTCTATGCTGCGTATCGGATAACATTTTATATGCTGATTCAGGTAAATCATCTAACTCCTTTAACATCGTACTGATCCTATAATCAAAGCCATACACGCCTTCTGTTTTTACAAATTCGATTGAATCTTTTTGGATACGGGATAACGAAATGAACATATCTAATGCCGTTTCAATATTTAATTGCGGCAGCAAAGATAAATCACTTCCACCCATGTCCCGCATGAGACAAATTTTCATATCATAGTCATAGCCAACAAATTCTGGCAGGGTGATAATCCCTAACTCCATTAGTTTAAGAACAAATTTTAGTTCATCATTAATAAAACTGCCCATTTTCTTTAAGTACAAATTCCCAATATCTGATGAAATACAGAAATGTATCTTATCGTCTATCTGTGTTATATCTTTGTTGACATGAATATTTTTATCTGTACATATTTTTTTCGCCCAATCAAAATATAGCGAGAACTCATCAATGATTTTTGTATCACTCATTTTTTCATTCTCCTTCGCTCACAAGCTTACCTATCTCGCAATCAATAAATTGCCTGTACTCAACAGGTCTATAATCCATTTTCGATACCAGTTCCAACATATCATTTTTGGAAACCATTTTCGCACCTATAACTTCCTCATTTTGCAAAGACAACTCATTCACATCAAAATCTGCTTTTGCAAAATACACATCTATTATGTGATGATAAGCATTCCATATGAGTCTTCCCGCAAACCTTATATCGCTCTCAGAAATAGATAGCCCAACCTCTTCCTTAACCCCTCTGATTGCCCCATCCATTGATGATTCCCCAGCCATCACATGTTCTAAGATTACATCCCACCCACCTGGTAGAAAATTTTTGTTGTATGAGCGTTGTTGTAATAAAAACTCTCCGGCAGAGCTGTAAATATAAACATGAACGCCGAGATAAAACTGCCCATCTTTTAACTGGGTGCCTTTGTCAGCAGTTATCCCTGTTGGTGCACCGTTAATATCCAAAATATCAAATTGCTCTGCCATTTTTTCGCCCTATCCATATGCCATGCATACTATGCCCCAAAATTGATTGCTGCTCGCAGGTTGCCATGTGATAATCCATATACGCGGAAAATTCTTCAGATGTTGCATCATTCAGACGATTCTTAAGTGGATATACAAGCCCGTCTACACCTACATCAGTAATTTTAGCAACAGCGAAATTATCCATTAACATGTTAGGTTCATCAAATTCCATTGTATAAAACACACCGTTTACGCCTGTCTTTCGCATTTCCAATAATTCTTGGGAAGTAGATGCGCCACCATTAAAGCGATTGATGTACACGGCATTGCGATTAATGTAAGCAAATGCAAAGATACCGCCGTTTTTAAACACACGCAAGCACTCTGCCACACACTTTTCCCTATCCTTGTGCTCCATCAAATGATACAACGCACCCATACACAGAACCGCATCGAAGGCTCCGTCTGAAAAACGGGACATATCAAGAACATCACCTTGATAAACATTTTCAAGCAAGTCATTTCTATTTTCTGAAATGAGAATGTCAACATGCGCTTGTATCAAGTCTCCAGCAGTCACATTGTAACCTTCCTTGGCTAGAGGAAAAGCATACGCTCCTCCCGCCGCACAGCAATCTAACACGGAACAGCCTTTTGGCATATGTTTCAGCAAAAAATGCATTGTGGTTATAAACTCTATGCTATGAGCTTGGTCACGATGGAAGCGGTTTTGCTCACCATATCCTGTAAGGTAATGTGCTATTAACTTATCGTAATCCGTTTGCATTTATATCCCCTCCAATATTTCTTTTTATACCCAAATATAAATTACCATTGCAATCAAATTCACAAAAAACATAAGAAATATGGAAATATGAAAAGTATCGGGGACTAATACATTTTCCTTAGGATTGATGATATGATGAGTATAGGAAAAATAGCGATTATAACTTGCAATTTTCTTTTTACTCGACCAAATCCAGAATTTATAGGTACTAAAAAAACAAACAACATGAACAAACAAAAATAATCCAAGCAAAAGCCATTGACCTATATGGGGTACAAAAATGAACGTGACTACAGATGCACCATATGGAATCCAGAATAATATATCAATAGGTTCATCTTTCAAGCATGATGTGGTCAAAACAAAGTTTTTTATCCTAAATCCTGTTATATTCAAAGAATAAAATAAAAAACTGATTACTATAAGCCAATTCATGACAATTCACCCCTATTGTATTTCAGTGCTTGTTAAGGCTGTCAAAATTTACAGCAATTAAAGGTATCACATTTATTACAGGAACCTCATATGGGTGTACTGCTCGGATAGCTTCAAACGTCTGATTGAGGTTATCCATTTTACAGCACACTTCCACTTTATATTCTTCGCCTTCTGACAAAACACCTATTTCACCATCATAGGGGTTAGCTCCGGGTAACGGTCTCCAACATCCCTTAACAAGGCTATAGCTTAATACGCTGTCGTAATTTCCCATTGAGCCGGCACCAACAGAACGCAATGCTTCACGCAGTGCATCAAAGTGCGAACATGGTATATATATTTCAAGCTTAACCATTTCTACCTGCACCATCGAACCTCCTTTAACTACCCTAGTTTTAGCCCTAGGCATTTCTTGCCATCATTATTGACTGCATAATTTTTGTCTTACATGGTCTCACATATCTTCTGCAAAATACACTAACCAAACAGGCTGAAATCCAGCCGATAGTGCCGTTCGCATTGAAGCTATGTTAGCACTCCATGTTGTGTAATATGGCACTGCTTTTCTTTTTTCGCACTCAAGTGCCATTTCCTTAACTAAATATGCCGCAAGCCCTTTCCCCCTATAAGGATATAGTGTATCAATACCTATTTCACAAAATCCTCTTTGATAATCGTCTGCTGCCGCAATTGCTGCAATATCGTTATCTGCTTTTGCAACTATTGCAAGCATCTCGCCTTTTGCGTGGTAGTTTAAGGCATTTTCAAAACGGTTATCCTGGTATAATTCTAAGATTTGTTCTCTTTCATATAATTCAAATGTAAACCCATATGGCTTAGAAATGCTTACATCTGTATCAAGTCGAAGAAAGCGCAGATGCTCGCCAGCCAATCTTTTACCATGCTCACGCATTTTGCATTCTATGATGTGCAAGTTTTCTCCATCCATTATTTCATCAAAGGGCGTATTTGAAAATTTCTTAATACACCAGTCGTAAATTTTTTTATCTGCTCTAATTACAGCATTACAGCCAAAAGTTACAATTTCAAAGAAAACCTGCTCAGTTTCTATGAATATATTCTCTCTTTTTGTGAATAAATCCTCTTGGCAAGACCATGACGCGGAAACAGATGATTGTGCAAATTTAATTTTTTCCTGCTTAGTCATTTTAGCAAACCTTCTTCTCTTGCCCGCCCATTAGGCAACATAATAACTAATAATAGCTGAAATCTATCGAAAGCAACTGTATCTATCCCGTTTTATCACTCAACCCACTATCCTTGCTAATATCAGTAAAATAGCGGATTCTCTCCAAGAAGCAAAGGTAATCCTCACTGGTTTTCATGAAGTCCAAACGCTTGTTTGGGAATCCAGTGAAACCAAGACGTTGTAGAGTATCCATCGTTCTCCGTGCCGACGAACTGCCTGTAATGTTGTCAGAAGCCTTTCCGCAAAGCAACCAAACACGATGGGATTGCTGTCATCACTCGCTATCTATTATACTTTTCATCTCATTAACAATCTCCATTACTGTTTTATTGTCGGTATTGACAACATAATCATTTGGATATGGTTCTAAATTTAAGAAATAAAATGAAACCTCGCCACCATCCCCACGACTTTTATGGCGTTCGGTTAAAGTTTTTTCAGAGCAAGTCAATGTAAATCCGATTATCTTATAATCCTTTGCGGATATATCCCTTAATATGGACTCTCGAATTGATTTAGATGTAGCCACAACAGAAGAAAAAATGACATAACTAAAACTTGAGTTTAAGTATGTGGATAGGGCAAATGACATGGTTTTATCTCCATTACGAAGTCTAGGGTCATCAAGTGAAAATGGATTGACATGCCAAGCCCAATCCCCGTCAAAATGGGCACTATTTTCATATGCATCAAATAAATTGCTTGCTATTGTTGTTTTTCCAACCCAAGGCGAGCCACTTATGATTATTAATTTTTGCTCGAACATCTTTTTACCTCCATGAATAATGCAGCATCAACAGCGTAAAGTTTAATTGCAAACTAAGCTGCGAATTGCTTTTGTTTTTTCATAAACATCGTTATCAATGAAAAACTTTGGGTCGCAGTTATCTCTAACCTTAAAAAGAACCATTCCCGACTTTGTCAGCACCTTAAAAGAAGAAATATTGTCTTTGTCACAGCCGCCAAATATACATTCAATTTTAGCAACTTCAAAAGCATATTCGATTAGTTTCAAGGCACATTGGGTAGCATATCCTCTGTTGCGGTACGCACTATCAATCAAATAAAATATTTCCATTCTTTCTGAATTTTCTGGTTCTGGTTTTCCATCAAGACCACACCAACCTATAATCCTGCTTTTGCCTTTTTCATATATGGCAAAACAGAGGTGATATATGAACCCTGGGCGGTTTTGCCTGTGGTTATTCTGCATATACTCAATAGCTTCTCTTGCTTCAGTCAACGAAATGCTACCTTGTTCAAATTTCCACATACGCGCAACTTCATTTATATCATCATCAGTCACGGTTTTTAATAATAAAGCGTCGGTATATAGTTCCAATTGATTCACCTCTCTAATCCCCTGCCGCCCGAAAAGGCGGCATAATAACCGAAAATAGATGCAAAATATCGAAAACAACTGCAAAACAGTAGCTACCACTTACTGGAGGATGATATCAAACGTTTCAACCCCTAAAAATCCCCAACTCCAGCAGATAGGCGGTCTACGGCGTATGCTTCCCGCACACATAACCTACAACGATAATCGTCAAAAAGCAAGATAGTAAAGCAAGTCTCAACGGTTTTCAAGAAATCCGAACATTCATTTGTAAATTCAGCGAAACCAATGAGTTGTGTGGTGTCTGCGGATTCTCACGCCGACGATTTGTCGACCGAGGTATTGAGAACGAGTTTAAAAGCTTTTAGTTAGCACATCTTGTTTCCCTATTTTAGTATTTTGCATATTGCCATAAAAGCGTTGTGCATCCTCATTCTCTGCTGTTATCAGAAAGTATTCACTTATACTTAACTCTGTTAATACGCTCTCCATTTTCTCAAACAAAAATTGTGCAATTCCTCTGTGTCTACACTCTTTTAACACATACACCCAATCTACATATGCACGTAATTCTCCTCCGAATGCAAAACTTGATAGAATTGAAAAATCAATTCGACCTACAACATCTCCACGTGCATCAGCACACATCAAGCACCTTGCCGAAGAAAAAAGTGGATTTTTTATAGCATTTAAAGTTTCGTTCTTAAATTTTACTTCGTCGAACTCATGGATGAAAATATCAGGCTCTGAGGCTCTTGCTCTTTTCTCAAACTGGACGAGTTTGTCCAAATTCAACTCGGTCAGCATAAGAATATCCATATTCATACCTCCTAATGATTCAAAAAATTTTTATATTTCACTTAGTTTTTGACAATTGGATACACATAAAACAGCACATTCTAGCCATTTTACCATAATACCGCTATCGGTTTTCAAGAACCCCTAACCTACGTTCAAGAATCAATAAAAACCAACTAAAACGGATTGCTATCGGATTTCCATGCCGACGGTTCGCCGACGGGCGGTTGTGGAAAGATATTTAGGACGTTTCGACAAAGAAGCGATAGCATCCTCATAGGGTAGTATAACACGCCCCAAGTTCGCTCATTTCAGTGTTTATCGCAGTATTATATTCGCTTAAAGAAACCACTTCTCCTGTTATATTGTCGCACAAATACAAGTCATATCCACCTTTCCCGCAGGAACGATGAGTGCCTGAAATAATTGTGCGTTCGTCGTCGATTACACAAGGGTCAGAGCAGTTGCGACCTGCGATGTTAAACAGCATTAGTTTCGGAATGATTTTATTGTCTTTTAAATCTATGCTATAGATTTGATCCGCCCTGTCACTGTCTTCATTAGCGGCGAAGAAAAGAGTGCGTCCATTTGAGCCGACTATCGGGTACTTTTCATTGACTCTACCATCAGCGAATCCTGTAACTTTCTGCACCGCTGTGCACCCTACAGATATACTGAAAATGCTTTTCATCCTATCGGATATTTGCCGTGTAAAATATACCGTTTTTCCGTCATACGAAGGAAACGGCATTCCAAGTTTCGCATCGGTGCTTGAATAAAGCGTGTCAACAGCTATTTGTTTAGCGTTTTTTTCTGAAATAGTAAGCGTTCGGATATGACTTCCGTTCTTGTCTGTTGCTTTGTACACAATTTTTCTATTTCTTCTGAAATAAACTTTCGGGTCGTTATTGCGTGAATTTGGGTCGTTTGTAAGATTTTTCGGATTTTCTTGCGAGCCGATTCGGTAATAGAAAATATCCCATGAATAATATTGTCTAACAGTTGGGTCGTTGTTCATTCCCATAAAAAAGATTGCCGCGCCATCCGCAGTCCAAGACGCATTCATCGGGTCTTTTACGTTCGTCCACGAATCGCTTATGCATTCTAGTTTATCTGTCGCAAAATTATAAACAAATAATCTACTGCCACGCTCATTGAACGATATATATGAATGATAAAGAAGTCTGCCACATGTGATTTTTTTCATAATCTAACACCTCAACTTGCCGCATATTAATCTCCTCTCGTCTTTTGAGTATATATTGTAACATCAGTGCTAACGGTTTTCTAGACTACAACACACAACATAATGCATTACAATCAAAACCCTAAACAAAAAATCACACTGCTTCTTTGTTTTTGTTCTCCAGTCTTCTTCAAGTGCAAAACCGCCGTATGGTCCCCAGTTGCGTTCTTTGGAGGGCATTTTGTAGTTTATTGTTAAGTCAGCGTTAATTTGAGAAAGCATGTATTCATATTTATTTTTTAGAAAGTCTACTTGGTGCATGACACCGCACCTAGCAAATAGCTCTAGTAAGTCGAAGTTGATATAATCTTCTTCCATAAGCCCAAGATTGTATATTCCGCTGTGGAAGAAGGCTTGTGCTGGTGATATAAAGCGCTCTTTTATATAGGTGTAGACATGTGTTTCGCGGTCATGGGGCAATGAAAATAGTTTGTTTAGGCTGTTTGCCAACAGCGATTGATTTTTTGCATTTCGCCAGCCTCTGCTGTGGGCTAGATTTCTCAGGTCGTAACTGCAAGGCCATTGAGTGCCCTGTTTGAAGAATAGTTTTCTTTTGCTGTAGTCGATTACGTCGTCTAGGTCGGCGTGATTAAGTACATTGGTGAATGTATTGAAAGAAAAATCTATGTCGTAGCTCAGGTTGATGAATTCATTTTTGGGTAGTAGGTATTCATAGCCTGCTCTTATAATTACGGAGCTTCTCATTAGGTACATACCTAGTGCTGTGTAGGCGTAATCGCTTTCTGGGGCTTTTGGTGGTGGTTTTATGTTTGGGTGGTACGCGGGTTCTTCTAACAAAAATGATTTGACTGCTTTGTAGATGTATTCATTTTCTGGAGGGAAACCTTTTTCTGCTAAGAAACGTAGACCAACTTCCATATTGTCATACATTCCTGCACCCTCAGACACGCTTTGCCCATGAAAATAATTGCCTATCCAGCCGTCGGGCTTTTGGGCTTGTAGAATAGTTTGGATATTTTTTTGAGAGATTATTTTTTCTATCAGATCATTTTCTTCGCTTGGGGAGAGATTGTTTAGGATTTCTCGCTTTATTCTGAGCACAATGGAAGGGTCTGCGTTTTCTAGTAGATAATCAATGATTTTTTCTTTCATTGTTAAACCGCCTCTCTGTTTGCATATTCCAGAGTTTAGTCTATTATTGGTTTATACACAAGATGAGGAGCTTTTTATGAACACTGAATTTTTACTTATGCGTGCGGAAAACGCAATGGACTTGCCCTTGCCGTGCCGTCATACTGCGGCTGCGGCTGGTTTGGATTTACGTGCTAATGTTCATGATAATGTTTGTATTAAAAAAGGCAGCCGATGTTTGATTCCTACTGGGATCATGATCGCGCTGCCTTTTGGGTTTGAGGCTCAGGTTCGACCTCGTAGTGGGCTTGCGCTTCGGCATGGGGTTACTGTGCTCAATGCGCCTGGGACTGTGGATGCTGATTATCGTGGGGAGATTGGGGTTTTACTTATTAATCTTGGGGATGAGGATTTTGTGGTTAGGCGTGGGGATAGGGTGGCACAGCTTGTTATTGCTAAAGTGGAAATGGTGGAGTTTGTGCTGGTGGATAGTTTGCCTGAGAGTGTGCGGGGGGCTGGCGGGTATGGAAGTACTGGGGGTGCATCATGACACCTGTGTTTGACCATATTCGGCAGGCTAAGTATCTGCTGCATCAGCTTTTGGAGAGTGGTTTCCTTTCTGGGCGAGGATTTGAGGAAGAACTGGGACAGTGTAAGGATATCGCTCGTACTTTTGGGCTTGAAACCGGGGGTGAGCTGCTGGGGCAGCTTTCCGATGTGCTTAATTTGCTACGGGCTGGACAGGGGGAATTTAGTGATTTGGCACGGATTTATAGCGATTTGATTACTTACTATGACTTTGTTGCGAATAAACTGACTGTGGAAACCATCGCAATATAAAAACCAAGATTATGCCTGCCGCTTCAGCGGCGGGCGAGAGGGAGTTAAATGTGGAACAATTATTATTACAACTAATCAACGAACAAGCACCGCAACCTTATTCGGATTTTGATAATTTGACTTTGGCTAGTTATTTGGTTGGGGACACGGATTTTGAGAAGGTAGCACCTCGGCTCAAGGTCAACAAAAACCGATATTATTTTTCCAATGATTCGGATTTGCGAAAGATCATTCGTGGTCTTTCACAGGATCGGGATAAAATACTGCCGCCTCTTGGGCGATATTGTCGGGTTATCCGGCATACACGCGGGCTTCAACCTTTCTTTAGCTTTCTTGCCAATACTGTGAAAGGCTCTGCAATGGCACAGGAGCTTTATGTTGCCGGGGGGCTTTCAATAGATGAATTGTTGGTTGACATCCTGGATACCTTGCCGGAGTACTGGCATTTGGAACCCAAACTTCTTGGGGCAAAAACTTATCCGCAATTTTTTGAGAACATGTATGCCTCCCATCCAGAGGCATTTGAAAAGCTGTCTCAAGACAACAGTAAGCCGGGATACGCACTGTTTGCAACCGCATATATTTATGCATCGAATCCGATAAAGCAATCTAAGCTTGAAGACAAGATACTCAAGTTGTCGAATCAGCTTTTCAGCAGTAAGCTGGGAGCGGATGCCCTCGAATCCATCGCAGATGAGCCCTTTTTTGCAAATTGCCAATATATAAAACCGCTACGAAAAATCAAAGGTACCGATGCAGACAAGCATATGATCGACATGTTTTATGCTGCATATTGCTTGCAATCATCACCGCCGATGCTATTGGATGCCATCAGCTACTTGCTTTTGTATAGTGAATCCACAGCATTCACCAGTTTTTCCAATGCCCAACGGTCGATTAATGGCAGGGATAATATCAGAATATTCAGTACCTTTTTACCCTATGTACACAGGGGTACTTTTCCTATGGCACAGTTTCTTGCCCGTGCCGGGTCATCACTTCATGCCATTAAAGATATGTTGCCAGAAATCGAGGAAATGGCATTTAACAACGAAGCTCAGACCCTTAAAGCTATAAAAATGCCTGGCCTGCAAAGCGCGGTAATTTTGCTGAGCCCTTTTTGGGAAAAGGGGCAGCATATGGATTTGCTGCCTGTATACGAAGAAAAAGTTATCGCTACCGTTGAGGAGGACGACGAAAATCTCAGGGCATTTTTCCGGGGAGAAACCGAACTACCGCCTCGCGTACAAGGCACCAAGATAAATGCGTATGTGCTGTCACAAACTGCCGCGCATATGGCTGTGTATAGCAAGTTGCCCGCTCGTCTTGCTGCATTTGCCATATCCTTTGATGAGTGGCCTAATTTTTTTGGGAGTCTTATAGCGAATATAAATGAATACTTCGGTGAAACCACGGTTTCTAAGCTTGTGGATGAGATTGGCTTACCGAATAGCGAGAAAATCGCCGGGCTTGTAAGTGCTACAACGGGGTATTATTTTGCCAACCCAGAGCAGGTATTAAAGCGTGAAGCACAGCGGCTTGCGAAAGATAAAACTGAAGTGCTTGAAGAGGCTTTCAACATAGCCGGTGCGGATGCACGTGCAGAAATCCTTGCCCTTGCCTACAAACAGCAGCCGGGCTATAACCCTGATTGGCTACTGAGCTGTCTTGGAGATGGCTCCAAAAAAGTGCGTGACACCGCAATTGCATATATGACTTCACGAACGGAGCTAAAACCACAAATCGAGGAGCTGACCAAGGCAAAAAAGAAAGCTACACGGGAAGCCGCTGAAAAAATTCTTGCCAACTTCGAAGTGCCCGTTCCCGGTGAGGAAAGCGGCTTTGACGCGCTTGCATACTGCATTCAAAATATTCCGGCGAAAGCCGCAAAGACAATTGAATGGGTGGATTTTGAAACCCTGTCCAAGGTGCGACTTGCAGACAGTGAAACTCACGCCGATGACCGCATAATTATCGGCTATATACACACTATGGTAACGCAAAACGAAATGGCATTGCCGCGCCCTGCGATTATGATTCGTGAGACCCTTAATAAAACCGACCTGCAAGCCCTGGGGCTTCAGCTTTATCATGTATGGAAAAACAAAGGAGCCGCTGCAAAGCATAGGGCTGTCCTTGCCCTTGCTGCAATAGATGGGGATGACGGCTTCGTGAGGGAGCTTGTGAAGGATATCACTGCATGGGCGGATGCTTCCCGTGGGGCACTTGCGGCGGAGGCTACTCGCGCGCTGGCGTTGCAGGGGGGGGCACTTGCCCTTATGACTGTGGATTCATTTTCGAAGAAATTCAAAAACAAGCAGGTCAAGCGGGTTGCAGAGGAGGCGTTTATATTTGCAGCTCAGCAGCTTGGGGTTGACCCGGAGGTGCTGGGGGACAGGATTGTTCCCAATTTGGGCTTTGATAATCGTGGCGAGCAAGTAGTTGATTATGGCAATCGGCAGTTTACCGCAACCATTACACCAGAGCTTGCTATTAGCCTTAAAAATGATCAGGGCAAGGTCATAAAATCTCTGCCTGCCATTGGGGCAACAGACGATAAATACAAAGCCACTGCCGCAAAAGCAGAGTTCACCGCAATGAAAAAAAACCTCAAAGCGGTTGCATCGTTACAAAACATGCGGTTGGAGCAAGCCCTTTCTGCTAATCGCACCTGGTCAAAAGATGGCTGGAGTGAGCTTTTCGTCGAGAATCCCATCATGAATATGTTCGCGATAGGGCTTATATGGGGGACATATGATAAAAACGGCAGTCTTGACGTGAGCTTCCGGTATATGGAAGACGGCAGCTTCGTGACAGTAGAAGAAGACGAGTTTGACCTACCCGAGGACGCGCAGGTAGGGCTATGCCATCCGCTGGATCTCGACACTGATCTCACAGCGCAGTGGAGGCAGCAGCTAGAAGATTATGAAATCACACAGCCGGTAGAGCAGCTTTCTCGCAAAGTTTTCCTAGCACCGGAAGATAAAAAAGCTGACACGGTTACCGAGTTTGGCGGGGCAGTAATGTATGTAATTTCCCTTTGGGGCAAGCTTCAAAATATGGGCTGGTACAGAGGAAGCGTTGCAGACGCGGGCGGTTTTTTCAATTTCTATAAAGAGGATGCCAAGCAGGGGCTTGGGGTTATGCTGTATTTCAGCGGTTCGTATATAGGGGCTGACCATAGCGAGGAAGTTACTGTTTACGATGCGGTGTTTTATAAGGCGGGGACAATCCAATATGGATCATATGTTTACGATGAAGTAAAACCAGAAGATAGAATCCCACTTTCAAAAGTACCAGCAAGATTCTATAGCGAGGTTTGCTATAATATAGAGCGAGCTACTGCTAATCGGATTGATACTGTTGAAAAGTGGGTTAAGAAGTGGTAGATTCAGCAATATTATTTCTACCAACTGAAGGGAGCATAGCAAATGCAGGCATATGTCTATGAGGGCTATTTTGAGGATGGAAGATTTTACGACAAAAAGCGGCAAAGAGTTAAAATCCCCGAACGATATAAGGTCAATATTACATTGTTTGATGAACAAGTTGACAAAAATGAAATCTCAAAACTACCTGAAAAACGCCCCTTCTCAGATTTGTTTGGTGAGTGGAGCGGCAAAATATGGATGTCTGATGATTTTGACGAGCCGCTTGAGGAAATGAGGGATTACATGTGATGAAATATCTGCTTGACACGCATACATTAATCTGGCTGTTAGAGGCATCGTCAAAGGTTTCCAACAACATCAAAGAAGAGCTGCGGTTTCCCGGTAATTCGGTCTACCTCAGCTCTATATCACTATGGGAGATTGCGATAAAATCGAGCCTGGGAAAACTAGATATGAGAGCATCTTTTGATAAGTTGCTCACCAGTTTATACAGCACTAATATCAACATACTGCAAGTCGAAAATGAATACTTAAGAAATGTTATGACTCTGCCATGGATTCACAAAGATCCATTTGACAGATTGCTGATTTCTACTGCGTTAGTAGAGGGTTTGACAATTATCACTACGGATGAAAATATCCAGAAATATAATGTGTCATGGGTTTGGTAAGTAGTATTAAAACAAAAACGAGGGCTGTCGATTAACGCGACAGCCCTCGTTTTTACTATAACTTTGTTGCAAAGAAAAGGCTTATTCGACATGATTCAATTTTGTTGACTGATGGTAAAATATTTTCCAATCATTATTTATATTCTTCCAAATAGATGAATGAAATGACTCTCTTCCCGTTCCCTTTCTGAAAGCCTTATATCGTGCTAGAGCTACGGTATCGCTTAATAATTCGACACTAAAATCGCTTATAGCAATTTCTCTATCGGCTTTTATTTTTGATAAAGAGTCAATAACATCCTGCCTTGTATGGATACCTGATGCCCCACATTCAAAAAAGTCATCGGTAAACCTATTTTCTAGTTTGTCACATGTGCAAAATTTATAGCTGAAAAAGTCATTTTCGTATTGAAGGATTATTTTTTCTATCTCTTTCATTGGTTTTCTCCTGCAATCATTTTAAAACAAGCAAGTACTCATATACTTTAAGCCGCAGTCATTGATTACTATACCGAAGTGCTTGCCTGCGTCTGCGCCTTGTAGTTGTTTTACTGCTGCCATTAAGTTTGCACCGGAGGAGAAGCCTGCGAATATGCCTTCTTTTTTTGCTAGAAGCCGGGTCATTTGCTCGGCTTCTTCGTCTGTTACTGTTATACAGCCGTCGATTAGCGCCTTGTCCACTATGTCCATTGCTTTAGAATAGCCCCCGCCTTGGATTTGGTGATGGGTGCCTTGGATAATTTCGCCTTTGTAATAGGCGCAGCCGTATGGCTCTACCGCGTAGCAGAGTATGTTTGGGTCTATGCGTTTGAAGACTTGCGAATAGCCTGTGAATGTGCCGCCTGTGCCTATGAAATCAGCGAAGGCCTGGATTGTATAGTTGGACTGTGCCCACATTTCGTAGGCAGCGGGTTCTTGGGCTCTTGCATTGTCGAAATTTTTGAATTGGTTAAGGAAAAAGGCTCCTGTCTTTTCTACCAGGCGTTCGGCTTCTTCTTCTACCAGACGGATGTCATCGCTTGAGACTTTGCCCGGGACTGAGTCTGGGGCTTGGTCTACTAGGATTACCTCGCCGCCAAAGGCTTCTATCATACGGGCGCGCTCCGGGGAGTTGCCTCGCGAGAGTACGCAGATTACGCGGTATCCTTTGGCGGAACCTACCATTGCTACTCCTGTACCGGTGTTACCGCTGGACATTTCCAGTAAAGGTTGCCCGGGTTTTAAAAGCCCCTTGCGCTCAGCCATGTTGATCATGCCTAGGGCGATGCGGTCTTTTTTGGAGAAGCTGGGGTTTAGGTATTCGAGTTTGGCGTAGATATGCCCTTCGTAGCCTAGGTGTTTTTTTATCATATCCAGTCGGAGAAGTGGTGTTTCTCCTATCGCTTGGGTGATGTTTGTTATGTACTCTGCCATGCTAAAACCTCTTTCTGGATTACTTCGC
>Ga0131853_10005314_pt1 | contig 23212 bp, 9 predicted proteins | sample TergutLab28metaG_FD_92764 | JGI IMG/M metagenome (GOLD analysis project Ga0131853, IMG submission 92764) | Labiotermes labralis P1 segment gut microbial communities from Petit-Saut dam, French Guiana - Lab288 P1 (version 2) (version 2) | ecosystem: Host-associated > Arthropoda: Insects >...
AAGTCCCCGTCCCCCCCCCCCCCTTTAAACAACCAACTACGTCTTGGGGGGGGGGGCAAAGGGTAATTGTTTTGGGGGGGGGGTGGGGGGGGGGGGGGGCCTCATCTTGTTCAGGAGGCGTAATGTATGCCATGTTGACGGCGTACACATACCGGTAAGCTAGTTTAGTGGGGAACTTTGTGGCATGCGGTGGGTTTGCCTGCCTGCCAGTGAGGTTCCAGGTCTGTAACCATGCTGCAGTCACTGTTCCATTCCGTTGGCCTTGCAGGTACATACGGTATAGGAGAAGCGCCGTACACTTTGCCTCAATATCCGGCATCTCCCATCCTCCCATTTGTTTTGGTCATTGTAGTGTTGATACAGGCATTCGGAAGACTGTTCCTCTCCAGATATACCATGTAATGGCAGTTGTCAGTTGTTGTGTGTATATGTTTGGGTCCGGCAAGATTTAGGCGGTATACCAGATTTTGGACAGGAGAAAAGTGTTGACATAACGCATCCGTGCTGCCAGGCAAGGACCCCGAGTGTAGGCTCACTTTGCCTGCGCTCGTACCTTCCCTGTTAATCGTGCCCAGGAGTCTTTCATCGTTTGCTCGATTGTGCCCCAGAAAGTGACACCTAATATGGTCACATGGGGATGATATGTGATCCCCAAGACGGTCTCCTGTGTACACCAGCTTCCCACCACGAGGGCCTTAGATTTTCGAGGGTTGAGGCGGGCACCTGATGCTTCTTCATATAGGCATATGGCTTCCTCTATAGTGGCAAAGTCAGCAGCAGAGGTCACAAAAATGGTCACGTCATTGGCATAAGCCACCACCGATGTCGGGCGTGTGTGGCGTCCTATCCTTATACCTGGTAGTTTTAGGTTTGCGTCCTTGTCCTGGGGCGTCAGATCATGCCTTCATTGGTGAGTGGGGTCCTGTTGTTCCCCACCAATATCTAGCGGGGCATTTGTGGGCTTCAGGTCGTCTACAGTAGGGGAAACTCCCGATGCCTGGTCATTCAATGCACTTTGAGGGACCACCTCAATTCAAATGTCAACAGTACCGTGCCAGTTGTGGGCGCCTTTAGCCGTGACATGGGCCCATGTATTGGGGGTCAAATCTGATGTTACCATACCTGCTACACGCCTTCTGGGGCATGACTGATTTATATGTCCACTGTCCCCACACCTGTAACATGTAACTGGCTGGTCATCATAAGACAGTAATGCTCTGTGCCCTGCAATGTTCATTTGGGACGGAAGGTGTTTGGCCAGTTTCATCATGATCACTTTAACCCCGTTAGCTGCCTTGTAGCGGTACGCCTTAGACCATATTTCATCCTGGATAAAGACAATTTCCCATATGATGCTAATGCTGCTCAAATGGATCTTTCAGTTACTTCTGGGGGCAGTTTGGCAATCCGAATACACCGCATTCCCATGCCGGCCACCGGCCACCTCTAGACATACTATTGATATTTCCCCTGTCACATGTCTGTATTCAGCACTCCCATTCGTAGACTGCAGAATGTTCTGTATGTATAGGTCATCTACGAACTTCAGAAATATGTGTATTTTTATCCCATCAATAGATAGCAATTGTTCCAATACCTGTAGCTGGTCATGAATCCATTAATGTATTTCATAAGCTGAAATACATGGACTATTAGGGTCAAAAATACATACCATTGTATGTTGTTGTTCTGCCATGGTCGATCTTACAAAACTTGCCCTGTTTAAACACTACACCACACTTTGTAAACACTCCATGGACTCAGCTATTACTTTCACTGCACTTCGCAATGTAAACACTACAACACGCACCAACAACCTTTCTCCCTGCCTGCTTGTTGTAGACTGCATTCAATCCCAGACTGTCCAGCCCGTAGTCAGTCACTATGCTGACTGAGCAACCCATCCCACATATAAACAGGCAGTATTTTGCAAAATGTGCATGGGTGTATTGATTCATTCTTAACATTGTGCTTTTTATTTTAGTTTTTTTTGTGTAGAATGTATTAAATACACCATATAATATGAGAAGCAGGTTGAATTTAAATGACTGCTCAATTGGTAGAAAGTACCAAAGAAGAACAATAATGTGTGATCCAATTCTTATGATTTGAGGGCATGGAAACTTTTGAAATTTATTTAAGAATGACAGTTCAGTATGGCAATAACTGTATAAGTTACAGAGAAATTGGTGAAGAAATTTTAAAGGAGGTGGAAGAGTATGGGAAATTTTTGTTCTGGGCGGCCGTCAACCATTGATGTTAAGGCTCAGGTTAATCACTTGTGCAAACCAAAGAAAGAGCAGTAATAAGAATGCATTTGAAGTGTGCAACAGTGACATTTAGTAGCAGTTCAAGAATGGTTGAAGGCTCAAGAGTAAACATTTTATTCTGACAGGTATGGAAAACTTGTTTGCTGTTGGAAAAAATGCATTTATAAACAAGGTGGTTACACAGGACATAATTTATGCTTAACTGAAGTGTGTTTGAGGTAGCCATTTTTCTGGGATGTGATGCCACATTGCTGGGTAATTGGTTTCTTACATTTTGAGACAGCTGTTGTCTTGAAGCACTGTGGACCAACTGTCCAGTGACAGGGCATCATATCCCAAAAGGAAAGGAAAACACAGAATAACTAACATCCACTGATTAGGCATATCAAAGTACACATCACAGCAGCAAGCATAGAATAAGATGAAAAATAAGTAGTAAATTACACATTATTGAACATTACATCATCTGCCTAACCGCATTTTTGATTAGACACCACATGAAGATGACCTACCCAGGTCAAAATATGATGTGGTTCTTAATATAGTTATCTAAGGTAAGTATTGTTTATGTGGATGTCTGTGATACAGTAAAGACTGTTGTTCTGACAGGATAAAAATCCAACTATTTTTCAATTGGCTTTTCGTATCGCAGAAGAATGGATACCTTAGTCATGCTACTGCAGAAACATAAAAACTTGAAAAGTGTGTTTATTTTGTTGAAACTTATAATTATAATTGCCCTTAATTTCTTACTTACCTTCTTGGTTCAGAAATCCGGTATGTTTTTTTCACTGACAATAACTGAATGGTGTACTGATATAAGAAATGTGAAGGTAATTTTACAGTGTGTTAATGTGAGGATATCAGTAAACAGTCTGTGCAGCAAGTGAAATACTTGATTTTCTTGCAAGTGTTAAGGTTTCTGCAGTAGTATAGGTGAGTAGTCCTCTCTTCTGGGATGTGATGCAGCTTCACTGGTTATTTGGTTCACGACATTTCAGGACGTCACATTGGCCTCGAAACACAGGCAAAAAACATATAAGGATGCAGCATCACATTCTAGAAGAGTGGATCTGCACATACTCTTTTTTGCCAACATTGTGCATTTTATTTGTTTCAGAGATCCAGAACCTCAGATCCTTGACTATAGAACACAGCAATACAAGCTATTTCCTTACCTGGCAGCCTCATTTGCTGAGAGGTTTGCAGGCATCCGGTTGTGGAAAATGTACAGAGATGTTGTTTCAGAACTTGCAGGGGGAGACCTGGAGAGATTGCCAGAGGTAAATTGCTTCATCTGTTGTGTACTTACTGTACAGAGATTAACATACATTTGTTATTGTTAGCCCTGTTTCGGGTATTTGCACAGTATTGCAGTGGGGTATGTTGTTGATGTTCTGGAGAAACTTGCTGCCTGAAGGTTCAGGTTCATGCTTGTTACAGAGAAAATGTGTTTTAAGGTTACATAGGCAGGATGTCTGTTGGGCCCTTAGAATAGGGAAAAGAAACTAGCACCTTGTCTGGGCCAATACAAATTGTAAACCTGAAGATGGAGTCAGCAGCTTCTTCCAAAACATCAACAACACAGCCCACTGACATACGTAAATCATCAGAAATAAGTTCAGCACCAACAATGAATCACTGTACAAGCTAAAATAAATTAAAATGTACTTATTCAGTCACTACTTAACAGACTGGGGGACATAATCTGCTTCAGATGTAAATATGAAGCATGGTTACATATATCGGTTCCCGTTAGATATTATTGGCTAGAGGACAAGGATACTGGAGAGAACGTATAGCATCATAGGATACATTGTACAACATACCACAACATTTTTATGAATTGTTGTGTGAATATAATCACAACAATGGAAATAAATGAACAATATGAATAAAAGACATAAAAGTAATCCAATTTAGGTTTCACTATTAGCCACTTTGGTACAATATAAATAAATAATTGCTTTAATGAAAACAAAACAATTTTCATTTCATATTAAGTATGGATTTTATGTAACATACAGGAGTTGTATCAATATACGTTTTAACTTAAATTGGTAATATCTGTTCAATTACAAAGGAAATGTAAACCACATATAAATGGGATTGTGAAGATCCTGAAAGGGTTTGTAAGCCTCAACATTTTGGAGAAGTCTGAAGTATAATGAGCTGTTGTTAAAACTTTCATGTACTTGTTTAAGAATTTGACAGGCATCACTGAAATAATACTGCAATATCTTTGCAGCTGCATGCACTATCATGTTGCTTGAAGGCTGTAGGCACAGCTGAAAGTGCACAGGGTGTGGAGGCATGTCGTCTGTCATGTGGTGGACATGGTTATATGACCTGCAGTAATTTTCCAACACTGTATGGACTAACCACAGCAGCCTGCACTTATGAGGGAGAGAATACAGTGATGCTACTGCAAACTGCCCGTTATCTCATGAAGGCATGGCAACAGGCTGTGCAAGGCAAGGATATGCCGCCCACTGTGGCATACCTCAAGGATGCAGTCTCTGGAAGAAGTGGTCCACAGCACTGGGAGAACTCAACAGCATCTATTGTCAGTGCTTTCCAGCAGATGGCAGCAGGGTAAGACAGGATTTTTTCTTGTGGACAGTCGATGTGCCAGAAACTCGATGGAATAAATACAGTACTATGAGAGAATGTTATGGTAACTTAAGCTTAACTGATTGTCATTACACCAACAAGAAAGTCCTCTTCCTTTTCTTCTTCTTCTCATACTCCTCCTCCTCCTCCTGCTTTTGAGATATTTCATGTTTATTGTCTAGCATCCCATCATCTCTATCTCCTCAATTTTTTTCCAATGGCTTTCCTTTCACTTTTATATACAAAATATTTTTTAGGTGAATTCACAAAATTGCAAACAGTGACTATTATCTTCGTCATGTCTGTCTCTCCATCTGTCTGTCTGTCCGCATCTCCCACTGGATAGATTGTCATTAATATAATGACTAATGATTAATGATAATATAAATAATGAATATCATTATTTGAGTATTTAAAATCTATTGAGAAAATTCAAGTTTGATTAAAATCTTGAAAGAATAACAAGTACTTGACATGAAGACTTGTGTACCTTTATGATAATACACTGCTGAATTCTTTTTGGAATAAAAATTTTGTAATACTTATTGCTTTTCCATAGCAACAGTAGTTTCACAAATGCACCGCAGTGTTACATTATATGTAAATGGCCTGTCTTGTTGTGATTTAACCTCTGTTCATTCTTAAAATATGCTCATATCATCTTATCCTGTTACATATTTACCTGTTTTCATGATGTCTTTAAATTCTTCATGATACGTTCCCCACTTATTTTCTCATCTGGTTTTTGCTTTCATGTTTCTTAAGAAACTCGTCTCTATTTCCTTTAGCCTAATAACTTATGCCATTGTCCATGGCCATGATTCTGCGTGGTACCTGAATACAGGAATGTGGAAAGTAGACATAATTATCCAATTTAAAAAATGTGTCCTTAACCAAGTGATAAAATTTTCCTGGATAAGCTATTGTATTAATATCATGTAAAGTGGACCACAGATACTAATGTGCAGTAGAGTGACTGTGTGTATACAGCAAAGGTAAAGATTGCTCCATAACATGCTATGAGACAAAGAGGGGAGTTGGGGTATAGCTTTACTCATGCTTAACCTTGGCACTAGAAGGGGTTGGTGGTCAATGCCATGCTCTGTCTGCTCTACTCCCGAGAAAGACACCTGGTACCTACTGTACAGGTTCCTGGGTGGGCCCCAGGGCTGGTCTGGATGGTTGTGGAGAAGAGAAAATATCTTGACACCACAGGGTTCGAACCCCGAATCATCCAGTCTGTAGCAAGTCACTGTACGGACTGTGCTATCTGGGCCCCTATATTAGGCTATTAATTGGATGACATACAGGGGTGCTGATAAGTCCTTAGCCCGACCAGGAAGAAAACAAGCTAATGTTTCTGTCAGAATGGCGTTTGTTTCCTTCGGCGCCTTGCCTTGCAGGAAAAAAAAACTTGATGACAGCTTGTGTCTCGATGTTGTTGAAATCATGCGCGTCCCTGACATGCTTCTGAGCTCGTTTCCTTCCTAGTCGGGCTAAGGACTTATCAGCACCCCGGTACCTATGCAGGCACAGAGGGGGAGGCAGAGGTATAACTATTTGCAAACTGGCACTGAAAGGAGATGGGCTGTTAGCACCATGCTGCGCCTGCTTTACCCTAGGAAAGACCTGGTACCTATTCTACAGGAGGCTGGATGGGCCTTGGGACCAATCTGGACGGCACAGAATATCTCTCCCCCACTGGGTTTCAATTGTTGGACTGTTCAGCCCATAGTGATTCCCTATACTGATTATGCTGTCCCAACATATTAAAGAGGACAGCAGATACTACTGTACAACAGTGTTTTAGTGATACAGTGTATTGATATGCTGTATTAACATTTCAGCAAAATAAAGAATTGTGCTGACAACATGGATAAGAGGATCCGAGGGGGTTGTTCTCCTGAAGATGCATGGAATATGACGTCTATAGAGCTGGTACAGTGTGCAGAGGTAAGTCCTGGTTGTGTGGCATAGCTAAAATAACATTACAGAACTACTGATATTGTGGATCTTGATGATGATGATGCAGGTGATGATGACAGTCAGGAATGGAGACGGCATATATTTTACCTTGTTACAGAATCAATGACAACATTGTCAGAAATTCCCCTTGATGCAGCAGTTAATAGAGTTTGTACGGTTTGAGTTTTTTTTGGTTGAGAAGATCAACATTTTGTTTTTCTGGTTTTTTTTTACTCTGGATGCTGGTAGGTGGGTACTAATGTTCCTCTGAAATGCTGGTACCTGCCCACCAAACAACACGGCATCACATTCCATAACAATAATCTTATTTTTATGTGCATTAAAATTGTTCCCGGTTATGTAGCAGCCAAGACACCTGCTTTATCACAAGCATAGTCTGTGTTTGTTGTCAGACAATATTTGACATTATGTTCTTACTTAGCCTGTGAGAGTTGTGTGCTGAGTACTTAGACATAGTTTGGCTCAATGAAATATGGCAAAATTCCATTAGTCTGTCACAGGACTGGACAGGTGCTGAAATATCAAATATTGTGAATTATGAGACGGTACCTATCCTGACCTAAGTTCTTACAGGTAATTTTTTGTTACCACTCCTATACTTGCACTGTAAAGCTTATCAGAGGAATATTACATTTGGATATCTCCTTCATCTGCTAGTTCAGGGTCATCAGGTTCCTCTTCTGTATTTTCTGGAGTTGTAATATCTGAAGAGGATTGAGTAGGGGTCAGGGTCAGCAGATAACACAATGGTTGATATACAGACACTCCTGGAGGCCTTTCTAAACGTGTCCCTGAGATCTGCCTGTTTCATTGATGAAGCTCTTATCTGTTAAAAAGCCATCTTTGCGTTCTTGAGACTACTGTCCTCAAGTGCTGGATTATCAGGATTCCTGATTTTATACACATCATAATTTTGCTATATTTTTATGATGCATAAAGTGTAAATCATATGACTTCTGATTGACCTTTGGTATTGAGCAATATGTCTGTGAAAATCTCTGAAGAAGGAGGTTGAAAAATTTTTTGAAGACCACTTTCCAACCCCCCCCCCCCCCCCTTCCCAATAATTTATATATTTCCTTCAGTAAAATATATGTGTGGTTATGCCATGTCCTGTACAGTCACCTCACCATAAACTAATCTTATTGCATACCGAGATCTCCTTATATCCATCAGACAAGTGGCACTTTTGATACTAAGGTTTACTCACAAAATGATTAAAAATTTGCCTCCAGTGAGTGGTTTTCTCAACCCCAATACATAAGGCACTGAAGTGTTTTGAAGTTATACAGTGAAACCTTTACCTATCATTTCTGAAGGAAATGTGGAAAGGAAAAAGGTAAATGCAGGAAAACAACAGTTACAGAAAATTTTAAAGGTGTCAGATTTATGGGGACCACAATAAAATAAATTATAGTTGTGGGAAAATAATGCACAGGGGAAGGATAAATAGAGGTTGTGCTGTGTACACATGACACAAAAACTGAAGAAATATGAGACAGACACTACTGTCTGTAGTTTTGTTACTTTATTTCAGAAACTTAGCCATACTGCATTAAACAAAGTTTGATATGTTCCACATTCTCTGCATTAATTAGGTTAATAAAATATACGTCAATATAATTTAATTGCAATTGTTGGGCTTGAGTACATTTTTAGGATTAAATTCATTTTACAAATAAGGTTGGTTCCATATCAGTATTTTCCTTTAGTATGTGTAATGCTTACTAAAAGTTGTAGTATGGTGTAGAATTTCATGTCAGTGTCTTAAGTGGTCACATTCCTTCAGTGAAACTGTAAATGCTGAAAGGTTACCAACAGTTGGTGTGGCAATTCACTTCACATCTGGAAACTGAGGAACAGCCTGTGGTTTCCAGCAGGATGGGGCAGTAGCATGCTGGGAAGTGGCAGTGTTGCAAGAACTCTTTGAGGATTGCATTATTTCACAGGGTGGCTTGCCAGATTTCTAGATCTGTTGTCATCTGACTTGCATCTCTGGGTGGAAATGTGAGAGCATGACTGGTTGCATATGTAGATAGGATGGGGCAGACAAATTCTTATGGAATTTTGGTGGCGAAGTCTCTTCAAATTGGCCATTTTGAAATCAAGGAGGGTGTGGAAGTAGAACAGTAAGATGGGCATTAGGGAAAAATATTTCATGATGGGAGGATGGCTTAGGATTCTGTTCCATGTTGGGCTTTGGCATCAACAAAACTGAATTATCTGGTTCTACTACCAGCAAGTGAGTTAGCCATTTTTTAGTTAAGTGCAGTGATGATCACAGAAATAATGGCAAAGACTAAGTAGTAGTAGTAGTGGTTGTTGTTGGTGGTGGTGGTGGTGGTGGTGGTAGTGCTTCATATATAATCATAAGATCATTCTGGATCAGAATTCCAGTGTTTCAAGAACATGTTGTGTCTCACTTGTCATAGAATGACCATTTGACACTGATGCTCACCTAAGTGGATTTCATGTGCATTGAATATTGCCAAAAACTGGAATCAGAGTAAAGATAGCAATACATTACTGTGGAACTGATGATGGTGATGATGATAGCAACAAGTCGTTGTTGTCGTCGTCATCATCGTCATCTACCTTGCAGGGTTTTCTGACTTCATGACCTGTTCCAGTCCCTTTGACAGTTTAGAAGTCTTTTGAGGGGTCATCTTTGGCTTCGTTTCCCACATGGTTGATATTGCACAATTAAGTGTGCCTGTCTGTCTCTGTCCATTCGCCGAACGTGTTGTATCCATATATTTCTGTAATTTTGAATTTTCTATGCAACTGGGTGAATTTTAATTTCTGATAAACTACCTTGCCATGTGTATTTTGCTGTTCTTCTACTGATGTTATCTCTAATTTCCCAAGTTTCACAAATGTGTAATAAAGTAGGTAATGCCAAAGTGTTATACATTTTCAGTCTAGTGTGTTTTTGGACTTGAGAGGGTCTTAAAGTTCTGGTAATAATTCCCATTATGTGTAGAAATATTGTTACTTTAACAGTAATATCTTTTTCATGCTGGTATAAAATAGGGCAACCTGGGTAACTGAAAGTGTTTATTTGTTCTATAATATTATTATTTATTACCATTTTACTTCTAACTGGATCTATTCCTTTCAAAGTCATTGCTTTCGTTTTGCTCTTTGAAATTTTTAGTCCATATTTGGAGGTAACTGACTCAAGAAGATGTATAGAAATCTGCAGCACATCTTCTGGATCCGCCAACGCAGCTTGGTCATCTGTGAACAAAATTGTCTTAATGTCCTCATTTCTTGCAGTATTGATTCCTTTTGTCTCCTCTTCTTTCCATTCTGTAATAATATGATATATACATGTGTTAAATAAAGTTGGTGAAAGGGGACAGCCTAGTCGAACTCCTTTATTAATTTTTATTAGTTGTGTCAATGTGTCATCTAGTTTTATTTTTATTTCATGTTGCTTTAATACATTTTTATAAGTGGTATAAGTAATGGATTAGGAATAGTTCTTTCTTTTAAAATGCTAAATATCAGCAGCCTTCTTACTTCGTCATGAGCTTTTTCATTTAAAAAAAAGTCTCTAAATTATATTCTCTTCATTTCTATAATAATACCTTTAAAGTAAAAGCTGAATGAATGCAAGACCATCATTTTATAAAGCCAGATTGGGTTTCATCTAAAAAAATTTCTGAATACTTCGTAATTTCTCATGTAGTATTTTTGTGTAAATTTTGTAGCGTGAATTTAATAAGTTTATCCCTCTGTCATTGTTTGGATTTATCCTATCTCTCTTTTATATAGTGGTAGGCCTATAGCACTCGTACTGTTCCATTCTGCTGGTGTTGTCCCCGATAAATAAATTTCATTTAAAAATGTAAGTAACCATGTTTCAAACTTTTCTGTTGCATATTTATACAGTTCAGAAGGTATGTTATCTTCTCCTGAAGCCTTACCATTTTTAAGTTTCTTTAAAATTGTTTCAATTTCTTCTCTTTCAGTTTCATAATCTTTATAATCATCCTTGCAATTACAGTTCCAGTTCTCTGTTCATAGTTTGTGTTGTTCCATAAAGTTGTATAATAAGATGTAAATCTGTCAATATCAAGTTGGCACTTTGTATTTCCAGTTTCCCTGATGTCTTCATTCAAATGTTGCAGAATTGTATGTTCGGTTTCAGCCAACCTAAGTCATGTTCCATCTGGGATATAAATTTTTCTCATGAAAGCCTTTTTCTTTTCCTTGATATTCTTTTTTGCTGTGGCCAATAGTCATTTGTAATTTATTTTATTCTGGATTTATTTTTTATTTAACCATCTTCTATAGGCTATTTGCTTTTCGTAATCACTTCTTTAATGTCATCCCAAATCTGTAAGTTTCTCCTTTTGTAACTTGTATCTTTCCTAAGCTTTCTTCTGCTGTTTTCTGTAGTACATTCTTTATATTATCCCGTTCTTTTTCAACATCTGTGTTTTCTGTGTAGTGTTTTAAACAATCATAATTTTTTTTATATAACCATTTTATACTTTTGTCATTTAAAAGACAAATTTTAAATTTTTTCTTCATTGTGTTTCTTTGTCAGTCAAGATTCTGTTTATTGCCCATCTTGGGTGGGTGGGGGGGATGATAATCTGGTACATAATTAATAATGGCCTGCGCTTAACTCTGAACCTGACAGACATATGTGTCTCTAATTATTTTTCCCATTTGCTCATTCAAAATCGTGTAATCTGTTACTGATTTTGTGTTTCAGGCCTGCCACATAAATTTGTGGATATCTTTGTGCTTGAAAACCTGTTCATTATTTTAAATTTGTCAAAGCAGCAGAAGTCTGTTGTTTCCACTGCTATTAACAGTTGGCTCCCCATTTGATCCTATTATTTATCCTAGTTTCTGGTTTCCAGTTTTGGCATTTAAATCACCCATTAACAGAATGTAGTCATTCTTATTAATTTTATCTTTCATTTCTTGTAGTTATTGATAACTGTTGTCTGCTTCTTTGTTTCTCCCTTCTTCTAGAGCGTATAAATGTAAGCTGGTTAAATATCCTCTATTTATCTTAAATCTTGCTTCTATAATACTTTCATTCCAAAACTTGTAATAATCATCATTTTAGTCAGTGTTTCATGTATCCATAGCATCACTTCAGATTGGGCTGTTGTATTTAACTCCACTATATATTGTACTGTAGTTGCTAGTGTGTTTAGTTCCTTGTTATTTTGTCTTAGTTCTGCTAACAGTAATATTCATAAGGAAAAGCAAAATAGTTCCTGTGTATGCCATGAACATGAACTTTACCTCCACAGAAAGAGGTTCTGGTACCCACCAAACAGGAGGCTGAGTGAGTCCGAGACCTGGTTTTGATATGTTTACGGGAGAGTAAAATGTTTTACTCTTGCTGGAACTCAAACCATGTTTCCAGTCATCGTGTCCACAGCCTAGTCCCTATCCTGACGGAGCTATCCTAATTCCTGCAGTGATAGAAATATAAATAATACCATATTTACTTGAATGCACTACAGTGTTTTTCTTTAAATTTGGTGCTTAAATATATGAGGTCATCTTAAATTCGCATATGAAGCACTGAACTGGATTTTCCTAACTGGACCATACACAGCCAAACCAGGGCCTGCATTTCCAAATCGTCAAGTGTAAACAAAGACAGAACAGAGCACAACTAAAGTTAACTAAAACATTCTCTCTTTAGGACCTTGTCCATCAACTAATTTTTTTAGAGGCACACATTCGGAAGCTAACTCTGTTTCCATTTTCAGGCAAAGAAGCACTTAACCTGGTGGACCCCTTAGATCAACCTGTTCTCAGTCACTGCACATCATAGAAATAGTAACAGATATGCACCTGAGAATAGATCTAGCCCAAGTATAGTAACAGGAAAATAGCCAACAAAAAATTAAAAATTACCTATACAACTCAAATATAAAATCTTGGACCAGTCCAAAAATTAAAAGCCATGAAAAGAGCCATGAATGCAGACTGATAGGATCACAGACACAACACAAAAATCTAGAACCCATGTATTTGAAATTCTTAACACCATCTATGGAGAAAATTGTGAATCTCCATGAGTTCAAGTAATTATAAAACAAGAAATATAAATGTATTATTTAGTCAGTGCAGATCACAATAGCATTGTAGCACATCTCACCAGAAGTGACTGTGAAGGGTTTTAAGAAGTGGTGTATATTGAATGCAGTAGATGGGACTGAAGATGATATGCAGTGGAATGACAGTAAAGAGGATTAGAATGTAAGGAGGGAGTGAGTGTGAGGAAGATGAAGGCACTGACTGTGAAGATGGAGATAGTGACAGTGATTGGTAAAGTTAGATAAAATCTGACATGCTGTGTGTATAAAGTGCTGCAGTTAATAGTAAAATAATTTTTCTTAGCAGATTTTTGTTTTGGGGGGGCCATCTTAGATTAGAGGCGTCTTGCATTTGGGCAAATACTTACTCCATAGTCACTCACTTATTCCATGGAGCACAGTCAATCTCGAGAAGCTAACCAATTCTCAGCTAGGCAAGAAAATCCCATTTTATGGAACTCAAAGTTTCATTACCACAATCACAAATGACCGCCACTTGTCCCTGTCCTGATCACAAGTGCCTGCCAACTGTCCCTGTGGTAATTTTTTTTAGTATTAGAGTGGTGCCATGTCATCAGGTAAGATGGGTACCAAGAAACTAGGAGGGACTTGCCACCTCCATCCTTTGCCCAGAAGATAGGGTTACCAGTTTCATATGAAATATTGATCCCTCTATACAAGACTGTACTGTGCCATATTCCAGAATACTCTGTATCTTAACATTCAACACCATGAGATCCTCATATCTCACTATTAATAATACCACACACAAGTACAATCAGTGTAATAGATACTGAGTTCCACAATACAAAGCCACAATATAATTACATTTTTTTAAGGTTTTTATGTTACCTGATGTAGAATTATATTTTTAGGTACATGCCCGAGTCTTTATTGTGCAGACGTTTGTTAGCGGTGTGGAAGGACTGCAAGTCTCTCTTGCCTTGAGGACTGTAATGACACAGCTCAGTGATCTGTATACCATCTACACCCTGCTACAGAATGCAGGAGACTTCCTTATCGTAAGTTTGTTACTGATGTGGCAGAACTGAATGTGTCTGTTGCTCTGAAGATACATTGACCCTGCACAGGGACCTGTGTGTTATCTTCACCCCACCACATGACACAGGAGACTTCTTATGACAAGACTGTTCTTTGTTGTATACTGGCATTAACACTTGGGTCAGTTATTTGTGATTCAGGGAAGTTGAAATTTAATTCCAGAATTCTTAATAAATCCTTGATGGGACCCTTTAACCTGCAGGTTCCTGCCATGGGTACAAAATGAATTTATACCCATGTCTTCATCAATAATTTTGCCAGTGTTACATAAATAATTTTAGTGATTTTTCTGTTTGTTCTTTGCAGTTCCCATGACACACTGTTATTATTAAATGACATTTATATTAACTTTCAGTTTGCATTTCTGCCATATTGTTAGTAGTGGCCAGGAAATTGAAGAGTATGGCTTTGAGGTTGCCCCCCCCATTGGTATAATATACGTACAAAATTTCAAGAAAACCATTCACATTGCGTTCAGAATTTGAAAGGGACACACTCACTCTCAGACAGCAAAAGATCGTATGAACCTACTTTATTTCCGTAACAAAATAAATCATGTAAATGAATGCGCCCAGTTATTAAAAGATGGAACTTCTATTGCTTGGTAGGCAGGAAGATAATCCTTGTATGGACATTTATATGGCCCATTGCCATGTGAGGAATGGTTATTTGAATCTGCAGTATGGCTCTTTTAACCCACCAATTTTTTGGAGATAGAAGGATTGAAATACAAATAAATGAATGGATATTAAATGGTTGCCTGAAGATCATTAAGTGATACATAGAGCCTATATATATCCTTGCCATCTATAAGTGACTTGCAATAACAATGAATTAGGGGCAGGATATTTTATTGCCAGATGTGGACAGCTTCAATAGTAATGGGTCTCCTTCAGCAGTTCTACGCAATAAATTAAAGTATATGGTGGATCATAACATTTTAGGACTGATTTTGTTTTTGTGAAAAATAATTATCCTATATATTAGTCTAGTTTACTGATGTTAAAGTTACCTCCCTCTGACTGAACACAATGACTATGATCCTCCCTCTTTTTGAGTTGTCACTTCTTGGGTAACAATTATGAATTAAGAGACAGCAGCCTGTAAACACAGGTCAGTATTTATTGTTTTGAAATGTGGTTCAATTCTAGTGTCACACTATGCCCAGTTTCTGACATTTTCAGAAATATAATACCTTTCCAAAAGCACAGAGCTCTGTTGTAACATCCATGAACTGAGCTTGCATTGTCTTGACTGTCCTGTCTGTCCCACTCAACCCCTGTATCATTATTCAGGCTGTCTCATCTGTCCCAGTCAGAACTTCCGTTTCTTTGTTCAGGCTGTTTTGTCTGTCCTATTCAGTCCCTCTATATCTTTGTGCAGGCTGTCGCATGTATCCCATTAAGACCATCCACATTTTTGTTCAGGCTGTCCTGACTGTCCACCTTAGACCTTCTATATAATTGTTGACGTCATGTCTGTCCATTTACAACCTCCGTATAATACACCAGACTGTCACCACTAACTGTTACAAACACAGAAGACTATTTTGACAGACCACGATACTGCATGATCTGGGTATGGATCATATTTTATAGGAAATTCTGCTTTTTAAAATTGAATAATCCGCATTTATCTTACAGTGTGGCTACAATATTATTAGGCTTCATCCAGAACATAAGGCATGCATCTTATTTTCAAATGTCAGCCATTTCAGCGTACAACACTGCTGAACAGAAAACAGTGCTTTACTGACAAATGATGGGCTGTGACTGTCCTCACTGGTGCTGCAGTCTGCAGCATCCCTCTGGCAGTGTAACTGACATACATTAAAACAAGCCCCAGAATATTATGTTCCACACCTGCAGATATAATAAATTGTATTAACATACTTTCAGGGGACTGGAAGTAAGGGCAAAATTAGGAAGACTGAAATTAGTTGCACTCTGTCTCTTTATAAGCCTTCATTTCTTTTTTGTAACTCCATTTTGTATCTGTGAAGACAGAAATGAGATAAAAATGTGAAATATATTTTATAAACTCAAAAAATTGAGTTTTACGTTAAATTATAATATATATATATCAAGATTTGGAGTGCAGATGGATGTTTTTCTATTGCGAACAGTGTCAGTCCATTGCCTGTTCTGAAGTGTCCACAGCAGTTATAATCAGTATGAAGCCATTGCCTGTTCTGAATTCAAGAGAGCAAGTGTAATTGATATGAGTCCATTAGCTATTCTGAAGACTGCAGTGTTAAGAAATGTGAAGCCACTAACTGTTCTGAGCTGAAGACAGCAGCCATAATAAGATTAAGGCCATTGATTGCCCTGATTTTATAAAAAAACATGGTGTCTACATATCTCCTGTGTTTATCCTGTAGTTGGTGTCCAGGTTTTTATCCTGTAGGTACATTTTATCACTTTGAATTTTAAGGCTTGCCAGAATGCAGGACATTCTTTCCAAAAGGAGTGAAAAATGTTGCTGTGACTCATGTTCTTGTTTACTTTTGTTCAACAGTACACAAATGTGACTCCATTGGACCTTTCCAATCTGCAGAACCAGATGGAGACATTACTGTCCCAGCTGAGACCAAATGCTGTTGGAATTGTTGATGGTTTTGATTTCCGTGATGAAAGCCTGTCGTCCAGTCTTGGTGCTTGGGATGGACAGGTTTATGAACGACTGTTTGAAGCAGCCTCTAAGAGTCCAATGAACAAAGACCCAGTTAATGAATCATTTCATAAATACCTCAAACCCTTCCTCAAATCCAGCTTATGATGTGGTTGTTCCCTTCGACCTGAAGTCTGTACTTAACCCTTTGGAACCAGAATTAAGTGCCCAGTGTACTCTGCAAAACACCCATTACTTTGCATGTTTGTTTTCCCAGATCACAATGCATGTGGACTATAGTTGACTTTTGGTGCCAAAGGGTTAATACATCCCTTCTTAAGATACTGAAAGCAATAATCAAAAGATAAATGGTAATGTTGACTAACTAATATAATACAGCCGAGTCCTTATGGAACTAGGAGGTTTACTGCTGTGATATGAGAACCCACCAGTGGGTCATAGGTGGGCAGTGTGTTTTTTTCCCCCATAATGTGAATATTATGAAGTGTTAAATGTTCTACAAATCCAGCATCCCTTCAGTAGTAGTTATACCACATTTGTTGTTGGATTCTTACATTACTGGTATGTAACTATAATCATTATATGAGATTCATGGTGGTTTGCTCAGCCTGGCTGATATTACAATACAGGGAGACCAGTTGAAAGTGCAACCTAAACACACAGAACATGATCAACTGCAGCATGAGTCACATACAGCCAGTGTCATAACCATATGTGTGGTTATGTTGCATCATTAGTACATTCACATGACCCATGCAGTTGAGTTGAGGTTACCTCCCTCCCCCCCTCCCCTTGTGTATAACTGGCATGCATTTTCTTAATGGCTTGTGAGTATGAAGTACAGTACGACAGGCTTTTGTGACAAATTCGTGTTCTTGTATGTGAATGCGCTGTACAGTGGTATACAGAAGGCTGATATTGTAGAAATCTAAAAAATGTTTGAACATTAGGGCAAGCACAACAGCAAACCTTGCACCTCAACCATTGCCTGATCTTTTGTACATCCTTTTTGCTTAAGCATCCAGCAGTCACTTGGTTTCAGAAATACTGGACCCAGGTGCCTGTAAGCTGATAGGAGAAGTTTTCTTGGCAAATACCAACAGCACATGATGTTACCAGGCATTCAGTCATCCATCCCAGTACTGACCATGCTCAAAGTTGCTTAACTGTGGTGATGGGACAGCAACTGATGTTGCCAAACTTGCACAGCTGTTGGCTGTGTGTTTATACCTATATATGTAAGAACCCCTGTAATAAGTGCTGTAAAAATTTAGAAGATGGTTTCCTGGTCTTAAATTTCCTTCAAAATCAACAATCCATTGACCAGTGAAAAATTTCAAACAACAGCTTCCTTGTTAATGATAGTGATAGCAAACACGTTGTTTGAAAAGAAACATTATATGATATTGGGGTGTGGTTAGAGGCATCTCCATGATAATCTTTAAGATGGTTACCACATGAAAGTGGTGTCATCTGTATACACAGCCCAAAAGTTGTTTCATTGGAACTGATACTGGAATTAAAATTTACAGTTGTGCAAACAATAAATTGCAGTCTGTGCTGTGAGGGTATGTTTTTGTACGTGGTTCTGTGAAGTGGTATATAGTGAGTGGTGTGTAGTGATTAAGTTCACCTCATCTGCTACTTAATTTCACAGACAAAGCATAATTTTACTTAAACTGCCATGTATATACTCAAAATAGCATAAACTGGTCAGCATATAATCACACATTAATACAAGAGGTGCCATTACGTGACATTAAAGTTGAGGTATGGTGTGCCATCAGTGTGATGAGAATAACTGGATCCATCTTATTTTTGGACTCAGTTGTAGAAAGGTAAAATGGACAAATTGTCACACAATTAAAATCTGAGTGACAAGGATGAGGATTATGGGCTTAATCATCAAACAAGACTTTCACTCGCCCATCCAGTCAATGCCTGCCGTTTCAACATTTCTGGGGACTGAATAATGAGTCATTCTTTGTGACCTGCTCATTCACCCGATCTGACACCACATGACATGTAAGCACAGTCCACACACAGACAGGATAGACTTAGAGATATACTCAGGTGCACAGCATCAGCAATTTCTGGACAAGAACTTAGCCAGTGTTCAGTAATTTCTTCACCAGATGTCAAGTATGTCCAAGTTGAAAGAGGTCATTTCCAGCACCTGCTGTAACATGTGGTAAGTTGTATTGTATAATATAGATTGTATGAGCAGGTCTTTTGAATCTATGAGTAGGTTCTGCTTTCAGCTGGACACCTGTATATCCTAAATGGGAAGGTGTGGACCAGATTTATCTGGTTCAGGATAGGCACCATTTGTGGGATTATTGTGTACATGGTAATGAACCTTTTGGTTCCACAAAATGCAGGGAATTCCTTTAGTAGGTGAAGGTCTATTAGCTTTTCTTGGGGACCCTGCTGCATGGAGTGGGTCATTATTGCATGAATATAAATGTAGTGGGTAATTAATTAAAAGCATTCAGTTGGAACTGTTAAATGATGCTGGTCTTAAACTCTTGGACTGGAGTTGTTATAAAATAAAAACTTTGTTTCAAGTAAAGAAGTCTTGGCTTTAAAATACTCAGCATATTATAATTTCATTTGATTTGTTACAAACTTTTAACACAATAAAAATTAATGGAGAACTTGCATGTCTTGCATCAGTAATTACGGTGACTGTGAATAATATCAGAATGCTTTCAGAATTTAAGTGCCATCGTAATGTTATTCTTCAATTTCTTTCATTGTTCTCCAAAGGCAGATTGTCAAAAGACTCCCTTATTGATATGTATGCTACTTCATCCCTGCTATCAAAGCTACATGTCCAGACCATCAAAACATTCTACATTTCACCAATAAAATGAAAGGTAACCTGCCCCTGTCCATACTATGAAGGCATACAGGGGAAGTAGTATAGCTCTACTCATTCTTAACTTTGGTACTACATGGAGGTGAGTGGTCAACATCATGTCCCGGCTGCTTTACCAGTGGGAAAGAAACCATTTACTCATTGCACAGGAGGCTGAGTGGACCCCTGAGTCAGTCTTGACATTTTGGAGGAAAGAAAAGTCTCTTGCTCTTGCTGGGATTCAAACCCCTGAATCGTCCAGCCCATAGCCTAGTCATTATTGTGACTCCTATCTTGGCTCCTCCCATGCAATAGTGGATCCGCCATATAAATAATAGTAACAAACTTTCTGTGGGTACATAAATTCCGAACATTTCAATTTCTTTCTATTTTTAACCAACAAATGCACAAAATATTTGTTAACACTTATTTATTTCACAAAACTCCAGCATGTTTCAATACCTAAGTATCATCAACTGGGAGCTGTTCATATACTAAGTTGCAAACCAAATGAATGCAATCAGTTATTACATGTAGGTGTTACAATTAAAAGATAAAAGTCCTGACCTCATAGAATACAGCAAGCTGATATACTTCATAAGTTGCATGATCTCTAGCAATCGTGTATGTGGTGGCTTTATGTACAGACATCTATATCTGGTGTATATCCTCAGAGGGTGATCCCTCATTACGATGCTTGTGATGTGAAGGCCTGCTGTATCAAGATTTCAATTTATATTTTAGCTACAATTATAGGCTGTTCATGTTTGACCCATTAATGAAGAGCATCAAAAAACAAAATCCTTCACAGGTAGCTTTGCTTCAAGTATTGCTACATGACATAACCATCCCATCACCACATTCTTTCTCTATGCCTGGCTTCACTACATTTAATGATGCTATTTAAACTGGAATGATATCAAATTTTGCTCAGCAAGAACTTGAGACGCTTCCCAAGGAATATTCGGGTCGTGTAATCGTGTACAATGTTTATCCACAATAACAGTTCACTCATACGCACAACAAATATACATCTGAAGCAACATAACTGTTTATGTCCCACACAGTGGTAAGCTGGGTACGAATATCAAGTTGTATAAATGCTTATTAGTTTCACTTCTTCTTTACACTTCACTGTGCAACTACACTTATTTATATGCATATTACACTTAAGTGGTGTATGTGTGTTTTATTGCTCTCACTGCATAGCTTTTTGATTACCACACAATGTGTTTTCACTGAACAGAAACCAACTCACATCCTCCCACTAGAAAAATCCTTTCTTACAACACGCAACCTGCAAGGTCTTCAGCCAATGCAATAAAGAATGCGACTGACTTGATCTTTCTGCTAACAAAATAATTTCTTTGTGTCTGAAATTCAGGACTCCTCCACTCTACTCTCACCTTAATGGCCCTACTCTTTCCTGCTTAAATACAGTAAAATTCACAGGATATAAATGTGACTATGATTCGATTATCCACAAAATGTAGTCCTCTCTTTATAATACTACAGGTACTTAGTTGGGGAGTGCAACTGCTCACCCCACTCTCCAAATACCCTAGCCTCTATACATGCCTCAAACAAGTAAACTCAGGTCTCGAATTCATGGCATCTGTTACAATAATAATTACCTACAGATCTAATTTTACTTCAGCTACTGTCATAAAGAAAATGTTGTAAGAATTACTTGCTCTTCTAAACTGTTTACACATATAGAAAGTTTCTATCACAAGCTTGATACTTATTTTGTGTGCTCACAAGGTGTGATACTCCCAGATGACATAATCATTTTCACAGTAATTGGCATGTTTGCTGAAAATGTGCTTGAAGCTGCCAGTAACAGAAGTCTTTTATACCAATGTTGCTCAGTCTTGATGGTAAACTTGATCCATTATAATGTCACTAATTCCGCAGACCACCTTCCCAGCAATTATCTTGCCTGGTGGTGGTATTTAGAATTGGAACATTAGAAAAATCTTAAACCATAAAGCCTTTAAGTCAGTGTACAAATTTATTACCAAAAACATGTTATAGCAGTAGAGATAAAACTAAGATTAATAAAAGTCTAAAGAAAATACTCTGTATACTCTACTCAGTGGTGACAGCAACTTGCAGACCACTGGTTGCACAACACTTACTCAGGGTTTTATACGTGTCATGGAGCCAGCAGATATTTATGGTGTTTTCTGTTTTGTCTGTCTAAGATGCATTCATTGACTATTCTCAGAAATTTGTAGCAGAAATAGTTTTCCATGGTGACAGTAAAACTGTGGAATCATTCAACTGTTACACCCATAAGGATGGAAAGTCAGTAGGACAATAAAAGATTAAATTACATACCATGGGCATAACTTGAATCTTTGACAGAAAGAGCCAGGACAAAAAGCAAACTTTACAAAGTTCTGCCTGCTAATGCAAAGGAGATAACACCTTATATTCCACAAAGGAAAAGCTGTTAGTAAAATATGTTAAGTTGTGTGCCATGTAACTCTCACCATGAAGCTCTTATTTGTGCTTTAGCACTAGAGGGAACAATCAGCTGCATGATCTTGTGACTTACCACATGGGTAAGGGTCATTAAGTTGTGTGCCATGTAACTCCCACCATGAAGCTCTTATTTGTGCTTTAGCACTAGAGGGAACAATCAACTTCATGATCTTGTGACTTACCACATGGGTAAGGGTCATATTTACCGTAACACAGGCAACTGGGCGGGTCACATAAACCACTGTAATACAACAGGCAAGATAAACTTCCTGCATTTTTCTAGTTGCTTAGACTGATACCTGTTGTGAACTCCAGTGAAACACAGAGAACAGATTCTACACAAGTGATTTTATTACATGTTTGTAAAGTATGGAAAGTGCCTAAGAAAATAAATTATGAGGATTCATGTCTGGGATATCCTCACTCACCCAATGACAGTGTCTTGTGCCAAGCGAAATGAATCTTCACAAACACTGTTATAATCTTAACAGACCCATACAATGCCTCGTGCTACACTGTAAACAGCACTGATCACATCTATCATTCATCACAGTCACACATCACATAGTTTAAATCAAAGATCTGTTTGTTGCGCTCATCGGAGGTATACGGTTTATTTGTTGGGCCTACCTCTGATCCGTGTGAGGACTCAGCAGAACACATTTCTTTGGTACCATTCAACTCCGAAAATCACAGCTAGATGATCTGTGTTTTAAAGGCAAGTGTACTGTGTAGGTGGAATTCTTAACTATCAAGCACAACACCATTTCTCAATCGAATATTATGTGGTATTTACAAAATTTAACCCTGTTATAGCATATACAGTATACCAAGGATTTCGGTCTTCCTACCATTTATATGCAAAAAAAATATGCAGCTTTTGCAACCAACCAGATGCAGCACAGGTTATCTCGCGCTTCCAAGCACCCCAGGCGACGGCGACACTACGGTCAATCAAGTAAGTGACTGGTGCCGGAATCCAACCTCTCGTTCGGGACCCGAAAACGCGATAGTCACATCTGTCACAAAAATCAGTGTCTGCTGAACCTTGAACCTTTATACAGGATGTCCCAGGAGGAATGTGCCAGACTTCGGGAGTGTTCCTTATGTTAAAGTATACCGATATAACCCAAAACACCTATATCCAAAGTTGAACGGTTACGGAGATAATGGGCAGAGAAAAGTGGGGGCTTCTTGCGGTTCCAAATACTGCAACCTGC
>Ga0131853_10005316_pt1 | contig 23209 bp, 11 predicted proteins | sample TergutLab28metaG_FD_92764 | JGI IMG/M metagenome (GOLD analysis project Ga0131853, IMG submission 92764) | Labiotermes labralis P1 segment gut microbial communities from Petit-Saut dam, French Guiana - Lab288 P1 (version 2) (version 2) | ecosystem: Host-associated > Arthropoda: Insects >...
GGGAAAGACCCCCGTCCCCCCCAAAACCGGGCCCCCCCCCCCCCCCAAGTTTCACCTAATTCACAAACGTCAGGCTGAACTAGTAGACAGGTTACGTTCCCACCTACATGTAGACCTGTCTGTTGCCAGTTCCTTTATCGTCTCCCGCTTAAATTCATTCATGGATTTGTCATTGCACTCGTGTATTCTACATATTCTTCCTATCTAATTCTTTATTTAATCGTTGCAGTAAGCACCAATTTATTAACTCTCTTTAGCACTCTGCAACATAACATGGACGTGAGGATAGCTCAGTCGGTTTAGTGACTAGGCTACCGGCTGGACAACCGAAGAATCGTGGTTTGATTTTCGACCAAACGAACGCGGATTTTTCTCTCTTTCTAAACAGCTGAGTGCAGCTCTCGGGACCACCCATCTTACGCAATGGGTGCCGGTGGCTCTTTCCCCGGGGTAAAGTGGCTGGGGCGTGCAGGTGATCACTAACTTCAATCTAGTGCCAAGGCTAAGTATGAATGGCGATATACCTTCATTAGCCCATACGCCTTCGAGGCACGCAGAGGGCTAATTTTACTTGACGTTTTATCTGTAATATTACTTCCCGGTTTACGTGCTTACATTCAAGACAGCAGCGTCTTCTCAAGACATTCTCAGAATATATTCTTTCATTAACGTTGTTATTCGCCATACTGTGAGATTCGTCTTGTATTTGTCCCTCAGTTGTGTGGCTCATGAAAGACACATTTCCTCACCCACAGTAACCTCACGCTGCCATATCGATCTGCTGGCGCTGTGTACTGGCGCCACATAGCGACGCTCCCACATTGCGACGCGAAACGCCGGCATTGTGCGACTGACCGCGAACCTGCACGGCAGCATGGCGACGCTGCGCTGCACTCCACTGTTTCTGGTCGCGATCCTAGCGGCGGAACTCACAACCGCCGCCTCTAGGGCTGTAAGTACAATAAGCTACAGAATAAGATACAGAACGTCTTGTAACCATCTCGATGTTCATTTGTTTGTCTGAAGGAATTAAAAATAACTGTTCTCTCTTGTCAGATGTACATCCATTACTGGGAATTATGGATACTGATCTAATGTAAAATATTGCCTTTACTTAAATTTTAAATGCGTTTGGACCTAATTTGACTGCATGTGTCGTAATTAGTATGTTACGTCTTAAGATGTTATGCAAGTCTGTGAATATACATTCGATTTTGAAAGTAGTATTGACAAAGAGTCGTTAACGTTTGTGACTTTCTCCTCTAACTGCGTTACTGCAGAGTGTTATTAGTTTTTTAAGACCAAAATTGATTAAACGTTGTTTTGTCAATGATAGAGGACTCCGGTCTAAGTTCTAATTTAAATCTTAAACTCTCAACGGCGTAAATTATCAACGCTACTCTAAGGTGAACTAATTTAGGCACAGGCAATATAATAAATACCTGTGACCTGATATTTCAATTTGCATTGCTTCAGCGTATTATGGTACTAGCTTATCATACATAAAATCTTTGGCCATAAATTCCGCTAATGCCGATGAAGCAGGGGTTCTTAATCTTTTGTGCCATGTACCCCTTCAAGAGTCTGGGGAAACCTACGGGACCCCATCTCAGAAAAATGTATGTATGTACATAAAATAGAGATAGTGAGATTTATTGAAGTTAACAAACATTTTTGGAGTCTAGAGGTCATTAATTACTTTGTCCCCTACATTCATTATTGAATGAAAGGCCAACTTTCAGTTAGAGGTTAGAGAAAATAAAGTTGCAATTTTTTTTACCCCTTCCAAGTTCACGGACACCTTGAAATCTGTCTATGGACTCCAAGCTAACAACGGCTGCAGTAACGTTTCAAGCCTTCTTTCTACTTCTGTAACGAATAAGTTCGTGCAGTCGCCTAGTCCGTGTTTTAATTATGGAAAGTTGTTTGAATCTTATCCTAGGAACAAATCTTAAGAATGTGTGTACTCGTGCTTGCTACAGTCAATGTTGGAAAGAAGGTCTGCTTTGGGACACGCTTTTGGGTCAATAACTAGCATGCAGAAGTTGAAACATCGTTATTCAATAATCAATAAAGCAACGTGTTGACGAAATCTGCAAGCTCTTTCACTAATTACTTCCATGACGCTTTCTCGAAAATTTGACAGCCGATTATATCGTCAATAAGTTCCCTGTTTTAATGAATGCCGAGGGTTTATTTTTGAGTTCGTAAAAGGTCGACATTGTCCATTGTATCCTTAAATATGTTCATACCGGTGTGACTGTAATAACAAAGATATAGAAAGAAATCCTCTATCAAAACTAGGGGTTTTTATTATTAATATATGGGAGATTTTTTAAAGTGTTGCTGTCCCAACGAACCATCTTCAGGTATATATATATATAAAATTACTTAGAAGAGATAACCCAGTAGAGGTAAAGTGATCCCGTTACAGGCCCGGTGTGGTCCAGAGGGTAGGTAGAGTTATAGCTCTATTCTTCCATGACCGCGACACTAGAGGGGGGTGAGTGGTCAGCAGCACGCCCCGGCCACAGTTTACCCCCGGGAAAGACCCGGTACCCATTTTACAGGAGGCTGGGTGGGCCCCAGGGCCGGTCTGGACGGGCGGAAAATCTCGTCCTTACCGGGATTCGATCCCGGACCGTCCAGCCCGTAGTCAGTCGCTCTACCGACTGAGCTACCCGGCCCACTGAAATAACCCAGTACATCCTCTTAATAATTAAGGACATACGTATTACCAGAAGACGGTCCCTTCGGACTGAAACATGTTGTTAAAGATCTGCCATATATTAATAATTAATAAATAAACCCTAGTTTTGATAGTAGGGTTCTTTCTTTATCGCTGCCTCCTATCCTGAATCAGTTTCAAGAAGTTGATAATCTAAATTCGTCTTAATATTATTTTTCCACGTAAGCAAACTCACCAGCGGGGGGGGGGGGGTTCCTTCAGGGGTTTCCATTCAATTTCATAGCATTTCCAAATTTCTCTGTGCGTGCTACGAACAGCAACAATCTCATATAGTTTCACCGAATCGCTGCAACCTAACGCGTATTGCTTGGACATTATGAAGCACCCCTTACGTATTTTCCAGTTATTTCAATCTGGTTAAAAAAAATAAATGATCCCGTTACGGGCCCGGTGTGGCTCAGGGGGTGGGTAGAGTTATAGCTCTATTCTTCCATGACCGCGGTCCCAGAAGGGGGTGAGTGGTCAGCAGCACGCCTCGGCCGCAATTCACTCCCGGGAAAGACCCGGTACCCATTTTACAGGAGGCTGAGTGGGCCCCAGGGCCGGTCTGGACGGTCGGAAAATCTCGTCCCCACCGGGATTCGATCCTGGACCGTCCAGCCCATAGTCAGTCACTATACCGACTGAGCTACCCGGCCCCATATTTAATTCTGGGGCACCATAAATTCTTCCTCGATATTTTACTTCTTATTTCTGCCTCAGAGGCATATATTAGTCATGCCAGACGACTGTGACTGTATGTAAATTTGTTCTGTAATTTTATTGGTTGGAGGACCAAATCATTTGGAAGACTCAAACGTAGAAGAGAGCGGAATATTAAAACGGATCTTCAAAATGTTGTAATTTTGTAGACTTTATTTGTCTGGTTCAGGCTGAGGACCAGTGGCGGGAAACAGTGGCGAGCTTGTAGCAGCACAGTAATGAAGTTGCAGGTTTGCTGACTAATGGAACGACTATAACAGCAGAATTTTGTCAGTTTTCTCGGAAATTAGTGGAGAAATCGAATTCTCCTGTGTTAAATGTGGCTTGTACTATTGGTAATGATTTCATAGATTATAGCTCACATCCAACGTTATTTCCTTATTTTGAGTACGAATTGCTCAGTCCGTATTGTAAGTAGGCTGAGTATGAAGACCAGAGAATCGGATTTCGATACTCAGCAGAAGCAGCAAATTTTTCTCCACAGCGTCCAGGCAGCATCCTCTCCAAATGATACAGAGAGGGGTGGGGTGGGGAGGGAGGGTAGGGAAAGAAGGTTTCCCCTGCGGTGGCACCAGTAGGAGTGTGAACCTGACCACTCACATTCACCTAGAAACGAATTTAAAAATGCATGGAGCCATATTTGTATTCCCCAGTGCGCCTGCAAGAAATAAAAAGCGGAACATTACCCTTACCTGTCTTGCTGCCTTGTCTAATAAGATCGCAGAGCGATACCGAACGTTCATTTTATAGCTTGACTTGCTATCAACGACGTCTCGTCCTTTACTCCACTTCCGTAGTCTCGTTGTGCAAAATCTTCACAAACAAGACATAACATTTGACGTTCAGGTGACCGTGCATCGTGATAAATTCTTGTAGTAAAACCAGCTAGATGCACTTATTTCTCTAATTTATTTTTGGAATAAAACTTCACATGTTTCGGACAGTTCCTCTGTCCATCATAAGGAGTTTAGCCCTGTACACACAGCAATGGTATATGTCATACAGGTTTGCTGACAGCTTGCGAGCAAGCTGTCCGAAACATGTAGAGTTTTATTCCCCCCAGAATTTGAGCAATAAGTGAAGTTAATTGGTTTTACTGCAAGAAGAAGACATAACATAACAGGTTACAGGGCAGGATCCATTCAGTCATACACAATAGATGTTTGTAGAACAAGAAATCAACTGGCAAGAAAACTATTATAAATAACAACAACCACCATTATATTATAACAATTTCTAATAAAGATTTTATAACTATTTTAAAACTGTAAATTATAACAATAATCTGTACATTTTGGTATGCATAACCACAGTGAAACTATTTTATTGCTGTAAGTTTTAGTAACACAGGTGCCAGCTCCCTGATGATGGCAGTTAAACCGAAACATGTAGCAGCTAATTAGGAGTGAAATACATGATAGTGGATCTGTGCATTTGTTGGTACTGTAGGGATTTGTAAATTCTGTAGGTAAGTCCACTGGCTATACAAAGCTGAGACAGTAGAAGACAGTACACAGTGGAACATTATGGCCGTTAGGATCGCGTATGTCTCTGCAATACCAGTCGAAATGACAAAACAAGAGAAAGAAGAGATGCGCTTCAAAGGGCCATAGACACACAGGCTTGATTTTAATTGATTAAGAACAAAGGAATGGAAGTGAAAGCATTCCTTAATGAAGTGTGCTGATTTTCCCTCTTTGGCCAGCAGGCTGACGAAAAATTTTCCGTCATCATCATCAGTTTACTAAATTTATTTTTTTAACCATGTTTCGTCATTTGTATACCTTTGATGAGTCGTCTCTTTACTTATCGTTCAGTAAGGTCTGTTTGATTAAATGAAAGAAGAATAGTATAGACGAGATACATTGCACGAATAAAGAAATTTGAAATTTAGGGCTTAAAACCTGCATTGCATACAAAATATAACACACATACCAGTACAAACTAACATATTATTAAAATGGATCTTAGGGAAATTGGACATGACGGGATCAAATGGTAGGTTTTTGTGAGCATGGTTGTGAATACTTGGGTTCTAAAGCAGTGAATTTATTAACTTAACATTGTGCACATTCCATACAGTTGATATATATAAACAAGTTCATCACCGACAAATTGCTCTAGTCTTGGAATTTAAAACACTCATACAGGTTTCGGCCACTGTCCGTAGCTGTCTTCAGGGAAAACCAGTACTTAAAAAGATCACATACATAATTTTTGTAGAGCTTGACAATAATAAATGGTAAAAAGCCAATGCATACACATGTTACTACTATATTAACCCTTTAAAGACGAAGCGCAGACCGCTTCATTTAAAGACCCAGTCCGTACCGCGCTGTAAACACTTTTCATCTCGGTTACAAAAACCAATCAGTTTATGCTGTAAGTGGCACACGACGCTGTTTGTTCTCAGATAAAAACAAAACACATAAATACAGTGTGGGCAGAACTTACAGTTGTTGAATGTTAAACTTGTTGCTTCACGTAACCAGTAGGCTTTAAAAGGTTAAAACAATGTCAAAGTAATACAAGACAGCTAGTAAGATGTGGATTTACTCTCAAGATGGGAAACTGTCAACATTTAAAGCAAGACTTAAGTTAAGCAGTGATTAAGACTGTGGGAAATTCAGGCATATTCTGTTCGTAGTGTCCTTTCAGGGTGGCTGGAAGAAGGTTTGTTTCAGCGTAGTTTCCTTTCATTGCGGTTGGAAGCCATTTGGTGTATTCGTAGTTTCCTTCAGGGTAGTTGGAAGCCATTTTGTGTTCGACGCAAATGTTGAGGACGTGGGTTATTCGTTATTTCGGGATTTGTATTTGTTAGTAAGGTCTACACTGGAATTTAACTTTATTGCAATTCCCTGACATGTAATCATTATGGTTTAGAAGTTGTGGTTTTGTAATAAGACAGCTAGACCTGTTGTTAAATGGGGAAGCATCCTGGCAGGTCCTGGGTTCAGTTTCCAGCCTTGTGACCAATATTCCGAACGCGTATGTCCAGTAAAACTACAGAATAGAGTCTTCAATTTAGCTACGCCCCAGTCCTTCCACATCCTTTCTAAATCATTATACACTAATCATACTATCATTTAACACTACGTGGTGTAAGCTGTTAGTGGACCCAGAGTTTGTACAATTTGACTCATCTAATATATACAGTGAAAAATTTTTGTAACGCAACAACTGAGGACCGAATTTTTTTACTTTTCAGAGAGGTTCCTTGTATACAGCTACTGACCGATTAAGAAATTGATTAACTATCCAGAAAATTAAGTAAAGTGCGAACCAATCGGACAACTGAGGAGTAAAAAATGTTTCCTTCGCCGAAACGTCCAGACAGGCTCTAGACCCAACCAGGCTCCTATTCAGTGAGTACTGGAATTCTTTACCAGGACGTTTCTTGGGAAAGAATTCCAAAACTCATCGACGTATAGCGCCGAGGGTAAGAAAGATCGGACCTGTACATCTAATCCCCTTACACTTCTTCATGGTGTGGGCGGGTAAAGCTTTACCTTTACTAATGTATTACAAACACTTACTTATTACTTACTCACTCCATGGAGCAGAATTCTTCCTGAGAAACTAACCGGTTTGCAGCTAGTCAAAAAAATCCCCGCATTTTATGGAATCCGAAGGTTCATTACCGCCAACTGTCTCTATCCTGAGCCAGCTCGATCCAGTCCATACTACCAATGCCACTTCCTGAAGATCCATCTTAATATTTATCCTCCCATCTACGCCTGGGTCTCTCCAGTGGTCTCTTTCCCTCAGGTTTCCCCACCAAAACTCTGTACACGACTCTCCCATCCCTATACGCGCTACATGACCCGCCCCTCTCATTCTTCTTGATTTTATAAATCGCACAACGTTGAGAGAGGAGTACAGATCATTAAGCTCCTCGTATGTAGTTTTCTTCACTCCCCTGTTACTCTTCCCTCTTGGGTGCAAATATTCTCCTCAACACCCTAATCTCAAACACCTTCACCCCACGTTCCTCCCTCAATATCAGCGAACAAGTTTCACACCCATATAAAACAACAGACAAAAATGAGTTACAAACTCCACACTACCATTCTTTCTTTAACATAAAGTGGTAATTCAGTTTGTCAGTGAACTATTCGTCGGACTTTCGGAACACGAATATTCATTAGTCTACCTTAGTCTAAAGATTTTTTTTTTCCAGTTCCGTCGAATGCACTCCGCCTCATCACAAACTTTTTCTGTAACATACATTACAAAATAACCTGTACGTTCAAGCAAGCATCTTCCAAATAGCGACCTGCTTTGGGATTTAATTCTAAACTCCTTATTAGGTAAAAAACCAACAAATTTTAGATAATGCTAAGAGCCATAGGCGTTAAATTCGGGATGGGAAAATGTCTGTCTAATATTTTTTCTATCAAATAATAGTTTTTTGGCGAGTTTAAGACGGGGCAGATAAAATAAATTGGGTTGTGAATGGGTGTAGCGGATGTGTATATGTTAAGGTCTGGTTAAAATAAATCCCCACCCCCCCCCCTTTATAACTTGACTCGTTTATCAATTAACCCTTTAAACGCCGAATTAAATCCCATCTGCCATTTCCTGGCATTATTAGGAGTTCACCATATTCTCCACGACAGCAGGATCAGGGTTAAATATCCTAATGCACATGGTCGATTTTGTCCCCCTCCCCCAGTGTTATTAATCAATTTACACTTATGCTAACAGCATCAATTCGGTTGGTTCCAGCCACTCGTCTCTCATTTCCAGGAGTCTTCTGGCTATGTGTCTCAGAATGCAGTGACCAAATCTAGTTCTCAAGCCAAAAAAATGCCTTCCTTAGCAGTTAACACCAAATACAGTTTTCAAAACATGAAAAATTTAGTGAACCGCAAAAGCAGTAATAGATACAATTGTCCCTGTGCACTCCATGAAAGCAAATGGACAGGAGTGGGTTTTAGTTTCATTCTTTCGTTATCTCAATACTGCAGGGTGATTGTAACGTGAATAAGAGACTGTGAATAGCGAGCGGTATTGTGATATGCTCGACAGTTTCGTGTTGCCTGTTCTTTTTCTGTGGGACGTTTCTAAAATAATTGCACTTCGTGCAAGATGGAGAACAGCAGCATTTTTGGTTCCATGTTTGTCTGTGGTTGGACAGCAATATTCTTGCTCCGTGTACTGGGCATCGAGAGCCAACATAAGGGCGTCCACGTGACTTATTTTTGTGGAGTTGATCCAAAGAGGAATCTGCCCATCAGAACGAAGTACACTTGACAAGTTGTAACGACAAATACGAGTTACATACACGCTGTTTCTCTTGGCTTCTAAAGGAAAAGTGTTAAATCTGCATCTTCCAGTTAGCAGAAGTGTGTACAAAATAATGGGGCCTATGTAGAAACCAATTACTAAATGGTGGCGTGTGGGCATTAATTTGGTCCATTATTTGTCGCATTACAGCATTAATTTCAGGAGATACAGTCATTTCACTTTATGTGGCCACTTACCAGTTACACCACCATTAATCCAACAATGTCTCCAGCTTCAAGTGCAGGTAAAGGCAGCGATCCTAGGCTAATGTCACAAGTTGGGATAGTGCACGAATTCGTGTAAGCGTTTATCAGTGTTTTTCTGCAACCAGAGCGGTGCAATTGTCAGTATAGGTCTGCTGACATAGTAGCTTCAATCACGTGACAGACGTAGGAAAGCTGTAAAGTTTTTGAGACTCGCCCTGAAGGTTGTCATGTAAAATAGAGGGGACTTTGTGGATATAATCCTGCTGTATCCTGTAGATGAAGGTGAGTGGTAAGCTTCACGCTACGGGTGATTAAGAAGAATGGGTGTGCCACAGACCGCTCACATAGAGGCGTTCTGAACGCTTTAAAATTGGCAAAAATCTCTTGCCACTGCCGGCAATCGAGTATGATACCTCAGTCTTTGAGTCTGTAACCTAGTCACTATAGGTCTTGAGCTATTCCGATTACATGGATTGTAAAATTTAAAGGTAAAATTACAACTGTAGGCGTATAAATGAACACGTAAGGCAATCATTCTTAAATCCCGACACTATATGACGATAAAGATGATGAAATAAGTATGTGTGAGTCCCGGGGAAGAAGCCACAGTGCTCTTGGACGGTGTGTGGATCCCACAGTATTGTTGCGTGTGGTAAAAATCAGGACATACACAGGGTTATTCGAAATGATTGTCGGGGTTTTAACAACTTGTCGTACACAATACACTTGAGATAGGAGTATATGTATTTTTTATTTAATATAACAATACTCCAAGTTTTTGTTACATACCTTACAGGTGCTCTATATGTGAACCCTTTGTGATTCTACAAACATCAACACGGTAATCGAGTTCATTCCAAACTGTCTGCAGCATGTCAGCGGTGGTGGTTTCAATGGTGGTTCTGATTCGTACATTCAGTTCCGGGATACTTGCGGGAAGAGGAGGAACATAAACCTGATCCTTGACGTAACCCCATAGAAAGAAATCACATAGGTTTGCATCTGGAGAACGAGGTGGCAAATTGTTAAAACCCCGACAATCATTTCGAATAACCCTGTGTATTGTTACTGGGTATCAAACCCCGGTTGTCCGACATACAACCAGTCACTTTTCTATGTCTTCTAATGTTGCTGAATTAATATGATTTGTCATTGCGATGTGGAAAGGAAATTACAGTAAAAATGGGTTACAACGCCACGAAACTTTGTGTCGCTATAAACAAGTTTTGTTCTAACAGAGTTGTATAGTGTTACGTTTAAACAATGAGGAATTAACTGGTTCCGCAGAATATCTGACGCTACAAACGGGGTGCCGCGTAATCCGATGTCGTTATAAGCGGGGTCTATTTTACTTATAAATATTTTACGTCTCAGACGCAATAAATTTTCTTCAACCCCAGCAATCCTTTGGGGACCGGAATAGAGTAGTCGGTTGCAACGGCTCGCTACGGGCTGGAAGGTCCGGGGATCACACCCTGATGGATGCACAAGATTCTTTCTTCTCCATTCCTGTCCAGACGAGCCCTAGGGCCCACACAGCCACCTGTGGAATGGATATAGGGTCTCTTAACCAACGGCAGAGCGGACGTAGCCTTGATCACCCAACTCCACACAGTGTCGAGGTTAGGCATAGGTATATCTCTCCTCCGCGCCTTGAATGACATGTTACGGGGCGACCTTTACCTCTACCTTTAACGTTTAACCTTTTGGCGCCGGAATTATTTTTTTAATTTTAGCACACTTTGTATATAAAATGTGAATAATACAGGAACCAAATACCTTAGAATTATGAAACAAACTGCATTTAAAAAAAACGGAGAGTATACACCATGTTTAAAATATTCAGTACCTATATTTGTTGAATAAATATATAAAATGCAACTTTAGAGGTTAGCGGTGCGGTACGACCCCTATAGGGGTTGTTAGGCGTCAAACGGTTAATCTTGTAAAGCACAAAGGGAACTATATTCTACATGCTGTAACATAATATCTCTACATATTCAAACCGCAGAATTTGTCTGTTTCATGCTGCGCAAAAACATTAACTCTGGCCCTAAAAATCACTAATAGATTCCACTCACTAATGGAGGAGATGTTTTTTTTCCTTCAATAGGAAGCGAACTTTTAAATGTTGTTTACGAGCACTTCATGCTTCAGTGGTTAAATAATTTTGAGCCACTCACTTGGAGAGAGCACGACCAGCATGTAATATTGTCACATCAGAAAAGCATAAATACACGACTTCCTTACAAAAGAGAAACTGCTCGAAAGAAATGTAACTTTCATGTGAAAGCAAAGCAAGGGAGTAGAGGCACTGAACATTCAGTTCCAACATAAATTTATATAGTCTTTCCTCCAGCCCCCAATTCTGCTTCGATATTACTCAGAAGGGTGACGCACTTGACATATACTCGCAGCGAATCCGAACGTATTAAGTTTCCGTGATTTACCTTAGTCCCTTCAGGCAAAGAAACCGTGGTAACGTATTTGGTGTAGTTACAAAACTAAGGAATGGAAAGCCCAGATTTTGAATCCAGGAAGAGGCAATAGATTTTTCTCTTCTCCAAACGGTCCATACCGTCTCTGGGGCCCACCCAAACTCATATGCAATGGGTAACAGGTTTCTTTCTCGTGGGTAAATCGCCCGGAGCGTAATGTTAACCACGCACCTCCATTTATGGCAGAGGTTAAGAATGAGAAGAGCCATACCTCTACTCCCACTACATGTCTTCGTGGCATGGCCAGGAAATCTTCACTTGTACTTTTACCTTCCAGACAAATTATGGGCTCGTACCACAACCGGCTATTCCTTCCCTAATCAGACATCATCTTTAAGCTACATGAAACAAAGCTGCTTAATTTCGGCGATTGAAATAGCTTTGCCATAATAACCGAAGCACCGTCTACTTTGCCCCCGCCCCCCTCTGCCCCAACCCCACCCAAACTTACATTGTAGTATTATGGAACATAACCAGAACAGCCGGGGTCCGCGGTAGCACAGTGGTTGAGGCGCTGTGCTACAAATCGGAAGGTCGCTAGTTCGATCCCAGTTGGTGTCCTTCCGATCGCACTATGGCCCTGGGGTCGACTTATCCTCTAACAGAAAAGGGTAAAGGCGGCCGGTGCGTAAGGCTGACAACCTACCACCATCCTGTGACGTTGTCACGAAGTCTGGGAACCTTAACTTCCTGAGAACCCTCAGGGCCTGTCCAGGCCTGTAACGAGACTGCTTTGCCTTGAACCAGAACAGTCGTGATCAAGGTCGTAATAACACTCCTTATTCCAAGGGTCTCAGTTTTTATATTCGGCACAGAAACGGGCTATGCTTATATGTTTCGTTGTTTTCTTCAGGCCCGCAGTATAGTTTGCGTGATAGTACTTTAAGTAGAGCACAGCCACTTCCAGGTTCCTCCAGAGCTCCCTTTAGCAGTATTAAATAAAAAGGATAAATTACTCGGCTCAAAAAATAGAGACTTAAATTGGTCCCCGTGAGCCTTATTGTAGCCGTAACATAGAAGTGCAGAACAAGGAACCCAAACATTCCCTACGATATTACTGTCTGGTCACACTTGGTGCTCAAGTACAGTCGAGGCAAGTTGCATAGCTGGTATTGAACAATATGTTAGGTGACGAGTTATGAATAACTGGCTAACAATAATTATGTAGTTGTTTGTGTTATTTTGTGTTTCTGCGTCTTGTGGTGGTGGGGTGTTCCGATATTTTGGAACAACGTATTGCTTCCTTCTTCAGTGTGACTGAATGTGTTCCAGATGGGTGCTCAACGAGCTGGTGAGAAAGAAATATGTCTCGTAACAGTTGCACATTCACAACTTTTCGTTGCAAAGGGGGCAGCCTTCTCTCGGGCCTTATATAATTTATGTTTCATTTTTAAAATTATGTTATAAATGTCGTATCTTGAAGGAAGGCATCACGAAGTGCTAGAATAATATATTCTTCTTCTATTGGCATTACAGCCCACTGTGGGCTTTGGCTTGTCAAACAATGTTCTTCCATTTTTTTCCTATCTGCCACCAACTCTTGCCATCTTCTCACTTCCAGCACTTGGATATCTCTTTCTACTTCCTCTTTCCATCTTTTCCTGGGTCTTCCCCTTCTTCTCGTCCCTTCCAGTTCTTGAGTGTAGATCTTTTTGGGTATCCTATCCTCCTCCATTCTCTCTAGGTGACCTAACCAGCTTATCCTTTGTCCTTTTATCCATTTTACTATATTTTCTCCTTTGCTTATCTCTTCTAGTGCTAGAATAATATATAATAAAATTAATTATATATGTCAGTACTACCTTTATTATTAATGTATAGGGCTAAATGTTTCGACCCATCAGTCGGTCATCTTCAGGCCTACGTAGCAGACTAAGTCATTGGCGCACCAATAACTTAGTCTGCTATGTAGACCTGAAGATGACCGACTGATGGGTCAAAACATGTAGCCTTATACAGAGTGGGCCAAAAATAGGTGTACAGTATAGCATCCAATTAGTAGTGCATCTGCATGCTTGCTTATTAATAATAAAGTTAGAGCTGACGTATATAATTAATTTTATTATATAGTATCAAACCTTCGTAAGTATAACTGTTATATAGCGCAGTCAGCAACTGCATTTATATAAGCGTAGATAAAACTACATGGTCCATGACTCAATCACAGTGTCCTATAATCTTTGTTTTTTTTTTATTTTATTAATTTCTTTTTCCATAATTCTAATGTACTAGTCATCAGCTGGTTTCAGTGGCTCATTGCGGCTTAATAGTAAATGACGCAACACTTTTGATATCATTGCACCTACAAAACCTGTGCTTTTTAAATTTCGATCTTAGGACTGCAACCCGGCAGCCGCTACACCCCCCCCCCCAAACTTTTGTATGCCCCTGTCTCTTAATGTGGGAAGGTTGGAGGAAATTGTAACGAGTCTGGGCTGTGGAAGTGGGAAGACAGCATTTACACTAATCTTGTGTATTATCCACGCAGTTACATTCAATTTGGACAGATGGCGTTAATCTTCAGTTGGTCTCAAAATGTACATACTTTCTTGTATCAGAGGATTCACATTGAATTTTTTACATGCCTTCTGCCTTAATAAACGCGTAAGTTAAGTCATAATTCTATGGAGAATAAGTGGCGAGAAAAGTACTTGGACTTGAGAATGCAGCAAGTGGAGAATTCAGAATACCGAATAACAAGGAATTTCATAATATAGACTAGGGCTGGCCAACTTCAGCTCAAAGAAGGGCCATTCATTAAGGATTGGCCTGAGGACTGCACTTTTGTATACGTAGATCGAAGGAAAGGGGGGGTATCGAACTCATTAGAACAACGTTTCTTACAAACAATAAGGTAAGCTAAATGTAGGGTTAAATGGCAAGTTAGTAGGAATTACTGAACTCGGTAAAAGATAAAGAACGTTTGGTTTTATTGTGTGCTGCCTTAAGAGTAATGTGTTGTAGTTTATGAACATTTTCTTTGCCGATGAATTTGCCGCATTATGTTGTGTAGAACTGTTATGTTCGTTACATTGTATTTATGAAAATGTTTAGGTGACAAGAGTGCAGCAAATACTTTCCTCAAGGCCCGCATGTTAGCCAGCCCTGATTTATATAGTCGCCTTGCAGTTCTTCTCTTAAGACACTGAAGCGTAGAACACTAGGACAGGCTGGTAAACAGCACAGGCTTGTATTGGACAAGAAGTTGTAAACGAAACCCAAAGAAAAGCCGCCATTTCGAAGCCCCGAGAAAGAGACGACATGTTAATATTGTGGAGCTGTACTGGATACAGACGGCAGTTTGCTGGAACTAGCTAAATTCGTATTAAATTGCAGCTCTCTTTGGTATTAGCAGAGTTTAATTTTGGACATTTTTGGTACCAGAGTGTCAAGAAAATGACTATTTGCAGTAAGAAATTCCTTGAGTAGACTGCGGTCCGGACGAATCCCCGTCAGGGGCAAGAAATATTTCTTTTTCCCTAAATGTCCAGAATAACTTTGTGGCTCACACTGCCCCCTATTCACTATTTGCCCAGGGTATAAAGCGACTGGGGCGTGATGTTGACCATTCACCTGTATCTAATTCCGAGGTCAAGAATGAGTGGAGCCACACCCTCCAGTTCCCTTGCATGATTCGTGACTTGTATGGGGAAAAGCGAAACTTTTATCTTTATTTCCGCTAATGGACATGACACGTGCTAACATAAATGATTCCTAATACGCATTTTCACTGCTGCAATATTAAACTAAAGCGTTGTCCTTGATGCATGACACAAACAGGTAAACATGTGGATAATCTGTAGGCCATAGATTCATAATCCTTCAATTATGAGATTTGTGTGGCATTTATATGACAAAGCAAAGCTATACAGGACTGTAAATCAAGTGAAACAAATTCAAAATCGTAAGCACTTCCAAACCGAGTACCGTCCATGTGTTTTCATCACGGTGCTTAATAAAGAAAACCAAAACGAAGTAACGAGACCTGACACATAAAATAATATAATTGATCTGGTCCGTTAACACAGCATTTTATTTTTACGATGAATGTAATTCCATAATTCTTACGCCAAATATTTTGAGGCATCCCTTTGCTTTTTGTATTGCATCAGCCTACACAACACAAAATTTTACACAAATTTTGGACGTTTGTGAAAGAAATCTGTGTGTATGACTTCAGTAACGCATCAAGTCAAATTTTTAGAGGTTCGTTTTATGAATTTTGTACATTTAATGCAACAGTAGAATGTCGTATTTATTTGTCTGTCTGTGCCCATTTTTTGACATTTCGTACTGATAAAGAGATTTAGATTAAATTTTGGAATTTAAGATACGTAAATTAAATATTTGGACTAATTAAGTTGTGGTCCTATCTGTCCCATACATTATTTCCTTATTTGAATGTTGGATATTACGTTGTTGTTGATGATATGGGCTGTGGTTTAGTGTTTTCTCGTAATGTGTGTACTTGTATTTACTGTGCTTTTTTATTGTTTCTTTTATGTATAATGATTCTTTTTATGCTTTTGTTTAATTTTGTGAATTATGTATTTTTATTTCTACGTTTAAGTATCCTTATTGTTATTTATATTCTGTTCTGTGTATTCTGTTTTTATCGTCCCAAATGACACTCTTCGGCTGCCCAGACTGAGGTTTTTCCGTGCTTTTTCCTCAGTTGTAAGGCGTATAACTCGCAAAGACGCGACACGCCCGTACTCTTACCAAATTAATTGTGTTGTTCTGTTTATTGTTTGTGTGTAAATGTGTACTGTACTACTGCCACTGGGTGTCAACCCAATTGCTGTTAACAAATATATCTATATACCATGGACCGTATTCTAAGAACGGTGGACTCCCCCTCCCCCATATGGTCTACTTAATATCGCTTTAAAAATAATTGTAATTTTATAATCAACAAACTTCTTATATACTTCGTGTCTGTACTGCGACTTTGTATATTTAACGTATTCTGCTACCATAATTTATGGAGATTTATTGCGCTTTATACAATATTTATTTAGTGGCTAAATTGATTATGTGGTGGCAGCCATTTTGCGTTCGTCTTTTAAGTCTGCTCGGCAAACAGATGATTAGTTGAGATATCTTTACGTAAGCTACATGTATTCTTAAACGTCGAGCGACATATCGTGTTGAAGTTCACGCTGAAGATAACCTTCTCACTAGCACACGTAGCATCTGTCATATCTTGAGCTAAGAGATGGAGGAATTAACTAACTTTTTCTGGTAAAAGTAAATTTGGTTACACAGCTTTTACCTTTTAATAAAGAAATGCTATACGGAAAAGTAGGTAAAGGAAGTAAATCCATTTCATTAGATTTTGAGCGTGTAATTTTCAATCCTTGCTTTTAGTTACACTTATTTCATTAATTGTATATTTATGAATAGAAATAATCAAATATATTAGAGTTGTGTCACAATGACACCAACAAACAATATATCACTCTAAAGTCTGAGACCTCCAAAGTGAATACTGCATTGCAATATCATCTTTTTAATTTGATGTGTGTTGGACCGTGCATCTTTGTGATAACTGAAGAATAAGAACCAACTAGATGCTACATATTGTTTGATTGTACTTCTTATAGGTTCAACATGTTTCGGGCCTAGCCAATAATTATGCGATATCAGTGTTACCAACCATGACATGCGGTGAGATTGATGGATAAAAAGGTCCAGGATGTAGATGATAGCGATCATCTATGTTAATAATATTTATACATTTAAATATTTTTCTGCGTATAGAGCTCTCTTTCAGTAATCCATTTAATTTAAGTTTTCGGATAGAAACTGTGTATCCCTGTATTTGCCATTTTCCTCATACGTGCTACAGAACCAGCTCATTGAAGTTTTAGATAAAAACTGTATATCTCTGTATATTCCATCTTCCCAATACCCCTGCAAAACCAATTCATTTCCGTTTGATTATAAAGTGCAAATTTTTTACATTTTCTTCACGAAATATTCTTCATCTGCACGAAATATTCTCCATCTTCACGAAATAATCTCAATCGTCACGAAATATTCTCCAACTTCACAAAAAATTCTCCATCTTCACGAAATATTCTCCATCTTCCAGCTGCTTATGTCCAAGTATTCGCCGCAGCATTTTCTTAAAAAAGACCTTTAATTGTGTTCCTTTATTACCATGAGGCATCATGTTCAGGTTTGTATAAAATAAAGTGACCTCATTCCCGGGCTTAATTCAGCAGCACACCTCGAAGGCGTGTAGAAAAGTGACTTTAATAGATCCAGCAATACTTAATCTCGCTAATTGTTGGAGATGAATTTTATATACATGGGTCCGTGCATCGTGAATCGAATTTGACATTTTTCCAACTAGATGCGACTTATTCAGTTTATTACATTACTGTAGGCAGCTCTACATGTTTCGGGTGTTGACACCCATCATCAGGAACTTGTACAACTGTAATTACAGCTTCTGGTATTGATTTATTATAACAAATGAATACCTATCGTACGATACACATGAATCAGTTCCACTCAACAACGAAAGCGGATGGTAGTAGATCTGGTTAATCAATACCAGAAGCTGTAATTACAGTTGTACGAGCTCCTGATGATGGGTGCCAACACCCGAAACATGTAGAGCTGCCTACAGAAATGTAATAAACTGAATAAGTCGCATCTATTTGAAAAATTGTTAAATTTATTGGAGATGAGTATTTAATGGGTAATATACACTTAAAATTTTAGATCCGTAAGATGAAGTTATGTTTCAACGTGACTTTGTTACCGCATGCAAGACCATACGGTGTCGCATACTAAAACCCACAAACTGACCCATAAGAAATACGTTGGAAGTTATTAGCGGATTAAATGATGTTGTAGGAAAATGAGTAAGTAAAGGTAAAGGTAAAGTTCGCCCTAGAACAGGCCATAACGACCTAGAGAGGGAGTAAACGTTTAACTCTACTCTTTCCTTAACCTCGGTGGGTGGTCAAGGTCACGACCCGGCAAATTTACCTCCGGGAAAGAAACCCGGTACCCATTTTTTAGGAGGCTGAGTGAGTCCCAGGACTGATCTGGGTGATTGCGGAACATCTCGCCCACCCCCCAGTGAGAATCGATCGACGGACCGTCGCTATACCAACTACGCTATCCCGGCCCACTTAACAAGAGTAGGGAGACGATAAATGGATAAACATTTAGGTCGGAAATGGTCAGGGAGGGAAGAAATTGGTTGTAGAAGGGAAGATGAAACACAGTAAACAAATTGTGTCGGTGTATACTGGGTTCTAGGACTCACTGACCCTGACGATGGAGACATTATTAATCTTCGACACTTCGGTGACTATTTACCAGTTTACAAGGCGTAATTTCCTTGAAGTCTTGGATGGTCATCAACACCTGTCAGATCATAAAATCTCGCATATGCAACATAGCAGAAAACGATACACCTAGTTTCGAGATGCAATAGCGTTTAGTGGGAAACAGGTATAGAGATGACATTTCTTGTAAAGTATTTATCAGCCCGCAAAGTTTTCACACGTACAGTAGAACTCCACTTATCCGGAAGCTGGTTATCCGGATCGCCAATTATCCCGATAGGCTTGGTCCTTTGGGTAAATTTGTCGAGAATTCTACAAAACTAACTTGCCTTTAATTACCGTTTATCGGATCAAGTACAGTAGGCCTATAGTATTATGGTTTCTAGAACTTAAATCAGGCGTGGTCGAAAGGTTTAGAAGCAGGAACATACTGTGAATAACAGCCGAACTTCAAACTGCCAATGAGCCTTGTAAATAACCAACTTGACGCACAATTTTTCATGTATGTTTATTTATATTCTCTACATATTTCCGACAGCCATGTGCCCATCATCAGGAGAATTATTGTATCAATGCGACACCTGGTTTACGTCACTCTGTGTAGATGACCGTCTGGTATGCATATCAGACGGTCATCTACACAGTGACATAACACAGGTGTCGCATTGGTACAATAACTCTTCTGATGATGTCCACATGGTTGCCCGAAATATGTAAGATAAAGTTAAAGCAATCCCATTACAGACCTGGACAGGCCCCGACGGTTCCAGGAGTCTGAGGTTCCCAGATTTCAAGACAGTCGGCACATAGAGGTGGTAAGGTTGTCAGCCCTACGCACCGGCCGCCTTTACCCCCAGGAAATATTCCTGGTACTCATTTCTGTTAGAGGTTGAGTCAACCCCAGGATCATAGTGTGGCCGGAAGGATTATGTCAATGAAAATTTTCAATGACACCATCTGGAATCGAAACGGCAACCTTCCGGCTTGTAGCGCAGTGCGCCCGAAACCTGTAGAGAATATAAATAAACATACATGAAAAACTGTGCGTCAAGTTGGTTATTTACAAGGACCATACCAAGATGCACGGTCAACAAAACATAAAAAATGCCAATGAGCCTATTTTCAAACAAAAATCCACTTATCCGGATTTCCAGCATATCCGAATTGCTCGCCGTCCTAATTAATCCGCATACCTTGTACCTTATAAGATCTCAATGTGCATATCGCTTTTAACCCTGCTTACATCCAGATGGTACATGAAGGTGTTGCCATGTTCGTTGAAGCACTGCTGCAGTGACTGCCGCTACATTCGTGTCAGGTATCATTCGAGGACGAGCAAATCTCGAATTTTTTCTGAGTGAAAGAAATTTTGTCAAGTCCCTATAAAAAAAAATCCAGTGGTGAGAAGTCTGGACTTCGTGACGGCCACATCCCCAATCCGACATATTACAATCCAGTGACTGAGAAATGGGATGCACAGGGTGTTTCTTAAATCATGACGGAACATGTCGTTGAAATGAAGTTTCACTTCTTTCTTTTTGTTCACTGAAATAATTTGTGAAAATACAAAAAAAATTCAACTTATTCTGGTAAATGTTTGATGGGATATTATTTTCGGCAAAAAAAAAAGAGTAAGGTCTGTAAAATGATTAATCATTATGGGGAAAAAAATATGCCCTTACAAGTTTAAGAAAACTATGACTGATAAACACGTTATAGCAAATCGCAACTTTATATCTCTGTTGCCGTAAATGTTCTTACGTCTCGAAACTAAGCTCATCATTGTCAATGATTTTGTATACATCTCCCTCAACACTGTGTCCAGTCGTAGGCTTCTGTGTGCATGGTGACAGTAATTCGGGATGCACAAAAGACTTCTTGACCATAGATATAAATATCAGTTTTGTCAGGAAAATAGCTCGGTGTTCTGAAAGAATACTATCTGAGCTACACTGAAGTTCCTGGAAGGTAGACTGCGTTTGAAATGTGCTGGCAAACGCGCAGAAACCAGATTTCGTCTTTCGGCGAAACGGACGAGTCCATTTAAATCGGCGAGGGGTGTCAGTTCAGTCGACTACTGGCAGCCGAGGTGTGCGCATCAGCGGTAGTAATGCTGGATACACGTCGTTCCGAGGTAGTGTGAAGAGTACTGGCTACCCACTCCATTCGCCAATTTTCCCTTCATTTCCCCTCTCATGCGTCACCGTGTGCCACCACATTTCAACTGGACTCTACAGTGGATTTAATTATTAGAGTCGAACCCGGTTATAACGACATCGGTTTATGCGTCACCCCGCCTATAGTGTTAGATATTCTGAAGTACAAATTAATTCGTCACTGCTATCCATAATATTGTACTCTGGCTTAGAACAAAATCCATGTGTAACAACACAAATTATCCTTCGTGACGTTATAACAGTGTTCGACTGTAATGTTAACGGAATCAAAAGACTCCGCATAATGGAGTCAGTGGACTGATAATGGCGGCAAGTTCTTCGGGCTGAGGGATGCTAGCTCTAGTGTGGTTGATCTGTGTGGAGCAAACTAGCTGTTGGTAGCAGCGGCATCGACTGCCCCTTCCGTGTAATTAACTAAGTTCACCGTATCGGTTAATCGAAACCAGGAATTGTTTCAACGTCACTTTATTTTGACGCAGTCGAGTGAGGCTGTCAACCTTACACGGTCTCAAGCTGAGAGCTGGTAACTTAATCCTCAAACAAAACTCCATTTTCCAAGTTGTTGGCTAAATCCACAGATGACAGTCTCACACCCTATTGTGGACGACAGATTGCACAAACACGTCAAGGCTTCTGGAAAGAACGTCACCATACTAGGCCACAGATAACGGAGAAGCCTGCTTCTTTACGTGCAAAGCTTGTCTTTGTTCGAGAATTTATAATAACAGAAGTGGAACGAATGAAGCGTTTAGGTGCAAATCAATTTTTTGTCCGCCCTTTACCTGGCAGAACAAAAATACACAAAAGTTTGGACACTGAAATCTATCAACACTGTCACCAGACGAAGGTTAAACGACAGTAGAGGAGTGCCAAAATTCTGATGAAGAGATTTGTGCATAAATTTTTGCAAAAATCTAGGGGCCACTTCAAAATTCAGGGCAACAGAAGAGTGAAATAAGGCGAGTTCCATGATGAAGCCCTACAAATATTAGGTGCCACCTCATAAAATTTAGTCGCTCGGGGTGAGCTGGCGGATAGGATTTGTCCACCCCTATATTAAAAATTAAAATCCGGATGGCTCCTAGGACTACCCAATATCCACCGGTGTGTCTTTCACCTAAGAGTGACGTGACCTGTATCTAGTGCCGAGGCTAGGGGTGTAAGGAGACATAAGTCAACTCCCCGTTAATTCCCCAGCCTGTGGTAATTAATCAGACAGATTTATCCCTTTTTATTACACTTCACTTCAGAGTTACAGTAGACGGCGATAGACGCAGCCTACTCCCCACAGGCCAGGAGGAGGTGATTCCTGGCTAGAAATGAGATAGGTACGCATGCCCGAGATTTCACGGTAGATAACGAGCTGCAACTACCCATCCAGAAAACATTCGCTTATTACACTCGTTCACAACAAGTGAAGAGACATGCTGGATGTTTTCAGTGTGTGAGCAAGTAGAACAACCTGTCGCTCCTACAAATCGCAAAGCAGTAGCCTCGCCTGCAGCCAGCCGTGCCCCGGACTGCGCCAGACACGTTCACCATCGCGGGAATCGTTTCGTGTTAAGTGGTATGCAAGTCTGTACGGCAGTCTGTTGTTCGACCTCTTGAGTCTTGGTTTGCTTATCATCACTTTCTCAGCTGTGTGCATATTGTCCCTTTGAACGATAGGATGATTAAGAATTATGAATTTTAAAGGTAGAAAAAAGAAAGAATGGCGCGGTATTTCAAAGCATATATCCAGAGTCTTCTCGCCAACTAAAAATAACTACGAAAAAGTCAGATTAATATGTCTCCGGCAGAGTTTTCGAACATCGGACTTCCATAAAGAGGAAAAGCAAGTATAAACACTACTCCGCGAGACTTTTCTTTTGACGATCACATCAAACCCATCATTGGCAACTATCTTATCGCCTGTCTGACAGACGCTAGTCCGAATATAAAAGTGACCACGCACCCCCAGCTAGAGCCGAGGTGTTAAATGTGTTATCTCCACGACCCAATACACCTGAATACTATGGTTTTTACACGCATAAATACTTCGTAGTTTGCCTGTAAATTCTGTTGTGACAATTACTTGTATTGGAGACACAATGACAGTACTGCTTAATTATCTCAGTAATTAACCAAATTGATGCACAAAATTTTGTTTTACTGCAAGTTTATTTCATGCCTCTACATGTTTCGAGCACATGTGCTCATCATCAGGAGGTCAAAATTGCATTACACAGCCTCTGGTATCATCACACCTATAGGTGGCCGTCTCGTGCACAGGTTGAGA